>Ga0153916_10003413_pt1 | contig 11832 bp, 6 predicted proteins | sample Opewatmetagenome_FD_109642 | JGI IMG/M metagenome (GOLD analysis project Ga0153916, IMG submission 109642) | Freshwater wetland microbial communities from Ohio, USA - Open water 3 Core 3 Depth 4 metaG | ecosystem: Environmental > Aquatic > Freshwater > Wetlands | place: USA: Ohio, Lake Erie, Old...
AAGATTGTTCTTGACAGTGCTGCCGGCTCTGTGCGAATAGGGAACATCCATTTCTTATAAGCCGCTCGGACTAGAGAACATCGCTGATTCACAACAGTAGCTGTCGGAAGGAGTCCACTATGCCTTACGATGTGCCGCAACTGTTTAAAATGACTCAGGCGCAGCTCGACGAGCTTTTCACGAACAGCGCTCCCGGAGAAATTCCCGATGGTCAGGCCGACGGCACAGCGATTGTGGCGCCGGGAACGACCTATAGCCAGGAGATCGCCAGCATCATCAATCATTTTGCCTGGCAGGGTAAGGTCTTCGACGCGAAAAAGGGCGTGTTGAAAAATCGAATTCTGCTTTTCGGCCTCAACGCAATCATCGCCAAAGTTTACAAAGCGCCGAGTTGGCTCGACAATAAAGAATGCATCGTCCTGGACTACTCTGAGACCTCCTTCGTCGCACAACGGATTCGCGACGAGATCCGGCAGATTGGCCCCGGGTTATATCTCGGTAAAGTGTACTGGGACAAGAAGCGGCTGATCGATTTCGCCCTCAAGTTCTGACCCATCGCTAAACCTCGTGAGCGCCGACTCGACTAATTAGAACTTTTGGGTCGTCAATCTACGATCGTATTCTAACGTGTTTGCTTTCGATGCGTGGCTTCCGGAGGTTGAAGTCTGATGACAGATACAAATGCAACATCGTCGTTCCAACGGATTTTGAGCCGGATAGGCTTGATAACTGTCGTTATACTGGTTGTTGTTCTGGCGGGCGGAGCCTACCTTCTCGGCCGATTTAGTGTCGATACTCCGGTCGCGTATCAGGATAACGCTGAGCACTTCAAGTACGGTTCTCTCGGCAGCGAGCACGAATTTGGCGTGCCGTACTGGATCTGGCGAGCTCTACCTGAGCTTTTCGCAGACAAACTTCCGGGCAAAGGCTGGGAATCACTGGGTTTCGTTTTTGAGAGAGGCAAAGACCTTCCGATCGGCATGTCTAAACGCCGTTATCGCGGCTTTGACCTGGTCTGGCTCAACTGCGCCTTCTGTCATGCCGGCACCGTGCGCGAAACGCCGCAAAGCGAGCGCCAGGTTTATGCCGCCATGCCGGCCAATACTTTCGACTTCCGCGCCTTCATGCGGTTTCTTTTCGCCACCGGGGAGGATCGGAGATTTACGCCGCAGGATATTTTGCGTCAGATCAAAACCATTCGCGCAAGAGAAAAGCTGGGCGATCTGCCGCTTCTCGATCGCCTGGTGTTGCGCTTCTACGGGATTTATTTGATGCGCGAGCGCATTCTGACGCTGCGCGATCGACTCAGCTTTATCAAAGAGGAGCCCGAATGGGGCCCCGGACGGGTCGATACGTTCAACCCGTTAAAAGCGTACTTTAACTTTCCCATCGATCAGCTGCCCAAAGAGGAACGCATCGGCACCACGGACTTTCCATCGATTTGGAATCAAGGACAGCGCGAGGAGCGCAAAATGGAGCTGCACTGGGACGGCAACAACGTCTCGCTCGAGGAACGGAACCGTAGCGCGGCTATGGGCGCGGGAATTACGCCTCCTACGGCGGACCGGCCCGCTATGAAGCGCGTTGCCAATTGGCTGCGCCAACTGCCGTCTCCGGCCTATCCTTTCAAGATCGATAAAGAGCTGGCTGCGCGGGGCGCGCCGGTTTATCAGAAGTATTGCGCCGATTGCCATGGCGCCGACGGCAAGAATTTCAGCGGCAAGGACGTCGGCAAGGTAACGCCCATCGATGAGATCGGCACTGACCGGCACCGGTTGGACTCTTATACTTACACGGTCGCGGTCAACCAGAATGCGATTTTCGCCGGTTACGGCGACGAGCGCTTCAGTCATTTTCGCAAGACCTTTGGCTACGCCAACAGCCCGCTCGACGGCGCCTGGCTGCGCGCCCCGTATCTGCATAACGGTTCCGTTCCGACATTGCGCGATTTGTTGGAGCCCAGCAGCAAACGGCCCAAAACTTTCTACCGCGGCTATGATGTCTATGACCAGAAAAAGCTCGGCTTTGTCGCCGACGTTGCAGAGGAGAAGGGCAAGAAGTTTTTTCTCTATGATACCGATGAGAAGACCCAGCCCGGCAACTCCAACCGGGGCCACGAAGGCTATCGGTTCGGGACGGAGCTTTCGGCGGCGGAGAAAGAGGCTGTAGTCGAGTATCTCAAAACTTTTTGACAAGCGGCGCATCTGAGAGCGGCGGGAGGAAGCATGGCTGAAATACGGAAAAAACGTAAGGGGTGGAAGATTTGCCTGGCGGTCATTGTGTTGCTGGCGATTGCGGGCGGCATTCTCGCCTGGCAAAAATTTTTCCGCGAAGAGCCGCAGCCGGATTGGGTGACCTCCACGCCTGATATGCGCTTCAAGTATGGCTCCATCGGCGCAGAATACGATGCCGGCATTCCTTACTGGATTTTTTACGTCTTGCCGCGACTGTTTCCGGAAAAGCTTCCCGGTCCCGGCGGCTATGCCTCGTTAGGCGTGGCGTGGGAACAGGGACAGGAACTGCCCATCGGTTTCACCAAAAAAGTCATCGGCTTCCCGCGCGTGGCCAACAACTGCGCCTCCTGCCATACGGCAAGCTATCGCAAGAGTCCGAATGAAAATCCGACGTTCGTGCCGACTGGCCCCAATCACACGCTTAACCTGGAGGCATTCTTTCGCTTCGTCGTCGACTGCGCCAAGGACCCGCGGTTCAATGCGGATGAGATCTTGAGTGAAGTCGCGCTGGTCTACAAGCTGTCGTTCCTGGATAAACTCATCTACCGCTTCATTCTGATTCCGATAACGAAGAAGCGCCTGCTCGAACGCGAGCAGCAGTTCGCCTGGGTCTATCACAAGGACTTCCCTGAGTGGGGCCGTGGGCGCGATGACGCCATGAATCTCACCAAGTACTTCTTGATCAAGGCTCCCATGGACGACACCCTCGGCCCGACCGATATGCCGTCCATTTGGAACCTCAAGAAATACAAACCGGAAAAGGGCATGCTCATGAATCTCGCCGGAGATAGCCACGACGCGCGCTCGGTGATCATCGACTCCGCGCTCGGGCTGCTCGGCGCCGGGCCGCACAACAAGCAGGATTTTCTGGATCAGGTGGCTTGGCTCGAAAATTATCTTGGCAATATTCAAGCGCCCAAATATCCGTTTCCCATCGAACAAGCGAAAGCCGCAGCCGGCAAAGTCGTGTTCGATCAGAACTGCGCGCGCTGCCACGCCAGCGAGCGCACCGGCACGCGGGTGCCGGTGGAGGAAGTCGGCACCGATCGCGAGCGGCTTCGCTCCTGGAGCAAGCAGGCGGCCATCGAGTCGAACAAGATCGTGCGCAGCTTCGGCATCGAACGCAAGGGGCTCGTGGAGAACGAGCCGAGCGGTTATATCGCCGCGTTCCTCGACGGCATCTGGCTGCGCGCGCCCTACTTGCACAACGGCTCGGTGCCGACGTTGCGCGACCTGCTCAAGCCCGTCGCTCAACGTCCTGAAGTGTTCTATCGCGGCTATGACGTTTACGACTCGAAAGACGTCGGCTTTATCACCGCAGGCGCGGAAGCGGAGCGCGTGGGCACGAAGTACAATGTGCACGAACGCGCCAGCGGCAACCAGGGGCACGAATACGGCACGCAACTACCCGCCGCCGAGAAGGATGCGCTGATCGAATATCTCAAGACTTTATAACGTCCGGCTATTTTCTGTGTTCGTCCCGGATGAAGCGAGCGTTGTGCTTAAAGTACAACCGGTAATCACCATAGGCGGAGGCGATGAATTCCGAGTCGGTTGTGATGGTGCCGATTTTCTGTCCGTGAGGGAGCAACGCTTCCACCTGGCTCACGCCCTTTCGGTTCAACTCCGTTTCTTCGGGTTCGGTCAACGCGAAGATTTCATAGATGGAAGTTCCGAGTTTGATGTTTCGCGCCAGGTCGTCTCTGAAATCGATGGCGTGATCGGAAGTGGCGACGACCTGTGCGGTGGGGCGGAAGATCAGCCGATAGGGCGCCAGGATCTTGTCACGCGCGACTGGGCTGCCGTTCGTATGGATGGCGGCGAGATTGTCCGGAGATTGATGGAGGCCTTTGCCTTGTTGGACCACCGTCTCAAACCTGTGTCGCACGGTTCGCATGATCGCGTTGGTAAGGCGCGGCGTGGGAAGAATGTTGGTGAAGGAATTTTGAAAGACCGAATTATGGGAGCGCGTGCTGAAAAAACACCAGAGGGGCTGTTGGCGGTCGAGCTTTCTCATCACGACCAGGTTTTCTGAAGGATGATCGCCGTCGATCAAGAATTTGAGTCCCAAACCCGGCACCACGCCGACGCCGGCCACCGGACCCGCGTAAGAAAATCGCGCGAGACCAATGGCGGTCTCAGAGAAGAGCCCCGTGTACGGCGTGTTCCGCTCGGGAGCGAACGTTATTTTCGCCGTGGTTCCGTAAGTGTGGAAAAGCTTCGGCTTGGGCTTTTCGAATTCGTCACTGACGCGCGTGAGCGTGTCGCTAAGTAAATGATTGGCTACGGATTCCAGCGCCGATTTCGAGAACTGGACCAGTCCACCCAGGACATCGGGCCGTGCCGTAACGTCATACGCCGTCGGCCGGATCCCGTGATCGAAGAGGTAGTCGCGTTTTTCGCGGCCCGTCAGGTCTGAGTATTTTAACGTGTGACCGGCTCTGATGGTGGTTATCTCATTGTGAATGATGGAAGGCGTGTCCTGATACATAGGATACCTTTTCGCCTAGTCTCTAACGCGATTGACCTGCCAACCGCGCGCGAGTCTAGCTCAGGAGCCGGGAATAGTAAACTGTAATTTTTTGAATTTGCTTTGGCGAGGCGGCTTGAAGTAAATCTTGCTTCTGCCGCGAATTTAAAATGATAAGCTAGTCCATCGGAATCAAGGAGCATGCATGAAAGCACAACGCCTTTTGAGCATACTTGTCTTATTCAATATCGGTCTCTTCCTGGCCGGGTGTTCCAAGAGCCCCGAACCGGGAACCGTTCAGGACGAGGCGCTGACCGTAGGCCGCAAGGCGGACAGTTTTCCGGCGGCCGACGAGAACTACTTCAAAGACATGGACGGCGGCGTAACTCTCTCGGTTAACGAAATAAAAGGTCGCAACAACTGGATCGTCTGGAGCGGCGGCAACGACCGCTTCTGGGATCACCTCGTAAACACTAGCTTCGGTGCGGTGGATTTTTTGAAGATCTTGTCGTCTCACCCCAAGGTGCCGCACTTGACCCGCGATACGCGCTGGCACTATCTTGGGCTGGTTAACGAGCCCTGCTTCGAAAAGCCCAAGGCACCGCGGGCGGACCGTTCCGGCTTGTGGCTGGACACGCGCCGCGCGGATTGTCCGCCCGACCCGTTCGAGAACGAGCAGAAATATCCCGGCGTTAAAATCGGCGCCCGGGGCAAAAATATGCCCGTGGGGTCGTACTATGGTTACGCGACGGGCGTGGTTGGTTTGCGGTTGTTTCCCAACCCCGATTTCGATGAAGCGGCGGCGAAAAAATGGGACGCGGAAAAATTCTACACCGATCCGCGTTATTACAACGATAAGGATCTGGTCCGTCCCTATCGCGTCGGTATGAGCTGCGGCTTTTGCCACGTCGGACCCAGCCCCGTGAAACCGCCCGACGACCCGGAGAATCCTAAATGGGAAAATCTAAATTCCAACCCCGGCACCCAGTATTTTTGGGTGGACCGGATCCTCTTTTGGGACAAGGACGCGTCGAGTTTCGTTTACCAGCTGTTGCACACGTCTTTGCCCGGGACGCTGGATACTTCGTTTATTTCCACCGACAACATAAATAATCCGCGCACGATGAATGCCGTCTACAACGTGGGCGCGCGGTTGGGACCGGCCTTGCGCTGGGGCAAAGAGAAACTCGCAGGCGGCGGGCTCAAAAACAGGCAGTTCCAGGATTTTCCGCAGACCGTGGCGCTCTCGCAGTTCTATGTCAAGCCGGATACCGTTATGACGCCCCGCGTGCTGAAGGATGGCTCTGACTCGGTCGGTATTCTCGGCGCGCTCAATCGCGTCTACATCAACATCGGACTGTTCAGCGAAGAGTGGCTGCTCCATTTCAATGCGCTGGTAGGCGGCAAAAAAATCACGCCGATCAAGATCGAAGACGCGGAGAAGAACTCCAGTTACTGGAATGCGACGGTGAACCAAACGGCAGATGTTGCGCTATTCTTTCTCAAGACAGCGAAGCCCGACCTGCTGAAGGACGCACCGGGAGGCGATCCATATTTGACCAAAGACAAAGCCAAGTTGAACCGCGGCAAGATGGCGTTCGCTCACTATTGCGCGCGCTGCCATTCGAGCAAAATTCCCGCAGCACCGGCCAACGTTGATGAATCCAATTGGGAGCAATATTGGGCCTGGACCAAGACCGACGATTTCAAATCCAAGATGACGGCGATCGTCATGGCCGACGACTTTCTCACGGACAATTATCTATCAACGGATCGCCGCATACCGGTAACGTTGTTGCAGACCAACGCGTGTAGCCCTCTGGCGACCAACGCCATCGGGGGGAATATTTGGGATAACTTCTCGTCGCAAACTTATAAGGATTTGCCTTCCGTCGGAAAAATTACCGTGCAAAATCCCATCGACGGGACTCCTTGGGAATACCCGATGCCCGCCGGTGGCCGCGGCTACACGCGCGTCCCGTCGTTGATCAGTGTGTGGTCCACCGCGCCCTTTCTGCTCAACAATTCCGTTGGAAAATTCAATCCCGAGCCGTCGGTGAAAGCGCGCATGCAGTCTTTCAACGACTCTATTCAGAAAATGTTGTGGCCGGAGAAAAGGGAAAAGGACTCCATCCTCGGCGACAAAGTGCCGGGTTTTATCTACCGCACGACCGCCACGAGTTATATAAAAGTTGCCGCCGGATTTTTGCCCGACGGCTTCGAGAAGTTACTCGATTGGGGCGATTGGCTGCATCGGTTCTTTCCCTGGCTTCCCTTACCCCTTAGTTATAGCGAGGGGGTAGTAAAAATCGGGCCGATCCCCAAGGGAACGCCGGTGAGCCTGCTCACCAACATCGATCTCGAATCGAACAAAGCGGAGCTTCTAAAGCTGCTTCTCAAGATGAAAGAAGATTTGAAAAGAGTCGAGGGCGCGAGCGACGAAGATGCCGCCAAGGTATTCAAGAATCTAGTGCCGGATCTCCTCAAAGTAAGCAAATGTCCGGATTACGTCGTTAACAAAGGTCACTATTTCGGCACCGCATTTTTGAAAGAGGAGCCCCCGTTGAGCGACGATGACAAGTGGGCACTCATCGAATTCCTGAAGACCTTCTAGTCTAGCAGGCGTGGCTCCTATGCTGCGATGTATTCACTTGTTTCGTTACGTTGCGACGGCTAGCAAAGAGCAAGGAACGAAGAGCAAAGTAAGATCGCTTTGCGCTATGCCCTTTGCCCTTGCCGAAGCCTTGCGCTGTCGGGTCACTTTCAGCCACCTGCGCATGAGTGTTCAAAAAGTATGAGTGCGCAAAGCGTTCGGCCCCCCGAATATGAATATATCGTCGTCGGTTCGGGAGCCGGTGGCGGCACGGTCGCCGCGCGTTTGGCTGAAGCCGGCCATACGGTTCTTCTTCTCGAAGCCGGCGGCGACCCGGCCAAACTGACCGGAAAACGACTACCGGAAGACTACCAAGTTCCTGCGTTTCACGCCTTTGCGTCTGAAAACGAGGCGCTCAAGTGGGATTTCTTCGTGCGCCATTACGACAACGATGAGCGTCAGAAGAAGGACCCCAAGTTCACCCCAGAGCGCGACGGGGTGCTGTATCCACGGGCCGGCACTCTGGGCGGCTGCACGGCGCACAATGCCATGATTCTAGTTTATCCGCACAACGGGGACTGGAACCACATCGCCGAGATCACCGGTGATGGTTCCTGGAGCGCCCGCAGCATGCGCCGGTACTTCGAGCGCATGGAAGATTGCCGGCATCGGCCTCTTTATCGTTGGCTCAAGAAACTTTTTGGTTTGAACCCCACCGGCCACGGCTTTGGCGGTTGGTTGACCACCGAGAGGACAGATCCGATGCTGGCGCTCGGCGATCAGGACATGATGGGCGTTATCACGCAATCGGCCCTAAAAGCATTCGCTAAAATGGGCGATCCGTTGACCCAATTGGGGTGGTCGGTGGCATCCCAGCATGATCCCAATGATTGGCGCCTGGTAGAGGAAAATGCGTTTGGAATTCGCTACGCGCCTCTCACCACGCGCGAGCATGTTCGCAGCGGCAGCCGCGAGCGGGTCTTAGAAGTGGCGCGGAGATTCCCCGACAAATTGATCATGGAGCTCGATGCGCTGGTTACGCGGATACTTTTCGATGATACGAACCGCGCCGTCGGCGTGGAGTATTTAAAGGGAGAGCGGTTGTATCGAGCCCATGCAAATCCCAGCGGAGACCCGGGAGAAAAGTCTCAAGCCTTCGCTTCGCGAGAGACGATCCTGTGCGGCGGTGCATTCAACACGCCACAGCTTCTGATGCTTTCCGGCGTAGGGCCGAGGGAAGAATTGGAACGGCACGGAATCAAAGTTCGCGTCGAGCTTCCAGGTGTCGGCAGGAATCTCCAGGACCGCTACGAGGTCAGCGTCGTCAACCGCATGAAAGTGGACTGGAAGAGTTTGGCCGGGGCCAAGTTTGATAAAGGCGACCGGCAATACGCGGAGTGGGGGTCTGCTAGGAGAGGTGCTTACACAACCAATGGAGGGGCCCTGGTGGTCATCAAGAAATCGCAACCGGGTCGGGAACTGCCGGATTTGTTCTGTCTCGGGCTGGTGGGCAAATTTGCGGGCTACTTTCCTGGGTACTCGGCCCTTGTTGCGCGCAACCACAACTATCTTAGCTGGGTTGTTTTGAAAGCCCATACGATCAATAACGCCGGTGCAGTCACCTTGCGCTCGGCGGATCCGCGGGAAACTCCGAAGATCAGTTTTCGCTATTTCGAAGAGGGCACGGACAAGAATGGGGAGGATCTGGGTTCGGTTGTCGAAGGCGTTAAGTTTGTTCGAGCAATGACGGAAAATCTCAAAGAACAAGGATTGATTGTGGAAGAAGAGTTGCCGGGCGACCGGGTGCAGTCGGATGAGGAGCTGCGAAACTTCGTGCGCTATAGCGCCTGGGGCCATCATGCTTCGTGCACCTGTCCGATTGGTCCGAAGGAAAGCGGCGGCGTGCTCAGCAGCGACTTTCGCGTGCACGGCACGCAAGGATTGCGCGTGGTGGACGCTTCGGTCTTTCCGAAGATCCCGGGATTTTTTATCGTGAGCGCGGTCTACATGGTCGGCGAGAAAGCAGCGGATGTAATCCTGGCGGACGCCCGGTGAAAACAGTTGTCGTAGCCGTGGCCGTCGCCCGTATTACTTCGAGAAGTGGCGCTCAGGGACAAACCTTCCGGCCGCAGCCGATTGGCCTGTGGCTCCAAGGCCCGCTCACCAGCCCCATGGGGTTTCATTCCGACAGTCCGGGCCTGGCAGCAGCTGCACGGTTCTGCGTCTGCGACCTCAAGGTTCGCCCCTTCGCTCGGAACTTTCATGCGTAGGGATGAAACAGGCTTTAATGAAGATTATTCACTTCTGACGGCGGACCGAGTGGAGAGGAAGTTCAATGTTCAAAAGTTCAAGGCTCAAGGTCCGAAACGAGTCGAAACGTTGAACCTGGAACATTGAACCTTGAACGTCCTTACCTCGCTTTTCCAGGCTACATTTATTCTGTCTTGAACGCAGGGTCTGATTCGGCGCCTTTTCTCGGTTTCCAAGCCAGCGAATAATATTCTCCGCGATCGCGCGCCCACGGGTCGAAAACGTTCACCACATTTTCGAGTTCCCGACCTAGCTCGGGAATCGTCCTTTGCAGCACGCGCTTTAAGGGCGAGACTTCGGTTTCGTGACCGTTGGTTTTACCTTTTTCCATGACTCTCCCGTCGGGTCCATTTTCGTTGACCCACTTTACTCCCAAGGTTGTATAAAATTCAGGACGAAAGCTGGAGGTAAAGAAGCGGTCGCTGAAGAGGCGGCGAGAAGCGTTGAGGATGAATACCTGAAGCTGAGTTTCGGAGATGGCAAAGCCGTGCGGCCGGGCGAACTCCGCCAGCCAACCGACGACGGTATCCACGTCTTCGATATTATCCACCATGCTGCCGTTGGGGTGACCGAGGCAGTCGTTGATCTCGGTACCGTCGTCATTCTTTTGCGCCATCGTAATCTTTTTTGAAGCCTCGCATTGGTGCTGCCCGTAGACTTCGCGCAGGTTGGCGACAAGCCTTTGCTGCTCAACCCGTTCCGGAGAGTTCTTGGACAATTGCGGGTCGATAAATTCATCGAAGCTCGTGAGCTGCCTGAGCCCGTACTGCCGGCGAAATTCATTATAGCGCGGGACGCCGCGCTCGCGGTCGCGAATGATATCGAGAGCTAGAACATCGATCTTGCCGGTGGTGCTGTTTAACCGTGGCATGCTGAGATTCTGCAGGAACAGCGGATGATTTTGCAGCGTGAGCTTGCCGAGGCGCTGCCGGCCCATGGAAAGCGCCCAGTTGGCGAGACCGTAGTGTCGCATCGCTTGAGTGGCCCTGCCGCGCAAAGTTTGAACGACCGGAATCTTGTATTTGATGGCGTTGGGACTACTAAGCTCGCGAAATTCGATGAGATCGGGGACCATAGGGTGGAGGCGATAAACCGTGACAAACTCTTCCGGAAAATTGAACGGCGAACCAAAGTGGTTGACGCCGCCGTTGATATCCGGTTTGTCATTGCCCAAGCCGAAGATTCCCGGTCCCGAAGCGAGTGCCGAGTACCATTGGCTGTTATTGTTGGCACTCTCTGATTTTGTCAGTTTGTCGATGACGTTTTTGAGCGCCCGCGTTACCAGAGGATGATTTCCGAATAGGCCGTTCCAGTTGGCGTTCATGGCGAGATAGAGCGGCTCGTTGTAAAGAAGCTGCGTGGTCCACTCGATCGTATGGATCTTGGCGATCTCGGCCGATACCACCAGCCGCGCCACCTCGAACAGTTCATCGGCGGTGACGTCTTGGTACCGGATGACAACGTCCGGCTTTGCCGGATCGCGCAGGCCGCAATCGCCTTGTGGCGTTGCGGCTGCCTGTTTGCGAAAGGCGTCGACAAATTGATTGTGCTCGCGCGCGAAAACGTTGTGAAAAAAACTCAGACCGATGGTCCAGTTGTCGGGGAAGGCCACGGCCTCCTGGCCAGACCACTGGGGATTCATGGGATCTGAAGTTTGCAATATCGGCAAGTACCTCGTGTTCTCTGCTGCGCCGCTTCCGACCGGCTCGAGAAGCAATTTGGCAAGGTCGCGCGGATCGCGCTTGACGCGCCGGCGGGAGATTTCGCTGTAGCCGTAGATTTGCGACGCATCCCACCAAGCCGTGACCCTATTGGGAGTGGTCTTATGGGCTCGCGTCAAATATTGCTCGTTTTTGTAAGTAAACGTTGGGGGCGGAGTATCCTCGGCAATGATGCTTTTGTCGATCCGGTCATCAGGGCGGCAGCGGAGCCGGTTGGCATCATTTGCTGTAAGCTGTCTTTCGACATTATGGATGCGCTGCGTGCTGCAGCCCATCGCCATCAATTCCGAGTCGTTCTTTCCCTCCTCCAGATGGGAGAACCAGTCGTGGGTCATAAACTGGATCCAGAATGCCGCCAAGACATTGAGATGCGGCGCTTTTTGATAGTCGCAGTTTGCCGCGGGCGAGTAGTCCGGCAGGCCTCGACCCTCGTTACATTTACTCGGATCTGTTTGAATCCGGGTAAAGAGCTTTCTGCTGATGACCTGAGGATCAGGTTGCAAT
>Ga0153916_10003414_pt1 | contig 11832 bp, 10 predicted proteins | sample Opewatmetagenome_FD_109642 | JGI IMG/M metagenome (GOLD analysis project Ga0153916, IMG submission 109642) | Freshwater wetland microbial communities from Ohio, USA - Open water 3 Core 3 Depth 4 metaG | ecosystem: Environmental > Aquatic > Freshwater > Wetlands | place: USA: Ohio, Lake Erie...
TCACGTACGCGCTCGGCCTGGGTCTCGCGCCGCACGAGGCCGTTGCGTTCGCAGCCCGGTGCGGTGCCGCAGCGCTGACGGGCCGCGGCGTCGCGCCGCAGCCCGTCGCGTTGTAAGAGCCTCGAAGTCGGGCTGCCGCAGCCGGGCCGCCCCTGGGGTACCCACCTTCCGAGCTGCCGATGTACAGCCACGTTCGATCGTCAAGCATTCCCCGCGGCGGCGCGTGGTCCAGAAGGGTTGCATAGTGGGGGATAGTGGTTTAAAGTGGGGACTCGTGGGAGCAACCCGGGAGCCCCGACCATGTTCTTCGGCGAGTACGAGCACGCGATCGACGACAAGAGCCGCCTCACGCTGCCGGCCCGGTTCCGCGCGGCTCTCGCCGACGGCGTCTTCCTCGCCAAGGGGCTCGACGGCAGCGTCGACGTCTACCCGCGGGAGACGTGGGAGCTGAACGTCGTCGCGCGCATCGGGCAGCTCGATCCGCTGCTGCCGGACACCCGGCTGCTGCAGCGCCATTTCTTCGGCGGTGCCTCCGAGGACGTGCCGGACAAGCAGGGGCGCGTGCACCTGCCGGCGCCGCTCGTGCGCCACGGAAAGCTCGTCAAGGAGGTCACGGTCGTCGGGAACAACGACCACCTCGAGATCTGGGATCGCGCCGCCTGGGCGGAGTGCCTGGCGGGGATCGAAGGGAGCGCGGACCATGTTGCCGAACGTCTTGCCGAGAAGCGAAGCTGACCCTCACGTCTCGGTGCTCGCCGACGAGGTGCGCGAGCTCCTCGCCGTGCAGCCGGGCCAGACCGTCGTCGACGCGACGTTCGGCGCCGGCGGCCACGCCCGCCTGCTCTCCGAAGACCTCCACGGCGATGGCAAGCTCATCGCGATCGATCGCGATCCGACCGTCAAGCCGTACTTCGACCAGCTGAAAGCGTCCCGGCCGGGCGTCGACCTGCGCTTCCTCCGCGGCGACTTCGCCGTCGTTCTCAGCCAGCTCGCCGGAAACGGCGTCAAGGCCGACGCGATCCTGCTCGACCTCGGCGTCTCCTCGATGCAGATCGACCGGCCCGAGCGCGGCTTCTCGTATGCCACGGACGCGCCCCTCGACATGCGCATGGATCCCTCGTCGGAGCCGTCGGCCGCCACGATCGTCAACACGTGGGACGAGCGCGAGCTCACGACCATCTTCCGGCGCTACGGGGAAGAGCGCTACGCGGGCCCGATCGCCAGGGCGATCGTGCGGCGACGTGCCGAGCGGGAGTTCTCGCGCACCGGCGACCTCGTCGAGGTGATCAAGCTCGCCATCCCGACACCGGCCCGCTTCGGTGAGGGACACCCGGCCAAGCGCGTCTTCCAGGCGCTTCGCATCGCCGTCAACGACGAGCTCGCGCAGCTCGAGACAGCGCTTCCCGCGGCGCTCGAGATGCTCCGCCCCGGCGGACGTCTCGCGGTGATCAGCTTCCACTCTCTCGAGGACCGGATCGTCAAGCAGACCTTCGCCGCCGGTGTCAAGGGCTGCACCTGCCCGCCGGACTTCCCGGTGTGCGTCTGCGGCAAGCAGCCGGAGCTGCGCCTGCTGACGCGCAAGGCTGTTCGCCCGTCCGCCCGCGAGCTCGACGAGAACCCGCGCTCGGGCTCCGCCCGGCTGCGCGTCGCGGCGAAGGTGGGAGCGTAAGCACGTGTCGACGATCGTCGACAGCCCGCGCCTCGACGCCGCCCCGCGACGACGCAAGAAGACCGGCTCGTCCTCGCGGCCGTTCGCCGGAGGCGTCCTCTGGATCGTCACCGTCGGCGCCCTGCTCGCCGGGATCGTTGCGATCAACGTGGTCGTGCTACAGCTGAACATGCAGCTCGACGGGCTCGGCCGCGAGCGCGCCGAGCTCAAGGCGGACAACGCCCGCCTCCGCTCGCGGCTCTCCAGCGCGTCCGCCAAAGTCCGCATCGACCGTGACGCCACGACGAAGCTGGGGCTGCAGGCGGCCGACCCGCTCACGCTCACGTATGTCGACCTCTCGCGGGCAGCGAAGTGAGAGCCAGGGGCTCGAACCGCCGGATCCGCCTCCTCGTCGTCGCCTTCGGGCTCCTCTTCGCCGTCGCCCTCGGTCGCGCAGCATGGATACAGGCCGTACACCACGACCGCTTCGCGAAGATGGCGTCGACGCAGCACCGGGAGACGATCGAGATCCCCGCCGGGCGCGGCACGATCTACGACCGCACCGGCGAGCCGCTCGCGATCGGCGAGCAGGCGACCACCGTGTACGCCGACCCACGCAACGTCACGGATGCGCAGAAGGCCGCCGTCGTCGCCGGCAAGCTCCTCGGCGTCGATCCGATCGAGCTCTACCCGGCCCTGAAGGATCGCTCGAAGGGATTCGTCTACGTCGCGCGGAAAGCCGACCCGATCCGCGCAGCGGGCCTCGAGAAGCGGGCGCTCCCGGGTCTCGGCTTCTACCCCGAGGAGCTGCGCGCCTACCCGCAGGGCGCTGTCGCCGCACACGTGCTCGGGTTCGCCGGCACAGACAACCACGGGCTCGACGGGCTCGAGCGCTCGCTCGACAAGGCGCTCGCAGGCCAGTCCGGCTTCGAGACGGTGGTCAAGGATCCGTTCGGCCGCGCCATCGACGTGATCACGTCCCGGCCCGAGAAGCCCGGCCGGAACGTGACGCTCACGATTGACCACCAGATGCAGGCCAACGCAGAGCAGGTGCTCGCCCGCACCGTCAGGCAGTTCGGGGCGAAGGGCGCCGCGGCGATCGTGCTCGACCCGCGCACCGGTGCCGTGCTCGCGATGGCGAACTACCCGACCTTCGACGCCAACCGCTTCTCCACCGCCTCGCCCGACGCCCGCCGCAACCGAGCGGTAACCGACATGTACGAGCCCGGCTCGACGTTCAAGATCGTCACGATCGCGGCCGCGCTCGAGGACGGAGTGGTGACGCCGCAGAGCTCCTTCGTGCTGCCACCCACGATCCAGGTGGCCGACCGCGTCATCCACGAGGCACACATCCGTGGCACGCAGCGCATGACCGTGAAGCAGATCCTGTCGGAATCCTCGAACATCGGCACGATCACGGTCGCCCAGAAGCTCGGCGCCGGCGAGCTGTCCTCGTGGGTCGAGCGCTTCGGCTTCGGCAAGCAGACGGGCATCGACTACCCTGGAGAAAGCCCCGGGCTCGTGCTGCCGCTCGAGGAGTGGTCGGGCTCCACGATCGGGACGGTGCCGATCGGCCAGGGCATCGCCGTGACCCCGCTGCAGATGGTGGCGTCGTACGCGGCGATCGGAAACCGGGGTGTCCTGCGCACCCCACGCCTCGTCGAGAAGATCGGGAGCAGGAAGGTCCGGCGCGAGGAGGGCAAGCGCATCGTCTCCCGGCAGACCGCCGACAGCATGATGTCGATGTTCCGCGACGTGGTCGTCGAGGGCACGGGTACCGAGGCCGCGATCCCCGGCTACACCGTGGCCGGCAAGACCGGCACCGCCCAGAAGGCCGAGAACGGCCGCTACGTGCGCAAGTACGTCGCGTCCTTCGTCGGGCTCGTGCCTGCGAAGAAGCCGCGCCTCGCGATCCTCGTGATGGTGGACGAGCCACGCGGGAACATCTACGGCGGCGTCGTCGCCGCTCCGGCGTTCCGTGACATCGCCCGCTTCGACCTGCAGTACCTCGAGGTGCCGCCGGACGCGCCCGAGACGAGGACCTCCATCACCGCCGCCGCCGGGCCTGCCAACCAGTGAGGCGTCGCCAATCCGGCGTGGAAGTATCCTCACGATGCTCATGTGCGTCGCAGCGGCACGACGACGACTACGAGAAGGGAGAACACACCCATGAAGTGGCTCTCGCGCCTTCGGCCCTCACCTTCGATGGTGATCGCCATGATCGCCCTGGCGGTCGCGCTGGGAGGGACGGGTTACGCAGCAATCGTCCTGCCTGCGAACAGCGTCGGGACGAAGCAGCTGAAGAAGAGCGCTGTCACCTCCGTGAAGGTGAAGGACGGCTCGCTGCTCAATGCGGACTTCAAGGCTGGGCAGATCCCGGCAGGCCCTGTGGGCCCAGCGGGCCCGGCCGGGCCGGGAGGCCCCGCAGGCCCTGCAGGGCCGAGCGACGCCTTCTCCGGCTTCAAGAACGGACCCACTGCAGTGCCCGGCACGCTCTCGACGGTCGCCACCCTCAACGTCCCGGCCGTCGGCAAGTACGTGATCGTCGGCAAGGCGTGGATCTTCGACAACGTCAACACGGGCGTGCTCGTCCAGTGCCAGCTCGTGGCAGGCGGTGACTCCGACGAGACGAGGGCGAGCCTGGAGGGGAACAGCGCGGGCTACGTGACCGGCACGTCGATGGCGTTCAACGTCGCGCATGAGTTCGCCGCTGCAGGGGTCATCGAGCTGAAGTGCAATGCCTTCGGCGTCAGCGTCTCCATCAACAGCATCAAGATCACCGCGATCAAGGTCGGGAACCTCACGAACACCGCCATCTGACGGACGGGAGCGGTGGCGCCGAGCGTCGGCGCCACCGCCTCGCCCGGGCCTCGGCTAGCCTTCGCGCCCGTGGATCTCGATGCGCTGATCCGGGCGCTCGCGCCGAGCGACGTAGCGGGGAACAGGGGGGTCGAGATCACGGATCTCGCCTACGACGCCCGCCGGGTGACGGGGGGCGCGCTCTTCTTTTGCGTTCCAGGACAACAGGTCGACGGGCACGACTTCGCCGGCCAAGCGGTCGCTGCAGGCGCGGCCGCCCTCGTCGTCGAGCGGCCGCTCGACCTGGCGGTGCCGCAGCTCGTCGTCGAGGATGCGCGCGTCGCGATGGCGATTGCCGCCGACGTCTTCTTCGGGGAGCCGACTCGGGAGCTCGAGGTCGCCGGCGTCACCGGCACGAACGGCAAGACGACGAGCGCCTTCCTGCTGCAGTCGATGCTCGACGCCGCGGGGCGGCGCGCAGGGCTCGTCGGCACCGTCGAATGGGTGGTCGGCGGCGAGCGGCGCCCGGCGCCGCACACGACCCCGGAGGCGATCGACTTGCAACGCCTGTTCCGCTCCATGCTCGACGCAGGCGACCGCAGCGTCGCGATCGAGGCCTCCTCCCACGGCTCCGCGCTGCACCGGCTCGACCGCGTCCGCTTCGACGCGCTCGTGTTCACGAACCTCTCGCAGGACCATCTCGACCTGCACGGGACGATGGAGGACTACTACCAGGCGAAGCGCCGGCTGTTCACCGGGCCGCAGCCGCCGCCGGCGGCGGTGAACGTCGGCGACGAGCACGGCCGGCGGCTCGCGCTCGAGCTGGCGGAGACCCATCGCGCGCCGCTCGTCACCTTCGGGATCACCGACGCGGCCGAGGTGCGACCCGACGGCCTCGTGATCGACGCGGCGGGCAGCCGCTTCACCGCCGCAGGGATCGCGATCGAGACGCCGCTGCGCGGCCGGTTCAACGTCGAGAACGTCCTCGGGGCGATTGCTGCGGGCCTGCTTCTCGACCTCGACGAGGACGAGATCGCGGAAGGAGCAAGCCGCCTGACCGGCGTGCCGGGACGGTTCGAGGCGATCGACGAGGGACAGCCGTTCGCAGTCATCGTTGACTACGCGCACACACCGGACTCGCTCGACATCGTCCTGCAGACCGCTCGCGACCTCGGCGACGGGAGGGTGATCTGCGTGTTCGGCGCCGGCGGCGACCGCGACCGCGGCAAGCGGCCGCTGATGGGACGGGTTGCGAAGGAGCGCTCAGACCTCGCGATCGTCACCTCCGACAACCCGCGCTCGGAAGAGCCTCTCGCGATCATCGAGGACATCCTGCAGGGGTCGGGAACGGACGTCGAGATCGATCCGGATCGCCGCTCCGCGATCCGGCGCGCGATCGGCGAGGCCCGTGCGGGTGACGTGGTCGTGATCGCCGGCAAGGGGCACGAGCAGGGGCAGAAGGCCGCCGGAGTCGTAACACCGTTCGACGACCGGGACGTCGCCCGCGAGGCGTTGCGCGCGATCGAACAGGCCGGTGTCTGATGGCCGCCCCGGACAGCCCTCTGCTCTCGCGGCTGGGGACGAGAAGTTGCTAGCCCGACACGAAGGGTGTCTCCCTCGGGGAGACACCCTCCGGGAGACACCCGACGCGGTTCGCGAGGCGTCCGGCTGTCCGAGCGGCGCTGTGGACGAGAAGTTGCAGAGTGGGCACGGGGGTGCGGTCGGGTACAGCCGGCGGGTTGTCTGCATGGGCCGGGTCGGGTGCGGCCACGAAGGTTCCGGCCGGTGATCCCCGTCGCGTGGGCAGAGATCGCGTCGCTCGAGCTCGGCGCGCTGCATGGCGAGGGCGGTGTCGTGACGGGCATCAAGGCGGACTCGCGCCTCGTCGGCCCGGGCGACCTGTTCGTCGCGCTCAACACCGGGGTCGACTTCGTCGATGAGGCACGCGCCTGCGGGGCAGCGACGCTCGTCCCCGACAACCAGTTCGCCGCGCTCGCGGCGCTCGCCGGGCTCGTGCGCTCGAAGAGCGGGGCGAAGGTCGTCGCGGTCGTCGGCTCGACCGGCAAGACGTCGACGAAGGACATCCTCGGCGCCCTCTGCTCTGCGGCGGTTCCCACGGTGTGGGCCGAGGGCAACCAGAACAACGAGATCGGGCTCCCGTTGACCGTGTGCAGGCTCGAGCAGGACACCGAGGTGCTCGTCACGGAGATGGGCATGCGAGGGCTCGGCCAGATCGCCGACCTGTGCGCCATCGCCCGCCCGCACCTGGCGCTCGTGACCTCGATCGGGCCCGAGCACCTCGAGCTCGTCGGCACGGTCGACGACGTCGCCCGCGCGAACGCCGAAGCGATCGAAGCGCTTCCCGCCGGTGGCGTCGCCGTCGTCCCGGCCGGTGCTGTGGAGCTCGAGCCATACCTCGGTCGTACCGACATCGAGGTCCGGCGCTTCGATCCGGCAGCGATCGAGCGGGACGGCGGCGGGTGGCGCTTCACGCTGACGGAGCGGGAGCTGCTCCTCGACCTTCCCTTCCGCGCCAGGCACATGGCCGAGAACACGCTGGCGGCTCTCACCGCGTACGACGCACTGGGGCTGCCGCTCGACCGCGTGCAACAGGGGGTCAAACAGATCAGGCTCTCGCCCTGGCGCAGCGAGACGACCGAGCTCCCCGGAGGCGGCTTCGTCGTCAACGACGCCTACAACGCGAACCCGACCTCGATGCGCGCCGCACTGGTCGACCTCACCGAGCGCGCCGGCGGACGGCGGCGCGTCGCGATCCTCGGAGAGATGGCCGAGCTCGGCGACGCCTCCGTCACCTACCACCGCGAGATCGGCAGCCTGCTCGCCGAGCTCGATATCGAGGTGCTCGTCGCGGTGGGCGACGGCGCGCGCGCCTACCTCGAGCCGGGGGTCGCCGAGATGCGCTGGCTTCCCGGTCCCGACGGCTTCGACGACCTCCTGCGAGAGGGCGACGCGATCCTCGTCAAGGCATCGCGTGCCGTCGGCCTGGAAGGCGTGCCCGACCGGATCGCGAAACTGGCAGAGACGTGGCTCGACCGATGACAGTGAGAACGCGAATCAGAATGACGCTTCGTCGACTCAAGGCTTCATGTTGACTCGAGTTCCTAAAGCGACTCTGGCCCGCGATCTGCGGCGCGCTCCGTCGTCCTCGGTCGCGTCCATGCCGTCCAGCTCGGACGCGACCTGCGTCCTTGCAGCTCACGACCCAGAGCCGCAAAACCGTCAACGGCCGAGCCACTAGTGGTCCGAGTCCTGATCGCCGGCCTCGTCGCGATGGTGATCGCCGTCGTGATCGGGCCCACCTTCATCGAGTGGTTGCGCAAGGCGGGCGTCGGGCAGCAGATCCGTGAGGAGGGGCCGGCGCGGCACATCGTCAAACAGGGCACGCCGACGATGGGCGGCCTGCTCATCCTCGCCACCGCCATCGCACCCTTCCTGATCCTCTCGCTGTACACGCTGCCCGGCCTGGCGCTGCTGTTCCTCACGGTCGGATGCGGGCTGATCGGCTTCACCGACGACTACCTGAAGGTGCGCAGGCGCCGGTCGCTCGGGCTGTCCGGCCGGTGGAAGATGCTCGGGCTCGTCGTGCTGACGATCGGCGTCGGCTGGGTCGTGACGAAGGTCGGCTACCTCGACACGGAGATCTACTTCCCGGTGATCGACGTCAACATCGACCTGCACTGGCTGTACTTCCCGTTCCTGTTCATCGTCATCGCAGGCACCGCGAACGGGGTCAACCTGACGGACGGCCTGGACGGGCTCGCCGCAGGCACGTCGGCGATCTCGCTGCTCACCTTCCTCGCGATCGCGGCGATCTCGTGGATCCGCTCGGGTCCCGTCGGCGACCGCAGCGACAACTTCCTCGATGTCGCCATCTTCGCCGCCGCTCTGATCGGCGGCGTGATCGGCTTTCTCTGGTTCAACGCGTTCCCCGCCGAGGTGTTCATGGGCGACACCGGGTCGATGGCGCTCGGCGGGGCGATCGCAGGCCTCGCCGTGATGACCCAGACGGAGGTGCTGCTGGTCTTCATCGGCGCGATCTACCTGATCGAGGCGCTCTCCGTGATGATCCAGGTGGCGAGCTTCAAGCGCACGGGCAGACGTGTCTTCCTGATGGCGCCCATCCACCACCACTTCGAGATGAAGGCGTGGTCGGAGACGAAGATCATGGTGCGGTTCTGGATCGTCGGCGCGATCTTCTGCACGGTGGGCTTCGTCCTCTTCTACCGCTACTACCTGCGCTTCAAGTTGTAGTGGCGACGCCCTCGCCGCCGCGGAGGGCGGTCGTGCCGGTCGTCGTGGCCATGCTCGTGATGGTCGCCTGGGGCGCGACGCCTGTGCTGACGAGGCTCGCGACAGAGGACATCGCACCCGTGCTCGTCGCCGTCGGGCGCACGGTGCTCGCGGGTGTCGTGGCGTTGCCCTTGCTCGCCGCGATGCGTCAGCCGCTCGCGCCTCTCGGGCGCCGGCGAGGCCTGCTCATGGCCTCGAGCCTGACGGGCTTCGTCGTCTTCCCGCTCCTCTACACGGTCGGCCAGGAGCGCACGTCCGCGATGCACGGCGCCGTCATCCTGGCCGCGTTGCCGGTGTTCACGGGTCTGTACGCAGCGATCGTCTCCCGGCGCAGGCCGACCCCCCGGTGGCTCGTCGGATGCGCCGTGGCTCTTCTCGGCGAGGTGGTGATCATCGGCATTCGCGCCGGCTCGTCCGGGAGCGGCCCGACGCTCGTCGGCGATCTGCTCGTCCTGGCGTCCGGCCTCGCGGTGTCGGCGGGCTACGTCGCCGGCGCCCGGCTCGCGGCTACCGGCTACCCGAGTCGCGCGACCGCCTTCTGGGGCGTCGCGATCGCCGCGCTCGTGATCTGGCCGATCGGAGCCGTGGTGCTCGTCGCCGACGGGCTGCCGCACGCCGACGCAGCCGCCTGGCTGTCCCTCGTCTTCCTCGCCGTCGTCACGTCCATCGTCGGCTACATCGGTTGGTACTGGGCGCTCGCACGCGGCGGCATCGTCCGCATCGGGACGCTGCAGTTCCTGCAGCCGCTCTCCGGCCTCGCCCTCGCAGCCCTCGTGCTCGACGAGCGGCTCAGCGCGCCGATGGCGGTCGGCGCGGCGGCCGTCCTCGTGGGCGTCACGATCGCCCAACGCATCTGAAGGAGCACGGGCCCGCTCGCTCGCGCATACCCTTCGATCATGGAATCCGCGCTGCCCACGCGTGTGCTCGTCCTTGGCCTGGCGCGCTCTGGCAGGGCGGCGTCACACGCTCTGCGCCGCCAGGGCGTGGAGGTGGTCGCCCACGACCACTCGGAGGAGATCGACGGTGCCGAGCTCGCCGCAGCCGGCGCGCACGTCGTTCTCGGCGGCGACGGCATCGAGCTCCTCGACGGCGTCGACCTCGTCGTCAAGAGCCCCGGGGTGCCGTCACGGGCGCCTGTCGTCGCGGCGGCCCGGGAGCGCGGGATCCCGGTGATCTCGGAGATCGAGCTGGGGGCCCGCCTGCTCCCGAATCCGATGGTCGGCATCACGGGCACGAACGGGAAGACGACGACGACTGCCTTGCTGGGCGCGATGTTCGCAGCCGCCGGCGTTCAGGCCGAGGTCGCCGGGAACATCGGCCGGCCGCTCACGAGCCTCGTCGGCGCCGCCGGAGAGGACGCCTGGGTCGTGTGCGAGCTCTCCTCGTTCCAGCTCGAGGACATCGACACGCTTCGTCCCCGCGTCGCAGTGCTGCTCAACCTCGAGCCCGACCACATCGACCGGCACGGGACCCTCGCCGCCTACGGCGACGCCAAGCTGCGGATCTTCGAGAACCAGGGCCCCGAGGACGTCGCCGTGGTGCCGCGCGTTTTTGGGCCGGTGCCGGGCGACGCCCGGCGCGTCGAGTTCGCGGCGGAGGACCCGCTGCCGGCCGAGCCGCGCATCCCGGGCGCCCACAACCGGGAGAACGCCGCCGCGGCGACGGCGGCCGCACGGGCGGTAGGGCTCGTGGACGAGGCGATCGCCGAGGCTCTCCGCACGTTCCCGGGCGTCGAGCACCGGATCGAGGAGATAGGCACCGTCGCCGGCGTCCGCTATGTCAACGACTCCAAGGCGACGAACGTCGCCGCCGCGCTGCGCGCACTCGGCGCGTTCCCGCAGGCCCGCCTGCACGTGATCCTCGGCGGCCTCGGCAAGAACGAGAGCTACGCGCCGCTTGCAGCGGCCTTCAAGCGGGGCGACCGTGCATACCTGATCGGAGCTGCCGCACCCGAGATCGCGGCAGCCCTCGAGGCCGGCGGCGTCGGCCATCGGCACAGCGGGGATCTTGCGACCGCTCTCGACGAGGCCGCACGTGCGGCCTCGGCCGGCGACGTCGTCCTGCTCTCCCCGGCGTGCGCCAGCTTCGACCAGTTCGACAGTTACGAGCAGCGCGGGGAGGAGTTCGGGAGGCTGGTGCAGAAGCTCCACTAGTGCGAGCCAAGGGCCAGCTCGAGCAGCGCCTCCTCGTCCTCGTGACGCTGGGGCTCCTCGCGTTCGGCCTGGTCATGGTGTTCAGCGCGACGTCGGCGTCCGCGGCGCTCGGAGCGGGCGACCCGATGACATTCCTCGTCAAGCAGGGCGCCTACGCCATGGTCGGCCTCGTGCTGCTCGCGCTCGCCTCCCGCTTCGACTACCACCGGCTGCGCCTGCTCGCCCCTGTGCTTCTCGTCGCGGCGCTGGCCCTCTGCATCGCAGTGCTCGTCGTCGCTCCGCCGATCAATGGTGCGCGCCGCTGGTTCCTGCTCGGCCCGATCAGCGTGCAGCCGTCGGAGCTCGCGAAGCTCGCGGTCTGCGTGTGGGCGTGCTCGTACCTCGCCCGCCGTCCGGCACCACGCACGATGGCCGAGCTGATGAAGCCGCTAGGGCTCGTCGTCGGCCTTTTCGCCGTGCTCGTGTTGCTCGAGCCCGATCTCGGCACGACGATCGCGCTGTGCGTGATGGTGGCCGGCATTGTGCTCGTCGCCGGCGTGCCGATGCGACTGTTTTTGCTCGCGGGGTCGTTCGCGGTGGTGCTCGGCGCCGCCGCCATCTACATGGAGCCGTACCGCAGGGCGCGCTTCCTCAGCTTCCTCGACCCGTGGCAGGACCCGCAGGGAGCGGGCTTCCAGACGGTGCAGGCGATCATCGGCATGGGCTCCGGCGGCATCACCGGCGAGGGACTGGGTCACGGCGTGCAGAAGATCTTCTACCTTCCGGAAGCTCACACGGACATGATCTTCGCGATCGTCGGCGAGGAGCTCGGGCTGATCGGAGCGACGATGGTGATCGGAGCCTTCGCAGTGTTCGCCTGGGCGGGATACCGCATCGCCCTCGCGTGCCGCGATCCCTTCGGCAAGCTCCTCGCCGCGGGCA
>Ga0153916_10003415_pt1 | contig 11831 bp, 8 predicted proteins | sample Opewatmetagenome_FD_109642 | JGI IMG/M metagenome (GOLD analysis project Ga0153916, IMG submission 109642) | Freshwater wetland microbial communities from Ohio, USA - Open water 3 Core 3 Depth 4 metaG | ecosystem: Environmental > Aquatic > Freshwater > Wetlands | place: USA: Ohio, Lake Erie, Old...
GCTGTGTTTGAGTATGCTTGTCCGTCGTATGCTTTGTATGTGAATGTGTCTGTGCCGTAGTAGTTTGTGTTGGGTGTGTATGTGAATGCTCCGTTTTGGTTTAGGTTTAGTGTTCCGTGTGTGACGTTGGTTATTAGTGTTGCAGTTAATGTGTCGTTATCTGGGTCTGTGTCGTTTGTTAGTATTCCAGGTGCTGCGATGTTTAAGAAAGTATCCTCATTAATATTATAAAAATCATTGTTTGCTAATGGAGGATTATTTGGAAGTGGATTGTAAAAACATATTGCATCAGCATTAAAAGGTGCTGGTTCAACTTGAGAACCAGTTTTTTTTCCGATGCTATAAAACTCATAATAACCGGTACTATTTGGGAAATCAAAATTCCAACTCCAAGGGCTACTTATATCAGGGTTGCTATCATCCTCCCATTTCATCCATCCTACCTCATTGCTGATTTCAACTGTTTTTGCCCATCCATCAGCTCCAGAGCCCTGATATACAACAAGATAATAACTACTATTAACATTAATCACCCTTGCAAAATATGCATTATCTGCATTATCAAACTCAATAGAATCAATAATAGCATTGCCAATAATACCATTACTACTGATATTCATCGTATAAATATACCCATCTGCGTCTAATCCTTGAAAACTAATACCATAAATACTACCTTGAATAATTGGAAAAATATAGTTATACGCATTGACCATTGTTCCAGTAAATGCTAGGGTGTCGTTAAATGATTTAGTTATCATTCCAGTATCGCTGATAATAAATGTCTTTACATATCCATAAGTATCAGTAGCACGATAAGCAACAGCAAAAACATTACCACTTATTTTTATAAAACCATTATATAATCCATTAGATGTATCATATTCCCAATAATCTGTACTTGCAGTAGCTATTATCCCGTTTGCATCAATATCCCAAGTAGATACCATACCATCACTACCAGATGTAGCATAACATATTGCTATTGTATTAGAATCAACCATCACCTGAACAGGATATTGACAACTTGCAATATCAAACTCCCTTATGCTTAAAACACTATTATTTATAATTCCAGTTTTATCTATCCAAATTGTTTCCATAAAACCATCATTTGTTGCAGATGCACCACCTGTTCCTGCTTCACGATATGCAATAGCGTAAATCCAACCGTTTCTATTAGGATTTGGTTCTGAAACCAATGTAATATCTATATGCATACCATCATAGGTTAACTGTTGTGAATCAATCACTGATTGCAGTATAGTTCCATTGTTATCCCAAACCTGCAATGTTACAACTGTTACTCTATCACCTGTAGTATCCCTATATGCTATAGCATATTTGTCTGTTCCAGGAAGATGAGCAATACTTGGATAATTACCATCTGAATTATCAAACTCATAACTACTAACAACAGATTGTTGTATAGAACCATTATTATTATAGACACGGATAACTTTTGCCCAACCATCCAAATCACTTCCTGTATCACCAGCAGTTGCTATAAGATAATATTCACTATCGTTTATACGGCAGACAGCTGGTTGTTGTCCCTCTTGAGCATCCCACTCATATTCTGAGATTACGCTATCATTTATAGTCCCAGGTATCGGTATAGTCCATGTAGGATTATATTCCGATGCAGGCCAAGTAATATTGTCATTGCTCCAACGATAGTATAAAGTTACATTATCTACCGGGGTTGTATTTGTAGCAGTAATAGTTAATGGTGAATTAGTGATATTGTATGGGGTAATTGTATTTATCATTGTTGCCAATGGTTCTGTTTTAAAAGAAAATGTAGTAGATATAGCATCAATACCATCGGTTACTGTCACTCTCCACCAATATATAAGACCATATGAATTTGCTTGGGTGTATATCCAGCTAACTGTTGAGTTGGCAGGAACACTATTATTTGTTTGTCTCAGTACCCAATCTCCAGTTGTATTTTCATACCAATATATATTTAATGACTCACCATCGCCATCATTTGCATTTATTTGGCAGGTTGGTTGAAGATTTATATTAATTGATCCATCAGGAGGAGCAATAAGGTTAATTGTTGGTACATTGTTTGTTTGAGCATTTGCGCTGGCATAGTTATCTGAATATTGTTGTAACGCAGGGTTTGTCCATTGGGCAAGACTCCAAGCTTGGTAGTAATAATTTGTTCCACCTGTAAGTCCTGTGTCCTCGTAAGATGTTGCTGGGCCATTATAAATTAGGGTTCCTTCTCCTCGTGCCCAACTTGTAACAGTATTTCTTTCAATATACGTATTATTTGCCCCTATTCCTTTTGTCCAGGTAAGATATATAGTATTGCTGTTATTTGCTTGTGCAGTGAGGCTTGTAGGTTGTTCTGGTTTTGTAAGAAATACTAAATCATTGCCAGTATCTGAGCCGACAGAGTTTTGAGCATAGGCTCTGTAATGATAAAGCTGCCCATTTATAAGTCCGGATATAACTTGTGAAAATTGTTCACCAGTAGATTTAATTTGATCTGGTGTATTTGTTCCATAAGATATTGTTGTCCCATAATTAAATCGGACTGTACAGGTTAATCCACCATCATCATTAAGATATCCCCATAGCGTTGCACTAGTTTCCTCAACATTAGTAGATGTATTTGTAGTTACAGTGGGAGGTGCATTTAGAATTGTTGTGAAATGGTAAATTGGACTATAGTTGGTATAAACATTATCAGTAACAGATACATACCACCAGTATGTGGTGTTGTAATTGCTAAAATTGCTATTGATTTGACTGTATGTACCATTTCCAATATTTTTATTGCTTCCGAAGACCTGCCATGTACCACTACTATTACTATACCAATTAATAGTCATTCTATCAGCGTCGGCATCACTTACAGATATATTCAGTTGTGGCACAAGCTGTATATTAGTACTTCCATTACTAGGATTTTCGTTAAAAATTTCAGGTATTCTATTGAATCTACATCTTGCATCAGCACTATCTGGAGCTGTTTCATCAGCTTCACCTGTTTTTTTCCCTATACTATAAAATTCATAGTAGCCAGAACTATTTGGGAAGTTAAAATTCCAGCCCCATGGATAAGAGGTATCAGGATTGTTTGTATTATTCCATTTTGTCCAGTTTATACCAATATCTCCTATTGTGAAGTTTATATAGATGTCATCCCAAAATCGTCCGTCATAATAATTTGGATCATAATAACCATAGTTATCATATTGCTGGAATTTTATAGCAAAAAAACTATTTACATTTAGATTGAAATTAGGGTTACTACTAATGTTATAGCTGAATTGAGTCCATTGATTATCAACGTTTAATGTGGCAGCATCTATTATTTCATACCAAGTTGTTCCATCGTTTGTAAAAGCCACAGCATCAGCATCATAATGATCATTCCAGCTAGTGGGGGCATCATTTTCTTCATCAGTTGAATCATATTGCCAGAATACGATGTTAATATTTTTTGCTCCTGTAAAATCATATAATGTATATAATTCATTTAGATTATAACTGCCTTCTGTTATTACATCCATACGCCAAGCATAGCTACCTGTATTTACTTGTACAGTATCTACTTTGTTTTGTCCATTTGTAGTACTACTGTATTTATTCCACAAACTGGTGTTAATGGAACCTGATTCGAATCCTTCGAAAATAGAAATCTGGTGTATTTCTGTTCCCCAACTGCTATTATCTCTACTCCAACGATAATACAAAGTCACATTATTAAGATCACTTGGTCCTGTTGCAGTAATATTTAAAGGTGAGGACTGTTGGTTATAAGAAGAAATATTATCAACCGATGTGTTAATAGAATTTAAAGGTGAAGATGGTGTTTTATTAAGAGAACTATTATCAATAGTAATTTCTACTGTTTGTTTTGATTCTACATTTTCTTGGTGAGTATCTATTGTGGAGCCATCGTCATTAACATCTAATGACATATTATTAGACTCTCTAACATCCATAACCAATGCAGCTGAAAAACCAGAGGTAATTATTAACAAGCTTATGAAAATTCCTACAATTGTTTTTTTCATAATTTCCCCCATTTTTAATTCTGATGTATTTTTATGCTAAAAGCATAAACCAAATTATTTTCATTTATTACTTTTTTGTGTACTGAGTGTTAAATTACGAGTTAATATATTTTTCCATATATTATTAGTTGTATATAGTTTTATTTATGAGTATTAGAAGTTGTCTTATTAATTTATATATTTTTCTATTTAAATATAATCAATAAAAGAATTTATGAAAGATTATATTATAAAAAATCTAATAAAATAATATCCTATTTTTTATTTTTTTTAAGTTTTGAGATTACTTTTTATATGAAATTGTAATTTCTGTATTCTGAACTTATATCAATAATAAGTGGTTAAATATGCAGATTAAAAAATGGATAAAAATTGAAAAAATCTTACAAGGAAAAAAAACAGAGAAAGAAGTTAATCTTCGTGGATGGATTTACCGTACCCGCTCTAGTGGAAACATTGTTTTTATGGTTATAAGAGATGTAACAGGTATTATTCAGGCTACTGTAAAAAAAGGAAATCTACCAGATAATGAATTTGAAGATGCAAAAAAAGCATTAGTTGAATCATCTTTAGAATTAAAAGGTATTGTTAAAGAAGATAAACGTGCACCTGGTGGATATGAAATTCACGTTACCCGAATTGGTATTATTAATTTTGCAGAGCCCTTTCCAATTGTTAAGGATCAAAGTCCTGAGTTTTTACTTGATCAAAGACATCTTTGGATTCGCTCTCAAAAACTTTCATCTATTTTTAAGATTAGATCCACAATTGTTGGTGCAATACATAAATTTTTTAGACAACTTGGTTACTATGAATTTGATGCGCCGGTTCTTCAACCAAATCAATGCGAAGGAGGTTCAACGTTATTTGAAGTAAAATATTATGATAATAAAACATATCTATCACAGTCTTGGCAGCTTTATGCAGAATCAGCAATATTTTCACTAGAAAAGATATATAACATGGGTCCAACCTTCAGAGCTGAGAAATCGAAAACTTCACGACACCTTTCTGAGTTTTGGATGGCTGAGATGGAGGCAGCTTGGTTGGATTTACATGATGTAACAGAGATAGCTAAAGATGAAGTGAAATTTATTTTAAAAGAAGTTTTAAAAAATAACAAACATGAGTTAGAAATACTTGGTCAAGATATAAAAAAATTAGAACGTATCGCCAAATCTGATTTTCCAACTATTACTTATACAGAAGCACTGAAAATACTGAAAGATAAAGCAAAAATGGATATTGAATGGGGTAAAGATCTTAGAACTATTGAGGAAGATGAATTGATGAAACATTTTGATACACCGATTGTCGTTACAAATTATCCTATTAAGGTTATGGCATTTTATAAACCAAAAGACCCAAAAGATCCAAAAACTGCATTATGTTTTGATATGATAGCTCCAGAAGGTTACGGAGAAATAATAGGTGGTTCCCAAAGAAGTATAGATACCCAAGAGATGACAAAAAGACTTAAAGAAATGGGTGAAAATGTAGATAATTACCAGTGGTATTTTGATCTTAGAAGATATGGTTCTATTACTCATTCTGGTTATGGATTAGGTGTAGAAAGAGTTGTTGCATGGATTTGTGGTATTGATAATATTAAAGATGCAATTCCATTTCCAAGGACCATTTTAAGATATAAACCATAAGGTGTAATAATAATGAAATCAAATGTTCATGTAATTGTTTCTGGGCAAGTTCAAGGAGTATGGTTTAGAGCAAGCACGAAACAAAAAGCTGAGGAACTTGGTTTAACTGGATGGGTTAGAAACACTCCTAATGGTTGTGTAGAAGCAGTATTTGAAGGTGAAGAAGAAATAGTTAAAAAGATGATTGATTGGTGTCATTCTGGTCCACCTATTGCTAAAGTTGAGAATATTGTAGTAAAAAAACAACAAAAAACTGTTGGTTTTAATGGCTTTTCTATAAGATATTAACAATGTAATATGTTTGGTCTTTCCCAAACGTTTTCCAACTCTTTATATACTTTTTATTAATATACTTTTTAAAGTGATGAAAATGAAAAAATTTAGTTTAATCGCAATAGGTGTTTGTTTTTTGATTGTTATAGCTGGAATTTTTTCTGTATTGTTTTTAAAGGAATCTGAACCATATGAAGAGTCTACAGCTCCAGTTAGACTTGCAGATGATAAAAATTATACTGCTGAAAAGCTTGGTTCTTTAGTTGATTCATTAAATAGATTTTCTTTTGATTTTTATCAAAAAATCTCAGAAAATAAAGAAAATAATATTTTCTTTTCACCATATAGCATATTTGTGGCTTTATCAATGGCTTATGAAGGTGCTCATGGAAACACCGCTACTCAGATGTATAATATTTTAAATTTTTTACAAAATGATTCAGAAACACAAGGCTCATTTGGCAAAATTTATAATTTGTTAAATCAAAAACAGACTGGTTATAAAATTAGTACTGCTAATGCTTTTTGGATTCAACAAAACTATCCGTTTTTACCAGAGTATATTAATTTACTTCAAAATTATTATATGGCTGAAGCAAACGAATTAGATTTTTCTAAAAATGTAGAAGCAGCCGGGATAATCAATGCTTGGATTGAAAATCAAACAAATGGCAAAATAAAAGATATGATAGATCCTGGAGCTTTATCAGAATTTACTCGCTTGGTTTTAACAAATGCGATTTATTTCAAAGGATTGTGGGAAAATCCATTTGATCCTAAATACACAATTAAATCAGATTTTAATGTAGATTCTAGTGAAACAGTAGAGGTAGATATGATGAGTCTTTCCGATTGTACCTTCAACTATACAGAAACAGATGAATTACAAATTCTGAAATTACCCTATAAAGATAATGATCTGTCTATGTTGGTTATTCTTCCAAAAGAAAATGATATTTCCATTGTAGATTCTTCATTAAATGATTTAAACATACAAGATTGGAATAGTGGTTTACAGGAGATAAAAATAAATATTGACATTCCAAAATTCAAATTTAAAACAGAATATAATTTAAATAATATTTTGACGAAAATGGGAATGATTGATGCCTTTTCCGACATTGATGCAGATTTTTCAGGTATGGATGGAACAAAAAGCTTGTTTATAAGCGATGTTTTGCATAAAGCCTTTGTAGAGGTAAATGAAGAAGGAACTGAAGCTGCTGCTGCTACAGCTGTTATTCTTACAACTAGTGTAGTAACCACTACATTTAATGCTGATCATCCATTTGTGTTTTTAATTCAACATGAAAGTACAGGTGCCATATTATTTATGGGAAAAATAATGAATCCTGTATACTAAAACAAAACCTTTTTCTATTTTAAAAATTGATGAAATGATTTAATCATTTCATCGTTTCTATCAATTAAAATAATCTTTTCAAATTTATTTTCAAATTCTTTTGCTATTTCCACAATAACTTTTGCAGCATCACAAGTTGCTACCCCACCAACACCTGTGCCCATTCCTGGTATTGCTATACTTTTTAGTTTTAGTTTAACTCCTAAATCAAATGCTGCTTTTGTTGCAAGTTTAACATTGTTAACACTTATATTAATTGCAGGTTGCTTCATTGTCGGTGCATGAATAACATATTTACATTGTAAAGATCCTGCTGTTGTTACAACTGCCTTACCAACAGGTATCGGTGCTTTAGAAACTGCTTCTTTTTCAATTATAAATCCACCTGCTCGTTTTATTGCACCTGCTACGCCGCCTCCCATGTAGCCAAAAGAATTTGCAGGATTAACTATAGCATCACAAGAAATTTTTGTTAAATCTCCTTTTTCAATAAATATTGTCATTGTTAGTTATTTTTCCTTTTCTGGTTCTTTATCTTTGATTTTTTCTGCCTTTTTCTTCTCTTTTTCTTCTTCTTTCTTTTTTTTCTCCTCTGCTTTTTCTTCTTGATGTTGTTTTTCTTTTACTGTTATTCCTCTTAGAGTTTGAATTCTAGACTGGATAGCTTTTATTCTTTCATGGATTTTGTTTTTTTCAATATTTAATTTTGCTTTGTTTATTTTTTTATTTTCAAATTTTGTCTCTAACTGCGCAATTCTAATTTCTTCTTTTGCAATACGTTTTTCTAGCTTAGTTATATTTTTATCTAATCTTTCAAGGAAACCCATGTTATTTACCTCACAGTTGTTTGTAAGTCCTATATAGGTAATGTTTTCTTTACCTAAATATTCTACTAAAGTTTTCAATCTTAGAATAATATCTTATTTTATTTTTTATAAAAAAATTATTTTAAAAAATATTCTCTTAAGTAAAATTTAATTTTCTATTATTTCCCTATTTTTTTAGAAATTTTTAGGAAATGCTGATTTAATTTCACCAAGATCTGGAAAAAATGTTATTGACTCATCACATTTTTCACAGTAGTATTCAATTATATATGTTGAATCAAGTTTTTTTATAGGGATTTTTTTCATTAATATACCACATTTATAACATTTTAGTTCGTTTATTATCTCACCAACCCTTAATAATCCCTTTCTATATATTAAATTAAATAAGAACAAATATATAAATTTATTGCCTAAAAATATGTTTTTACAATGAAAATCCTATACTTTTTATCTTTTATCTTTGAAAAATGATATTGTGATTGTAAATTATTTTAAAAATCCTATGATACGGAATCATAGCATTTGTAGTTTTCATAAATGATTTCTCAAGTTTAACAATATCTCTACCAGAGATAATCATTGTATCTTTTGGCGCTCCCCTATGTATATACCAGATTTCAGCTAAATCTATATTAAATTCTTCGTCCCATTTCAACTTATTTAAAATTTCTTTTGGATTTGTCATACTTAAATCAAACTTCTTATATTTTGAAGAGTCATATTCATATGTTTATAACCATCACCTTCAACTACAATTTCGTGACCAGGATAAATATTTAAAATATCTAGTTTTGCAAGTTTCTCTATTGAATTTTTTAATTGATTAAAATCACCATCAGGAAAATCATATCTACCAAAGGAACCATAAGAAAAAATTGTATCTCCTGAAAAAAGTGATTTACTCTTTTTACTATAAAGACATAAAGCTCCTGGAGCATGTCCGGGGGTGTGGATTACTTCAAAGGTCTCATCACCGATTTTTACCATATCACCATTTTTTAATTTAACATCAACCGGCATCTTAGGCATAGAAGAACTAAGCATTTCAGCAAAATGACTTTCTCCTTTCTCAATCTTATCCGAGGCATAAATATGTGCCATTACTCTAGCGTTTTTATTTGTCAATTTATGTATTTCTCTAACACCACCGCAATGATCAAAATGTTCATGGGTAATAATTATTTGTTCTATTAAATGAGGATTAATTTTTCTTTTTATTTCTTCAGCGACTTCAATATTATGTAAACCCGTACCACAATCAACAATTGTTGGTTTTTCTCCTGTAATTATATATATATTTGAGTCATAGTTACGGCCATATAAATAATTAATTTTCATGTATATCGTATAATATTCTTATATTTAATTTATTCACAGATTTATTTAAAAAATTTTGGTGAATTAAAAACAAAAAATGTCATTTCTCCGCTAGAGTCTCTATTTCCTTCTTCGTCATATACCACTGTCTCAATTTTTTGTTTCATAAATGTTTTTTCATCCCAATTCCATACAAAAGGTGGCTCAGTGATAGTATTTTTTAGTTGCCCATTAACATAAAATTCTGCTTTTCTTACTCTTTCATCATTTACATCAATTTTCAAAGGACCAAAAACCAATGGTTTGAAAAATGGTATTATTTTTTTATTTTTTATATAGATAAAACTTTCAAATGAAATATTTTTACGAATTACAATTTGTATAAGTGCAATTGTTATGATAATGATACTAGCTAACATAATCCAAATCAAATTCTTTTCAATGAAACTTTTTTCAGGCGGTAAAGGTGGTGTTGTATATGCAAAGTAGAAGTAAGTTATAACAGAGTTTTTCTGACTATTACCACTCAAGGCTTTAGCTGTAATAGAAAAATCATATGTTCCATCATCCCAGTATCCAGGTGGTGTATAGGTAAAAACCATATTGTCTTTAGTGTTTATTATTTCAGATTTAACATCAATATCATTAAATGATGCGTAAATAATCTCAACTGGAATATTATATGTTATGGTTATAGTTTTTTGTTCTTCGTTAATTATTCCACCATCATTAGGGTAAAAAGTTGGTTCTTCAACATCAGGATATATATCTTGGAAAGTAATTGTGTATGTTGTTTCAGCATCATCAAAAATATAGATTTCACTATTTTGTCTAATAATCATATCGGAAGAAATTATTCTATTTCCAGTTTTTATAATAATAGCAGAATCTGGATATTTATCTTCTATTTCAATATATATCCAATCAGCTTTTTCAACTTCTATGGTAACTGTAGCTTCTTCATTTTCTTCATCAATTTCAATATCTTCATTATCAATAGTTATTTGCTTATAAAATATTTTTACAATCTCATCTTTTGTAGCGTTCCACATAAATTCAGGAATGTATTCATCATCTACAGATAAAAGAAAAACAATATTTCCACTTATGTTTATCCCAGCTTTAATTGATTTTAATACATTATTTGGATCTATAAACTTATCTACGACTAAATCACCATCTGTATCATAACAATAGAATAATTCTGTAAGTGCTAAATCGTATATTTCTTCAATTTTATCAATTGTTATATTTGAAGGTTTTATTTGTAGAGATTGAATTATTTTTGTATATGTTATATCTGTGCCAGTATTGTTTTCATTATCTGTAACATTTAATGTAACTGTATAGTTACCAGCTGCTGTATAAATATGGTTTGTTGTTACTCCTGAGCCATTGGTTCCATCACCAAAATTCCAAGAATATTTAGATATATTACCATCTAAATCAAAACTGTCAGTTGCATTAAAATCTATTTTAATTGCTATTATCCCTGTATATAATCCTCCTGCATCTGCAAATGGTTTTTTTGTGTTATTTTGATTACCAGATGAATCAGTTGCATATATTATACAATAAATCCTATCAGTGGATTCATTAAGTTGAATATTTTTTTCATAGTAATTATTACCTTTAGAATCCATATCAACTGTTTTATGATCGTTATCTGCATACCAATATTCAATATTTACATCTGTAACATTTACATTATCTGTGACTGTTGCATTAAATGTATATTTATTTGGCATATAATCAGATGAAGCTCCATGTTTGTTTATTTTTATTTCCGGAGGCTCATTATCAATTATTTTAACAGTTTTATCAGCTGTAGTAATTGAATTACCCCATCTATCACATGCGTAGAAACTATAAGTTAAGTCTTCAGTTGTATTATCCAGTATTTCGCTAAATTCAAAGAAACTTCTATATGTATTAATTAAGGTACTGTTATCACCCTTTTCTCCATGCTTCCATTTTACTTTTACATCAAGATAAGAATTATTACCTTCGTTTTCCGTTACTGTAGCATTGAATGTAAAGCTTTTTGATGGGGCACCTTTAATAGGTGTATTATCTGTTAATTTCGGTGGTGTTCCTTTATTTATATAAAAGGTTTTATTTGTTGAAATAGACCAGTTTCTTGGGTCTTTTGCTGCAATATAAAAACTGAATGTACCATCAGGTGTAAATTGTTTGTTACAATAGTAAATGTTACCATTTTTATTTTCTATTATTGAAAAATTACTTGTCTCGTTATAAGGATTAATTAAATTTAGATATACCTCTTTTATTAAAGTATTATCTGATATTGTTATCGAAATATTTGTATATTTTCCTAATGTTTGTA
>Ga0153916_10003416_pt1 | contig 11831 bp, 10 predicted proteins | sample Opewatmetagenome_FD_109642 | JGI IMG/M metagenome (GOLD analysis project Ga0153916, IMG submission 109642) | Freshwater wetland microbial communities from Ohio, USA - Open water 3 Core 3 Depth 4 metaG | ecosystem: Environmental > Aquatic > Freshwater > Wetlands | place: USA: Ohio, Lake Erie...
AGGCGGTCAGCCTGCTCGACGATGTCCGGCGAGGCGGCCTCGATGTCGGCGCCGATCAATACCCGTACACGGCTGCCGCGACCACCCTCGCCACGATCCTGCCGCCGGCCCTGCAGGCGCTCGGGGTGGATGCCTGCGTCGACGCGCTCCGGGATGGCGACGTCCGAGCCGGCCTGCGGGCCGAGATCGCACGGGGCCGCTCGGGCTGGGAGAACGTCGCCGCCGACCCTGGTTGGGACGGGCTCACGATCGCCTGCGCGGCGAGCCACCCGGACTGGTCTGGACGCTCGCTCGGCGACCTGGCTGCCGAACTGGGGCGAGACCCCGCCGATGTTGCCTTCGATGCGCTCGTGGACGACCGACTGGACGTTTCGATCGTCATCCACTGCATGGACCCCGCGGACGTCGAGACGATCATGGCCGTCCCGTGGATCGCCGTCTGCACCGATGCAGCAGGCCGTCGACCCGGTCACCCCGTCCTGGATTCCGGGCGACCGCACCCGCGGACCTACGGGAGCACTGCACGAGTCCTGGGGACCTACGTCCGCGAGCTCGCCACGATCTCGCTCGAGACGGCCGTGGCCAAGCTCACCGCCGTCCCCGCGGCGCGCCTCGGCCTGCGCGATCGAGGGGTCGTTCGCGAGGGGGCGTTCGCCGATCTCGTCGTCTTCGACCCGATATCCGTCCGCGACGAGGCGACCTACCTGGAGCCGGTGCGGCATCCGAGCGGCATCGAGCACGTCATCGTCAATGGCCGGCCGGCCATCCTGTCCGGGTCCGAGACGGGCGAACGCTCCGGTCGCCTGCTGAGGGGCGCGTGACGCTCCGGCCCGCCGGTTCGGCGACCACCACCGCGGCGGCCAGCGAGACGGCGTCGATCGCGCGACTCCCCGGCGGTCCGATCCCGTACATCCTGCGTCGCTCGCCGAGGTCGCGGGGTTTGCGCGTGGTCATCCATCCGGATCGCGGCGTCGTGGTCACCGTGCCTGCGGCGGGCCGTCGAGGCTGGTCCGACCCGCTCCCGCACGTGCACGGGTTCCTGGCGGAACGTGAGGCGTGGCTGCGCCGGCACCTGGATCGTCAGGCGCTCGAGCGCGCCCAGCTGGCCGCCCGGGGCGGCCTCCGGGACGGCGCGCAGCTTCGGTTCCGCGGCGCGATGCATCGACTTCGCCTCCACCCAGCCCGGCCGGGTGCTCGCCGGTCGAGCGTCGAGCGGGTGGGTGGGGCAGACGAAGATGAGCTGGTCGTCCACCTGGCGACCGCGGATCGGCGTTCGACCGGGGAAGTCCTCGAAGCATGGCTCCGGGCGTCCGCTCGCGACGCGATCGAGTGCGAGATCCACCGGCATGCCGCGGCGCTGCGGGTCGAGCCCGCCGCCGTCAGCGTTCGCGACCAGCGATCCCGCTGGGGGAGCGCGTCTCGGCAGGGCCGGCTCGCCTTCTCGTGGCGGCTCATCCTCGCCCCGCCCGAAGCACTCGAGACCGTCGTGGTCCATGAGCTGGCGCATCTCCGGGTGTTCGGCCACGGGCCGCGCTTCTGGGCGGTCGTGGCTTCCCGCCGCCCGGATCACGCCGCCTGGCGCGGCTGGCTACGCGACCATTCGACGGAGCTCCACGGCGCCCTGGACGAGCCCGCCCCCGATCTCGCGTCCGCGGTCTAGCGGAGCGGGTCCGGCAGGCGAGCGGATCGGCATCGTCAATCGTCAGGTCCTCTCATTGCCGGGCGTCCATGGGTGAACCGAGTCCGTCCTGGCACCGTTGGGGTATCGCCGTGCGCCGAGCACCGCCATGCCGGAGAAGCCATGGAAACGACCGCCCCTATCGCCGCCTTGACGGTCATCGGAGCCATCCTTGCCGTACTCGGCCTGTTCGTCGCGGGCAACATCGAGATCATCGTGGTCGGCCTGCTGGCCATCTTCGGCGCCGGGTTGCTGCAGGTCGCGGGCCGGCGACGCTGAGACGCCGACTCTCTGAACCTGCCGCCGCGCCGAGTCGTGGACGCAGGCCTCGACTGATGCCAAGATGCCCCGGGCGTGCCGAGCGCGACGACACGTTGTAGACCCACACCTGCGACAGCCGGGAGCGCGCCATCGTGCCCACACCCCAGCAACTCGAGGTCGCGGCACACAGCCTGATCGCGGTCCTTGGCCTGTGGCTGGGCTTGACGGTGTTCACCCGCTCGCGCGCCCTGCAGTCGAGGGTCTTCACCCTCCTGTCGCTGGCCCTGGTGGTGTGGAGCTGCGCGATCATCCTGCAGCGCCTGTCGAGCTCTGCGGACGCCGTCCATACCGGCCGATCCATCGAGGAGATGGCCGCGGCGCTGATCGTGCCAGCGACTGCCCACCTGTCGCTGGCGATCGCGACCGAAGGACACCCGACCATCGGGCGCCGCCGGGTCATCGCCGTCCTGTATGTCCTGAGCGTGCTGTTCGCCTTGCCCGGGATCATGACGCCCAATGCGATCCAGGTCGCCGTGCCGAACTTCAGCTTTGGCCCGGTCCCGGGCGCGTTGCTCGGCTGGGCCTGGACCGTCTACCGCCTCGGGACGCTGTCGCTCGGCGCTGTCTGGCTGGTCCAGGCGCATCGGGGGACGCGATCGTCGGATCCTCGGCGGCGGCAGCTTGAGGTCACGATCGCGACGGTCGTCCTCGCCGCGATCGGCGGCGCCATTCGCTTCCTGCCGGTCGTCGGTGACACCGATCCGTGGATCGGGATCTCGCTGGTGGCTGTGGCCATGGTCCTCGCGGCCGCGGCTGTCCTCCCGGCCGGTGTCTTCTTCGCCGCCGAGGTTGCCAGCAAGGCATTCTGGACGTCGCTCGGCCTTGGGCTGGGCCTGTTCCTGCTGGTCGGTGCGCTGGTCGCCGTCGATACCGCCAGCCGCAAGGTGCTCGGCCTCGACCTGCCGCTTCTCACCGCGATGGCCCTGGTCCTCACGATCGCCCTGTACGAACCAGTCGCGACCTGGCTCCGCACCGTGCTCCGCGACCGATCACCGGGCGCGATCGCTCGAGAGCGCCTCCTGCGTGCCCTCGGTCAGCCGGCGCTGATGGCGCAGGCGGCCGATGCGGGCGTGCAGCCGGCCCTGGCCCGGCTGACCCGGGCCCTGGACCTGGTCGGCGCGGTCGTTGTTCGGACGGACGGCTCGATCGCCGCCTCGACCGGCATCATCCCGGACGTTTCCGACCCGCTGCCGACCGCGCTGATCGCGGAGGAAGAGCTGGTCGGCGAGCTGCGCGTGGGTCCCACTCGCTCCGGCCGGCCCCTGACGCAGCGTGACGAGGAGCTGGTCCGGCTGTCGGCTGTCTATCTGGCGGCGGCGCTGCGCACCGGGCGCCGCGAAGACCTGCAGGCCGAAGCGTTGAGCGATCTGTCCGAGGATCGTGCCCAGCTCGACTCGACGGCGTCGACGCTGCATGTCGCGCTGCTCCAGCGGGCAGCGGCTGCACCCGGGCTGCACGTCTTCGCCCTCGGCGCGCTGCGGGTCGAGCGAGGCGACGAGCGGATCCATCGCTGGGGCGGAGAGAAGGCTGGCACCCGCCAGGCACAGGCGCTCTTCGCGTTCCTGTTCGATCGCGGCGAGCGCGGCGTCGCCAAGGACGAGGCGCTCGAGCTGATCTGGCCGGATACCGACCTGGAGCGGGCGGACCTGGCGTTTCACCGCACGCTCGGCGGCCTCCGTCACACCCTCGATCCGAACGGCCGCGGCGGCCGCCAGCTGATTCGCTTCTACAACGATCGATATCGCCTCGACCCGGCTGTGATCGACTGGTCCGACGTGTCGGTCTTCCTGGCGCGCCTGGACCAGGCGCGCGCGACGAGGGACCGAGGGGAGGCGCTGCGGCTGCTCGAGGCGGCGCGAACGCTCTACCGCGGCGATTACCTGGATGATTGCCCGTTCTACGGCGACAGCGCCCATGTCGAAGACCGCCGCCAGGCGTTGCGGGGCCGATGCGTGGACCTGCTGCTGGCCCTGGGCGAAGGCTACGAGGGTTCCGGCGACCGCGTGTCAGCCGCCGCCGCCTATCGCGACGCATTGGCGATGGCCGACGATTGTCCGCCCGCCCAGGCCGGATTGCGGAGGCTGGCGCACCAGGCCTGAGCAGCAATTCCGGCCCGCCCGGCTCAGCTGCGCGCGCACAGTCTCACCGTAGTCTCACCGCAGGGGCGATGGTGCATGGTGTGGATGCATCCGATGGCGGTCGCGCCACATTGGTTCCGATCTGGGGATTGGGATCTCGACAGCCATCGGTGCCGGTCTCACGGGTTCGCAGGAGTGCCCTCTTTGCGAGCTCACGGGGCGCCGGTGCGGGTCGCGCGACTTGAGGGGAGTCGCGCGGCCGGCCGGACACCTGTCACCACGACGACGACCGCAGCGCGGTGTCGTTTCGTGGAAGTGGTGGAGATGAGGGGACTCGAACCCCTGACCCCCGCGATGCGAACGCGGTGCTCTTCCAGCTGAGCTACATCCCCACGGGTCGCACGGTCGCGCTCAGGCGCCGGACCGGTCGCAGAGTGTAGCACGCACCAGCTGACGGTCCTCCCGGGTCAGCCGGTCGCGGCCGGCCCTCCTACCTCGCAGATCGCGAGCAGATCCATGGCACGGTCGAGATCGGTGTCGGCATAGAAGAGGTCGGTCACGGAGAAGTCGAGGAACCTCTTGAGATCCATCTCGGGCGTGGTCTCCGTGGCCGACTGTGGCGGTTCGATCATCGCCGGGTTCGGCAGTGCGACCGGGCCCGGCGTCGGCGTCACGATGGACCGGAGCCACCGCCTCACGGCCGAGGGCAGCACGCGCCGGGCGACGCGGATCGGCAGTGGCCTTGCGGTCCCATCGGCCCGGGTCGAGGCACTGCGGCTGGTGGCCTGGCGTGGGTCGGCCCGGCGCGCCTCCGCCTGGCGAGCCTCGGCCTGACGGGCCGCCTCGTTCTTGCGCCTGATCCGCTGGCGTGCCGCGTCCACCCGGCGGATCTCCGTCTCGTACAGGGTGGGCGTCCCGAACATCCCTCGCACCCGAACCTCCGGAAAGACCTGGGCCAGGAGGTCGTGGAGCTCCGCCGCCCGGTACTCGTGCACGTGGAAGCGGTTCCACGGCGTCATGCCTGGATCGAGGCGAATGGCGGCGTTCGGCGTCGCCAGAATCACCTCGCCGCCGGGCCGTGTCACCCGCGCGATCTCGCGCAGGTAGGCGAGGGGATCGGGGACGTGCTCCAGCACCTGGAAGCTGCTCACCAGGTCGAACGAACCGTCCGCAAACGGCAACGCGAAGCCACTGGTCAGGATGAACTCCGGCTGACCGCTCGGTGCCCGCGTCCTGGCCGCTTCGATCGCCCCGGTGGAGACGTCCACGCCCACGACCCGGCGAGCGACCGGCACGAAGCGGACCGTCCCGTAGCCGGTGTTGCAGCCGACGTCGAGGACGTCGCGCCCGGAGGCATGGGCCACGGCCTCGTCGTACGCCCGCAGATGGACCAGCCGCAGGCAATGCTCGGCGGGTGACGCCGGTGGCGTGTCCTCGATGAGGGGATGCTCCTCGGCCTGCAGCCGGATCGTCTCGACGTCGACGGCGGGAGGCGACCCGGCGGTCCCCGAAGCGTCCATGCCGGCGAGTATAGGCAGGGCCACCGAGCAGGCGGCCCAGTGGCCGCGACGGCGGTTCGGTTCGCCAACTGGACGGCTAGGCTGGCCCGATGCCCTTCGGACTCATGACCGGACTCGGCGCCGCGCTGTCGTGGGGCACGATGGACATCGCCAGCGCCCTGGCCAGCCGGCGGATCGGCAGCCTGCGGGTGACCGCCGGTGTACAACTCGCCAGCTCGGCGTTGCTGGTCGTGGCGGCGATCGCGACGGGGATCGCGATCCCGTCCGAGCCGGGCGTCCTGGCCGTCTGCGGCGTGCTCGGGCTGATCGGGGCCGGTGCCTACTTCGCTTATTTCACGGGCCTGCGAATCGGGCCGATCTCCGTCGTCAGCGGCATGGTCGCGGCATACGGCGGCCTGACCGTCGTCCTGGCCGTCGTGGTTCGGGGCGAGTCGCTCACGCTGACCCAGGCGCTCGGGGCGGTGATCGCCACGATCGGGGTGATCCTGACTGGTGTTGCCTTTGATGGCGGCCTGCGCGCCACGCGGTTTGCCGGGCCGGGCGTCGTCTTTGCGGTCCTGGCCCTGGTGCTCTTCGCGCTGATGGCGATCACCATGGACGTCGCGCTCGAATCCGCCGGCTGGCTGCAGGTCCTGCTGCTGTCGCGCCTGGTGACGGCGGCGATCTCGACCGTCGCCGTCGTCGGGGTCGCCCTCGCAGGTCGGCAGACAGCCGGCCGGGCAGCGGTCGGCCATGCGCCCGTCCTTGAACCCGTCCAGTGGCGTCGAGTCGGGGCGATGCTGGCGGTGGCCGGCAGTCTGGACGTGACCGGGCTGGTGGCGTTCGCCATCGGGCTGTCGAGCGCGCCGACCTGGATGGTCGGGCTCGCCTCGTCGTTCGGGCCGGCTGTCACGATCCTCGTGGCCGTGGCAGTCCTCGGGGAGCGGCTGCGACCGATCCAATGGTTGGGCCTCATCGGCGTCGCGATCGGCATGGTGGCGATCGGCCTGCCGTAACCGTCAGGCCGGGAGCCTGAATCGGAACCGGGCCTGGCCAGGGGTGCCGTGGCTCACCGTGGAGCGGTCAAACCGTCAGGCACGGTCTGCAGAGAGCGGGCTCGTTGAGTGCGTGTCCGTGTCTGGCCGTGGCCCCGCCCCGGGCGCCTCCCCGTGGTTACGTCAGCCAGTCCATGCGTCGGGTGGGTTCGAATCCAAGAGCCGGATGGCTCGCGATCGATGGCGCTCCGGACCGTCCTGCGTTGCCCGGACCTGCGCTGGTCCCGCAGGTGACCCAGGTCACGCGCCCATCGCACGGCGGTCACTGACCGTGGCCGCTGCCGGTGGCACAGTCATCGGTCGTAGGGGTTGTGCAGGCGCCTGCGCGTCGCGCGGCCCCTCGCGGAAAGGCGTGTCCGATGGTCACGGGGACCATAAGGCGGGTTGAGTATCGGGTCGAGCGAATGGCCATTCCAGGAGCATCCCGAGGAGCACATCAGCGGACTCCTGGAGCGGCTCACCGAGCTAGGCAAGCAGGGGTGGCACGTGGCCAGCGTCGACCTCACATATCACCCCTCGTACTCACCGGCGGCGCAGCCCGGAGTGGCGCTGCCTGTGCTCCTGGAGCGCGAGGTCCCCGAGTAGCAGACCGGCGCCGCGCAGCACGGTCGATGAGGCCCGACCCGACGGTCGGGCCTCATCTTGAGCGTCCAGATGATGGCCGGAGCACGATGTGCCGCCTCACGCCGGGAGGCTGAACCAGAACCGGGTCTGGCCGTCGGCGGACTCGGCACCCACCTGGCCTCCAGTGGCCTCCACCAGCTGCTTCACGATCGCCAGCCCGATGCCGGCGCCGCCGCGCGCTCGGTCGCGCGATTTCTCGACCCGGTAGAAGCGTTCGAACACGCGCTCGAGATCGTCCGGCGGGATGCCGTCGCCGCTGTTCGCAATCGAGACCAGCATGTCGGCGGGTCGTCGCTCGGCCCGGACGGTCACCGTGCCGCCGGCCGGCGTGTAGCGCGCCGCATTCGAGATGAGATTGCCCAGCACCTGGGCCAGGTCGTCCGGGTTCGCCCGCGCCGGCAGATGGTCGGGGACGTCGACCACGAGCTCGAGGCCAGCTCGCTCCAGGGTGGGCTGGGCGAGGTCGAGAGCCGCTCGGATCGCCGCCGCAAGGTCGAGTTCCACGGCGGCGGGTCGCGAGGCGCCGGCGTCGCCCTCGGCCAGGGCGTCGAGCGAGCGCGAAAGCCTGACCAGCCGTTCGGCCTCGTCCCACAGCGACTCATACGTCGCCCGGTCGGCGGTGATGACGCCGTCTCGCAGCGCCTCGAGATAGCCCTGCAGGTTGGTCAGCGGCGTTCGCAGCTCGTGCGCGGCGTTGACGATGAAGTCGCGACGCATCTGCTCCTGCCGCTCGAGTCCCGCGGCCATCTGGTTGAATGAGTCGGCCAGGGAGGCGAGCTCTTCCGGACCTTCGCGCGGGACCCGGGCGGCGTAATCGCCGGCCGCGACCCTTCGCGCGGCCGCACCCACCTCGGCCAGCGGCCGAGCGAGCATCCGGGCCATGAGCACCGCCAGGCCGATGCTGGCGAGGGCCGCGACCACGACCGCCGCGACGACCACGGTGCTGACCGACTGGTCGTACATCCGCTGGGCATGGTCGGCCGAGATCCCGGCCTCGGCCATCAGCGTCTTGAAGCTCTCGGCGCCAACGACGGTCACGCCGACAGCCAGGATGGCCAGCCCGACGGCCGCCGAGATGAGGGCAGCCAGGGCGATCCGGGCGGCGATGCCGCGACCGATCACGTCGGCTCCGTCCCCGCCCTGGGCTCCCCGCCCGTGGGCGCGGCCCGATACCCGACGCCGCGAACGGTCGCCACGTAGCGAGGTCGATCGGCATCGTCGCCGAGCTTGTCCCGCAACCGCCCGATGTGGACGTCGACCGTTCGGTCGAGGACGTCGGCCTGGTCCTGGCCGTAGATCGCGTCGAGCAGCTGGTCGCGGCTGAGCACGCGGCCGTCCGCCTTGAGGATCGTCTGGAGGAGGCGGAACTCGACCCGCGTGAGGGGAATCGCCTCGCCGCCGCGAGTCACCTCGTGGCGTTCGGGGTCCACCAGCAGATCGCCGTGGCGAAGCGCCGGCCGGCTGGCGGATGGAGGCACGAGGGGCCTCGACATCGGCGCCTCCGAGCCGCCCGTCAACGCCGTCCGACGCAGGATCGACTTCACCCGGAGGACCAGTTCGGCGGGCGAAAACGGCTTGGGCAGGTAGTCGTCGGCGCCGTCCTCGAGCCCGGCGATGCGATCCAGGGTCGAGCCGCGGGCCGAGAGGATGAGGATGGGCGTGGCGGCTGCCTCGTCGTCGCGCCGGACGGCTCGAACGACGGCCCGCCCGTCCAGCTCGGGGAGCATCAGGTCGAGGATCACGAGCGCCGGTCGGTGCCGTTCGATCGCGTCGAGCGCGGCCGGACCGTCGGCCGCTGTCACGACCGAGAAGCCGTCCCGCTCCAGGTACGTGCGCACCAGCCGGACGATCTTGGCGTCGTCGTCGACGACCAGGATCGGGCGGTCGGGGAGGGGCATCGCGGGCGGCTGGGGCATCGGCAGCATGGTAACGAGCGATGCTAGGTGGCCTCCGTGACGAGATCGTGACGCGCGGCCAGTCCGGCGGCATTGGGGTTGATAGGATAGAACAAATGTTCTATCCTTGACGTCCGATGGCGACCCTCTCCGCGGACGTGACGGCAGCCGTGGCGAGCCTCCAGGCTCGCTGGGGAGCCGCAGCTCCGCGGATCACCGACGGGGCCCTCGCGCTGGCGCCCATACCGGTCCTGGTGCCGCTCGAACCCGCGACGAAACCGGAACCCAGACCGGACCTCGACGAGCGGATCATCCGGACCGGGTTCGCGGCGCTCGACGCCATCCTGGGTCCGGGTGGCCTGCCGCGCTCGGCGAGCGTCGCGCTCCGCGGTGACGGCTCGAGCGGCCGGACCACGCTCGTCCACCGGCTCGCCGCGGAGGCCCAGGCGACGGGTGCCATCGTGGCCTGGGTCGACCTCGCCCAGAGCTTCGACCCGATCGAGGCCGTCGCCCGCGGCGTCCGGCTCGAGTGGCTGGTGATCATCACCCCGGAGACCCTCGACGAGGGGCTGGCCATCGGTGGCGCGCTGCTGGCCGGCCGTTCGGTCGATCTGCTCATCCTGGACCTGCCCGGCGGCCGCCTCCCCGCCACGGATCGGCCGGCCCGCCTGGCCGAGCGCCTCGGCCGCATCGCCGCCCTGGCTAGGCGCTCGGAGACGCTGTTCGTGGTGCTCGAGCCGCCCGGCCTCGCCGGCGACCTGGCAAGTGCCGTGGCCGGATCGACCGGACTCCGCCTGGAGCTCGCCCGCCGCTCGTGGATTCGTCTCGGTCGCGACATCGTGGGCCAGCGAACCGAGGCGCTGGTCGCCCGCAATCGCTACGGCCCGCCGGGGCGCCGGGCGACGCTCCGGATCCTCTACGCGGAGGGCGGCGAGCGTGACGCCTGCCTCCGTCGAGACGATCTCCTCGCCGCCGATCAGGCCCCCGATCCAGCCCCCGCGATCCATGTGGAACGGACCCAGCACGATGCGACTCCTCCATCTCTACCGACCGCACCTCCCGCTCGAGCTCGCTCGGGCCCGAGCCTCCGAGCCCTTCCCGCCCGGCCCGCTCATCCTGGGCGGCCGGCCGTGGGATCCGGGTCCGGTCGTGGACGCGGACCCGGCGGCGCGAGCCCTGGGCGTCCGGCGCGGGATGCCGCTCGGGAGCGCCCATCGGCTCGTCCCTGAGGCGTGCTTCATCGACCTCGATCCCGATGCGGACCGAGCGATCGTGGAGGCCGCCTTCGAAGCGCTCGCCGCGTTCAGCCCGGGGATCGCCGGGAGCGCCGATCCCACAGATCCGGCCTTCGGGCTGTTCGAAGTCCAGATCGACGGTCTCGAGCCACTCTGGGGCCCGGAGCCGATCCTCATCGGCCGGCTGGTCTCCGCACTCGGTCGGGCGCTGGCCGGCGGGACCGGCGCGGCCCACCCGACCGGCGCGGCCCACCCGGCCAACTCGGCCAGCGGCACCGCTGGCGAGATCCGGGCCGGGATCGCCGGTACGCGCTTCACGGCCACGATCGCCGCCGTGCGCGCGCGGCCCGCCGAGCCGATCATCGTTCCGCCCGGTGGCGAGGCCGCCTTCCTCGCCCCACATCCGTCGACTCTGCTCACCCAGGACCCTGATGTTCGAGCCAGGCTGGCCCGCTTCGGCCTGCGCCGGATCGGGGCCGTTGCCGAGCTCGACCGGTCGGCCCTGGTCGCCCGCTTCGGGGAGGAGGGTGCGAGGATCCACGCGCGGGCTCGAGGCGAGGAGCTGGAGCCATTCCGGCCACGACGGACTCCGGAGCGCCTGACGCTCGCGCTGCCCATCGAGCCGTCCGCTGAGGACCTCGAGCCGCTCCGCTTCGTGGTCCATCGCCTGGCCGTTGCCCTGACCGACCAGCTCGTGTCGCGCGGACTGGCGGCCGCCCGGGCACACCTGCACCTCGACCTCGACCTCGCGTTCGCAAGGGCCGGGACGCCGCCCGACCTCGACGTGGAGCAGCGCTTCCCCGAGCCGACCGCCGACGCCGAGGCGATCGAACGCCTGCTGTTCGCCAGGCTCGAGCGGACGCCGCCGCCGGCCGCCGTCGCCCGGCTGGGCCTGGAGCTGGACGGCACGACCCCGGCGGCCGGTCAGCAGCTCCCGCTGTTCAACCCGCAGGCCGCGCGTGGCGCCCGGCTCGAGTGGCAGCTGGCCCGGCTGGCCCTGACCTTCGGGGAGGATCGGGTCCGGCGAGTCGACCTCATCGATCCCGAGGCGCCGCTGCCGGAGGCTCGCTGGGGTTGGCGGCCGGTGGTGGCGCCATGACCCGCCTGCTGCGCGAGCACCCATCCATCGAGGTCGAGCTGGATGCGGCCGGCGACCTCGTGGCGATCCGCTGGAATGGCCGGCGTGAGGCCGTCGAGGTCTGCAACCAATGGCGGGTGGAGGAGGCCTGGTGGCGCGGCCCGATCGCCCGCGATTACTTCAAGATCGCCGGGAGCCGCTGGCTGGCGCTCGTCTACCTCGACCGGGTGGACAACTCCTGGCACCTGGAGCGTCTCTATGACTGAGGCGGCCCGCCAGGGCGGCACATCGCGGCGTTGTCGCCTCCGCGCGTTCGCTTACGCACCTTGGGTGCGCTCGCTCTCGTGCTCGGCTCCGCCTTGCGCTGC
>Ga0153916_10003417_pt1 | contig 11830 bp, 9 predicted proteins | sample Opewatmetagenome_FD_109642 | JGI IMG/M metagenome (GOLD analysis project Ga0153916, IMG submission 109642) | Freshwater wetland microbial communities from Ohio, USA - Open water 3 Core 3 Depth 4 metaG | ecosystem: Environmental > Aquatic > Freshwater > Wetlands | place: USA: Ohio, Lake Erie, Old...
AAGAGATACCCCTGCGACAGCCTCGACGGCCTCATCGGGCTTTCGGGTATCGAGGCCGACACCCGGGTCAAGAGCGAGGGGAAGGGATCATTGAAGATCAGCCTGATTGAACCTGCGGTCATCCACCTTTTTGAGACAGGGGACATAGATATCGAAGAGGCCGTCCTCGTCTATCAGGCCAAGCTGCGGACAGAAGGAGTCCAAGGCCGGGTCTATTTGGAGATGTGGTGTCATTTCGATGGCAAGGGAGAGTATTTCTCCCGCGGTCCGGACTCTCCGCTCAGCGGGACGAACAACTGGGCCTCCGCAGAGATCCCGTTCTTCTTGAAGGCGGGGGAAAACCCCGATAACGTAAAGCTGAACGTCGTCGGTGAGGGCACCGGCACGATTTGGGTGGACGACATCCGCCTGGTCAAGAGACCGCTATCGTAAGGAGTTGTTTCGATCCTCAAGTCCAATCCTTTGCCCTGGCTACTGGAAAACACTTTTAACGGCCGGATTCAGGTGAACATCGAGTTGCAAGGCAAGCCCAGCAAGTGGGTCACCTTGAACGTGCTCCGCGCCCTCCGAGCCTGCTTCGGTTCATGAAGAGGCCGCGACCATGACCCGGACCGATCTCTGCCTTGCCTGGAATTGGGAGTACGACGAGGGTTTCATTGCCATCCTGGAGGCCGCCTGTTCGGCCAAAGGCCTCAGCCTCTGGCAAGTGACTCCCGGCAACATCGAGGCGGCGCTCGAAATGCTGTCTGCGGGTGAGACGACGTTTTCTTCCTTCCTGGACAGGGCTTCAGAAGCCGATGCCCGGGTCCTCTCTTTGGTCGAATGGGCGGCGGGGCACGGGATCTTCGAGATCAACCCCCACGACCGGGCCGTCCACGCCGTCAACAAGGCCTCGATGCACCTGGAAGTCATCACCGCCGGGATCCATACGCCTCACACGATCATCCTTCCTCCCCACTGTCAGCAGCCCTATCTTCCCTTCCTGGACCTCAGCCCCCTTGGCGAGAAATTTATCGTTAAACCCGCCCATGGAGGAGGCGGCGAAGGAGTCGTCCTCGAGGTCTCGACACTCGGCCAGGTCCTCGAGGCAAGGCAAGCCCATCCCCTGGACCATTACCTTCTCCAGACCCACATCGAACCCGTCCAACTGGCCGGTCGGCCGGCCTGGTTTCGAGTTCTCTTCTGTGGAGGCGAAGTCCATCCCTTCTGGTGGGATACAAGGACTCATGTCTATGTGCCGGTTGAGGCAGAAGAGGAAGCGTTGTTTGGCCTGGCTCCGGTCAAATCCACCACACTGAAGATCGCTTGCATTTGCGGGCTGGACCTTTTCTCCACGGAAATCGCCCTGACCGAGTCCGGCGTTTTCGTGGTGGTGGATTATGTCAATAACCCGATCGACCTGCGGCTCCAGTCCACGGCCCATGATGGAGTGCCGGACAAAACGGTCCGTGACATTGCCGGGAGGCTGGCCGACCTCGTCCTGGAGCATCAGCGAGCGCCGGAGCCCTGACCTTACGCGATCGCCAAGCCGGCTGGTCAGCGAAAGAACGAGCCGGCGGCCGCAAGAAGAAACACGGTGTCTGGGTCCTTCAGGAAAGGCTCCGGCTGAAGGCCCACAGACAAGCGATAATGTCCTTGTGCTCGAGAACCGTTCCGTCCTGGGGAGAGTCGATGATCCGGTAATCGAAGAAGGGGCAGTTGCCCTCATACCAGCGCTGGGCGAGGGGTTTGTCCTCAGCCTCCCTCTTCTGCTCTTCTTTTTGATTCAGGATCCCTCCCAGACCCCTGAGGTTGACCCTCATTTCGGGGTCGACGCCCAATATGCACCTGCGGCCGCCGAAGCTCGTGATCAACAGGGAAAAACCTTTTCCCAGGGATGATTGGACGTGGTCGCGCCGGGACCACTCCTTGAGTAGGAAGCTCGTGGGATTCCGGACGATCAGGCCATCGAGGCGGCGCCGCCCGGTGCGGTCAGAGAGGGGGAGGTCAAGCAGGATCTTTTCCGCCCGGCCGAGGTCACCAAGGTACTGGAAATAGTCGTTCTCGACCTTGCGCATCGCTCTCTCGTAGCGGTCGATCCCCGAGAATAGGCGGCGGTTCTCCGTGATCTCATAACCTTCTTCCGACTTGCCGTAAAGAAAGCGCATGAACCTCAGGCCTTCCTCCAGGCGCTCCTGGTTGATTTCGGCCTCCTCTTTTTTCGCCCCGGAAAAGAGCGCGCGGAGGATGGAGTAGGGGGTGGCTGACAGTTCGATTTCTTTGGGAAGGGACGCCGAATCCACCATTCGCGTGTACCGGGCGATCTTCTGGAGCGAGGGATCGACTTGGCCGGTCTCCAGCAGTTTGAGGGTCAGGAAGATCGAGGCCAGAGAGTCGAAATCAGGCAGTCGATGGGTGATGATGCGGAGCGGGGGCAAGGACTCGCCCGGCGCGGGCGAGCGAAACTGGCTGAGATGATCGAGGACGAGCTCCGGATGCTTGGCGATCAGGGAAGCCGTGCATTCGGGTTCGGCTTCAGGATGGTGATGGTCAATGACCCCGGGAACGGTTTTCATCCCCACGTCCAAGACGATCGTCTCCGGGAGAGGGTCAAACGGTTCACCATAGGGAACGAACTCGCAGATCATATCCATGGTCATCAAACCAGCGCGCGGCTGCGCTCCCCGCGGCCTTGGGCCTCCTCCAGGAACCGGACGATCTTGGCGCTTCCGGAGGGGAAGGGAAGGCTCTTCATGGCCCTGACGGAAACCCAGCGGCAGCGGCCTTTTTTGATACTCGGGGGGCCGGAAGGCTCGCACTCGAAAGCCGTAAGGGTCACTCGAAAGCGGGTGTAGGCATGGCGAACCTGGAGAAGCCGCCGGCGGATCTGCACCTCGATATCCAGCTCCTCCCGCAGCTCCCGGCGGAGCGCGTCCCGGAGGGTCTCTCCTTTTTCTCTCTTTCCGCCCGGGAATTCCCAGAGGCCGGCCATCAAGCCGTGGGCAGGCCTTTTCTGAACCAGGAAAAGACTTCCCTTCCGGATGATGCCGACGACGGCCTCGATCGTCTGAAAGCTCCTTTTTTTGGGAGCGGGAATGATTTCCTGTTCGCCCCGCCTGAAAGCGAGACAGGTTTGCTGGACAGGGCAGCCCGGGCAGGCCGGATTTCTGGGCCGGCAGACCAGGGCTCCGAGCTCCATCATCGCCTGATTGAATTCTCCCCCCTTCCGTGGAGGAAAAACGGCTTTGATCCAGTCGAGAAGGACCTTGTCAGTCCGCGAAGAGAGGGGACCGCGAATCGCCGCCAAGCGCATCACCACCCGCCGGACATTGGCGTCCAGAACCGGAAAGGGCTCGTCGTAGGCGAAGCTGAGGACGGCCGCCGTCGTATATGGCCCAAAGCCGGGAAGAGCCAGGAGGTCTTCGTAATTGTCTGGGACCGTTCCGGCATTTGCCCGGCACATGATTCTTGCCGCCCGATGCAGGTTTCGGGCGCGCTCGTAGTAACCAAGTCCTTCCCAGGCTTTGAGGACCCTCTGGCGGGGAGCTCGGGCCAAGGCTTCCATGCTCGGGAAGAGAACCAGCCACTTTCTGTAATAGGGAAGTACGGCGGATACCGTGGTCTGCTGCAGCATGACCTCGGAGATCCAGATCCTATAAGGGTCTTTGGTCTGCCGCCAGGGAAGCTTGCGCTGCCGGGCCCTGTACCAGGGGATAAGCTTTTTCAGCAATTTTTGGGGCGGCTTTATTCTTTGATTTCCTTCTTCTCTTCGGGCGGCGCGGGCCTCCAGTCCTTGGCTTCCTTGGGGAAATCGCTCAGGAAAGCGCTATCCACGCGGAAGAGGGTGTCGAGATCCGGGTTCTTCAGGACGACCTGTTTTTTCTCCGGGTCTTCTTTTCCCACCAGGATCCGGGATTCTTTTTCTTTTTCTCCGTCCTTGGTCCAAACCGTCACCTCGGCTTGAGGATTATCCAGTCCGTAGGTGGAAAGTTCCGCCGGTGAGTCGATAAACTCAACAGCCTCCAGGCTTTCGATCTTGCGGATGAACGTCTCGACCCGGGAACCGTCGGCTTCTTCTTTGGCCGGTCCTTCGAAAAGCCACTTGTTATCCTGGCCTTTGACAACGGTCAGAGTGAACCCGCCTCTCTTAAGGTGGACTTTGTCCGCCTCCCAGCTGTTGAAGACGACGACCTGTTTCTCCCTGAGGTCTTCAGGTTTCTTTTCGATGTCCGTAAGGACCTGGTTTTCAGCCGCGACGATCTTAGTCGACAGGGAGCTCGTCGCATACACGGTATCGTCCTGCTTATGAAGGGAGAAAACGACCTCCTGGTTCTTCGCGGGGAGGCTGAGAGTGACCGAATACTCCGCGTCCCGGAGGCCGTATTTGACGATTTCAGCTTCCTGCTTTTGCTCGGAGAGGAACTCCTTGGCGCGCAGATTGGAGAGCGACCGGAGCACGTCCTCCACCTGGCTCTTCTTGGCCAGCGCCCTGACCGGGTTTTCCAGGAACCAGTCGGCCTCCTTCTTCTGGGCCTGCCAGGACACGTCCTTGGCCTTCAACTTTATGGTCCCGACATCGTCCGGTTCGAATTTGAAAATATCTTTTTGCCTGAAATCGAAGGTTTTCTTCTCCAGGTTGGTCTTGAGGCGGCCGGCCAGGAGAACGATCCTCTTGTCGTCCTCCCTCTTGGCGAAAAGGGTGTTGTCAAGGGGGTTCTCCATGCCGATGAGCAGCTTGACGGGCTTGGTCTGTCCCTTGTACCAGAGGGTGAGCTCTTTCTTGGGGATCTCGTACTTGGCCGGGTCGGCGCCCTCCTCCTCGATGGTGCGCTCCGGCTTGAGGCTGGAAAAATCCTCGGCCAGCCGGCTGACCTCGCTGGAATCCGCCACGGCTTCAAGCGGCTCGGTGATCAGCCATCCGCCCTTTTCGTCCTTCTTGAAGGTGATCGTCCCGCTCTCGTTCTTAAGGGTGATCTTTTCAACGTCGGCGGCTGCCAGGTCGACGAGCATTTTTGATTTTTCTTCGGTCTCCTTTTTGGCCTTGCTCCTTGATTCAAAGAGCAGGACGGCGGCCAGGAGGACGGCGAAGACGCCGAGAAGGATGAGGGTTGTTCTGGGCTTCATAGCGACCTTCTCCTTAGCCAGACGGAAATCCCGAGGATGAGGATGACGAGGGGCAGGATGACGACCGAGACAAAAAAGAGCAGCCGGCCCTGAGAGGGCGTGAACTGGACCATCCGGGGAGAGGATGTTCGCGGCTGGATGGATATCAGATCCGACTCCTCGGTCAGCCAGTTGACGGCATTAAGGAAGAAGTTGCCGTTGCCGGAAAGTCCATAGTATCTGTTAGTGGCAAAATCGGAATCGCCGATGACCGCGATCCGGCCCTCCTTCTTGGGTTCCGCGGCCGGAGACCCCTCGGGCGCCTTTTCCTCAGCCTTGGCCTCGACAGTCGCCACTAGGGCCAGAGAGATCGGTCCCTGCTTATCCTTATCCTTGTCAAAGGTGACTTGCTTTTTGGCGAGCTCTCTCTCCGACCAGGAATTGGGGCTCGTCTTGCCGAGGATGGAAATCGTGATGCCTTCGGGCTTCTGGTCGGCCGCCTCAACGGAACGCGCATAAGGGAAGAATGTGGCATACCGGAAGTTGCGGGTGATCTCATGGGTTTCGTACTCGGTGATGACCGGCATGAAGTAATCGCCGCCAAACAGGCGGGAGACCGTGTCCACGACCACGTCGTCCACAAGCTTGATGCCCAGTGCACCGAGGAAGGGCATGAGGCCTGGGGCGACCTCCGGATCGGCCATGAAGAATACGCGGCCGCCTTTATTGAGATAGCCCCGGATGGTCTCGAGCTCGATGGGTAGGAGGTCCTTCTGTGGGCCGGGAACGACGAGCAGAGCGCAGTCCTGGGGGAATGTTTCGGACAGCGCCAGGGCCAGCTTCTTAGCTTCGTAGCCGAGCTTCTGGAGTTCGTCCTTGACAAACGAAAACCCGGCATCTTCCGTCTGCTCGATGCTGTGCTCGCCATGACCCTCGAGAAAATAGATGATCTTCTTGGACTCTCGAGTCGCTTTGATCAGGGCATTGGTGAGGTCCTCTTCGGTCGAGGTGGTTATGCGGTTCTCCTGGCCCCCTGCCTCCAGGATGGTCGTCCCGTCCTGGGTGATGCCATAGGCCTTGACCAGCCCTGGGTTCTTGTCTGGGTCAATGAACTCGTACTTGATCTTCTTCGAATAATAGCTGAAATTCTTGAGCAGATCCTCCAGCTGGGAGCGGCTGTAGTTGCCGTCGCGGAAAAAGCCCTGGATCTTGACGTCCTTTTTCAGGTTCTTGAGGACCTGGATAGACTGGTCGGAAAGGCTGTGGATCTTGGCCTGGGTGAAGTCGAACCGGAGGTTGTGCCGAGAGAGAAAATAGTTGAGGAGGATGAGGATGGCCAGGACAAGGACGACGATGAGCAGAAGGTTGCCCGAATAAAGGAAGGATTTGCGGCTGACGCTCCTTTTGAGCGACGACAGGTTGAGAGCCACATAGACAGCGATGGCGGCCACACCGAGAAGGCCCACGGCCAGGAAGACAGTCTTCCGGTACGGCCAAACCTGCATCCCGATCAAGGCCAGGACGATGAGCCCCAGGCCGATGGAGTTGAGGTTCTTCTTAAGTATTACCATGGCTTATCTCCAACGTCGGGACTGGATCACCGAGTGGGTCAGGAAAAGGCCGAAGAAGGCGAAGCTGGCGTAATAGACCACGTCTTTGGTGTCCAGGATTCCTCGGGTCATATCATCAAAGTGCTGGAAGATGGAAAGATAATTGAGGACGTCCTTCCACATGCCGGAGGCCGAGTAGGCGGCCCAGTTCAAGATCCAGAAGAGGAGCAGGGCGCCGAAGGTCAAAATGGCCGAGACAATTTGGTTCTCAGTGAGGGAGGAGAAAAACACTCCCGCGGCAATGAACGCCGCCCCCATGAGCAACAGCCCGAGATAGCCGTTCAAGATTTGGGGAAACTCAGGATTGCCGAAGGCGAAGCTGAAGACCGAGAGGAGCCCGGTCAGAGCCAGCATGGCCACCAGGACAACGAGGGCAGCCAAGTATTTCCCCAGGATGATCTGGCCGACGCTGACCGGCGAGGTGAAGAGCAGTTCGTCCGTCCCGGTCTTCTTTTCCTCGCTGAAGAGCCTCATGGTCAGCAGGGGAAGCATCAGCAGGAGGATGATGCTCATGTTGTGGAAGAGGGGAGTATAGACCATCTGGTTGATGTTCATCTGCTGGGCGTAATAAGGGTTTTGGGCCATCTGGATGGCCTGGGAGTTGAACCAGGAGAGCGCGCTGGAGAAGAAAAAACCCACCAGGACCAGGAAGACGGCGATGATCACATAGGCGATGGGCGAGGTGAAATAGGTCTTGATCTCTTTCTTGGCGATATTCCAGATGTTTTTCATTGTTCGCCTCCTCCCGAAACGACGCGCAGGTAGAGGTCCTCGATGTTCATGGCCGCAGTCCTCATCTCCAGAAGCCCCCAGTCCTTCTCCACAACCAGCCGGGAGACGCTTTCCCGGAGGTCCTTTCCCGGATTCCATTCGACCGTCATTTCGCCGTCGTGGCGGGAGACCTTCTCAACGCCGGGAAGATTCTTGAGGGCCGACAAGGCGTCCTCATGTCCCCTCCGCAATCTCAGGATGACCCTGTCCTTCTCGCGGAAGGAAGCCGTCAATTCCTCGAGCGAGCCGGAGGCCATCAGCCGGCCTTCATTGATGATGACGACGCCGTCGCAGGTCTGGGTCACCTCGGCCAAAATGTGCGTCGAGAGGATGATGGTGTGCTCGCCCCTGAGTCCCTTGATCATCTCTCTGATCTCGATGATCTGGGCCGGGTCGAGGCCGATGGTCGGCTCGTCCAGGATCAGGACATCGGGATTATGGATGAGGGATTGGGCGATCCCCACCCGCTGCTTGTACCCCCGCGAGATGTTCTTAATGAGCCGGTTCTTGACGGAAGCCAGGCCGCTGACCTGGATCGCCCGGTCCAGCGCCGGCTTGCGCTTGGCCGCTGGAACCTGCTTGAGGGCGGCGACAAAGCTCAAATAATCAGAAACGGTCATCTCAGGATACAACGGGACGACCTCGGGCAGGTAACCGATGACTTTTTTCGCCTCGTTGGGTTGGGCAAAGACATCGAACCCGGCGACCGTGGCTTTGCCTTCCGTTGCCGGTAGATATCCGGTCAGGACCCTCATGGTCGTGGTCTTCCCGGCGGCGTTAGGTCCGAGAAGCCCCCAGATCTTCCCTTTGGCGACCTTAAAGCTGAGGTCTCGCACGGCAACGAGGTCGCCGTATTTCTTGGTGAGATGTTCGACTTCGATCATGTATCGGCCTCCTTTCTGTTGTCACGTTCCGCCAAGCCCGCCCGATTCTCCTCCCGGGTCACATCTTCTCGGGCTGCGGGATGCCCATAAGGGAGAGCGCCGTTCGGAGGACCTCGCGGACATAGAAAACGGTCCTGATCCGCATATTCCTTAAGGCCTCGTCGCCCTCGCCGAGGATGGAATATTGGTGATAGTAGGCGTTCGTCTTCTGACAGAGGTTGAAAGCGAACTTGGCGAGATGCGAAAATTCCAAGGAATAGACGGAGTGCAGGATGAACTCCTCGAAACGGGCCGCGTAGAGGATGAGGTCCCAAAAATCATGACCCTCTTTTTCAGGCAGGAAGTCCAGCGGGACAGCTTTCTCCTGAAGGAGCCTGCGCAGTTCGGGGTCCCCAAATCCGGCCCGCTCCGAAAGCTTCCGGAATATGCTGTTCAGCCTGACGATCGTATACTGGAGATAGGGACCGGTCTCCCCCTCGAAGCTGAGGGCCTCCTCGAAATCGAATACGATCAGGGAGTTCCGGGCGAACTTGAGCATGAAATAGCGGAGCGCGCCGCAGGCGATCGCCCGGGAGATCGATTCCGCCGCCTCCGCGGAGAGCTCCGGGTTGCGCTTTTCGACCTCCGCAAGGGCCTTGCTCTGGAGCCGGTCAAGCAGGTCATCGGCCTTGACGCCCAGGCCTTTCCGTCCTGAGACTTCAAGGAAGGCGCGGTCTTTTTCGGCCTCCGGGACCTGGTAGTTGAGTTCCTTGAGGCTCCGGGGCGAGAGGGCGACCATTTCATAGGAGAAGTGGACGGAATTATCCGCCTGGGTTTCAAACCCGAGCGCCCTCAGCCCCTGGGCGACGATCTTCTGGAGATATGCCTGGCGGGAGTCGATGACGTTATAGACCCTGCTCGCGCTGCCGAAGGACGGCGTTCCCCCCCCGGGTTTTATGGTCGTGATCCAGAGTATCTTGGTTCCCTCCCTGGCGAACGGTTCATAGAAGAAGTCCCGGCCGAGCAGGCCGAACTTCCAGAGCTGATAAGCGATATCTTTGCCGACATAGGTCACCGTCCCGTCCGAACGGACAATGACCTTCTCTTTTTCCTCCGCCTGCGCCAGCCTCATCACCCAGCAACCGGCATTATCGCCGCCCTCGGCAAGATGGATCCCGCCCTTTTCTTTAAGCAAAGAAAACGCCTTTTCCCAGAACTTGAGGCCGAGGATGCTGCTCTCGCACGGCAGCAGCTCGTAACCGACATCGATCCTCTTCATGGTGTCGAGATGGGCCCGGAGGATGCGGCGGGAGACCGCGCGGGCCATCTCTGCTTCCGGGTCGATCCCCCGTTCGATCCTTTTGAGGATATCGGCTTTGCGCTCCTGGAATTCGGGATGGGATTCGAGGAAGGCCGCGGTCCGCGCATAGAGGTCCCAGCAATAATAGTCGAACCTCGGCCCGAGGGAGTCGAGGTCGGAGAGCATCTTTTTCTCCAGGTCCATCAGGCCGAAGACGACATCCACGACCTGAACTCCGGTATCGTCGATGTAGTTCTGGACTTCGACCGCTTCCCCCTTGTATCTCAAGCAGCGGGCCAGAGTATCCCCCAGACAGGCGTTTCGAAGGTGACCGATGTGGGCGGCTTTGTTCGGGTTGATGTTGGTGTGCTCGATGATGATCTTTCGCTGTTCGGCCGAAAGGGAGCTCCGGCCGAGCCCACTCAGAGCCTCCTGGAAGAAGGCCTTCCGGTCAAGAAAAAGGTTGATGTAGCCGGGTCCGGCGACTTCGGCTTTGCTGACCCCGGCAAGGCCGGAAAAAAGGGGAAGAAGGTCTTGGGCGACTTGCCGGGGATTGAGCTTGAGACGCTTGGCCAGCTTGAAGGGAAAAGTCAGGCTCAAGTCCCCCAGATCCTGCTGAGGGGTGGGGGCGATGTCGATCGCGCCTTCCTCCAGGGCGTACTTTTCCCTGATTCTGGCCAGGACCTCTTTTTTCAGCCTATCTCTAAGCCTGATCATAGGAGTTCTCAATTATAGCAAATTTTTTGCCGACGACAAGTGACCCGACTTGCGAAGCCCGCCCGTTTGTGATAGGTAAAAGGCTATTCTTGGAAAGGTGAGTCATCATGAAAAGAACCCGCTTCAATGAATTCCACAAGGCGTTGGGCGGTCGGATGATCGAGTTTTTCGGCTGGGAGATGCCGGTCGAGTTCAAAGGGATCATCGAGGAGCACCTGGCCGTCCGCACCGCCGCCGGGTTGTTTGACGTCAGCCATATGGGAGAGATCATCGTCCAGGGCAGGGAAGCCCTGGCCTTTGTCCAGCATCTGACGCCAAACGATGCCGGCCGTCTCGCTCCCAACCAAGTCCAATATACAGCACTGACGACTCCCCAGGGAACTTTTGTCGATGATATGCTGGTCTACTGCCTCTCACCGGAGGAGTACCTGCTGGTCGTCAACGCGGCCAACACGGACAAGGACTTCAGCTGGGTAAACCAGCATAAGGACGGTTTTGATGTCCTCGTCGAGAACGCGAGCGACGGATACTCCCAGTTGGCTCTCCAGGGACCCAAGGCTCAAGAGATGCTCCAACCCCTGACCGATATCCATCTGGCCGGGATGAAGCCGTTTTGGGCGGCCCGCGGAAAGGTGGCTGGAGTGGATTCCCTGGTCTCGAGGACGGGATATACGGGGGAAGATGGCTTCGAGATCTATACGACTTCGCCGCAGCCCGGCCCCATCCTGGAAGGGATCATGAAGATCGGTCGGCCCCTCGGCCTCCTTCCCATCGGGCTCGGAGCCCGGGACACCCTTCGGCTCGAAGCCAAGTTGATGCTCTACGGAAACGATATCGACGAGACGACGACGGTCCTCGAGGCGGACCTGAAGTGGATCGTCAAGTTCAAGAAGGGGGATTTCCTGGGACGCGCTGTCCTGGAGAAGCAACTGGCCGAGGGGATCAAACGGAAGATCGTCGGCTTCGAGCTCATAGAAAAGGGCATCCCGCGGTCCCACTACCCGGTCCTGTCGAAAGGGCAGAAAGTCGGCCAAGTGACGTCGGGCACTTTCTCGCCGTTCCTCAAGAAAAGCATCGGTCTTGTCTACCTTCCGGTTGAGCTCACCGAGATCGGAAGCGAAATCGAGGTCGGGATCCGGGATAGAAATGTCCGGGCCAAAGTGGTCCCGACTCCGTTTTATAAACGACCGGTTTGATGGTAAATTGGAGCCCCGACCTTGGGATCTTCCAAGTCGGGGACGGTCTTTTTCGGCTCTCGCAGCCGCATTATCAGAGAGGAGGAGGATGATGTATCCGAAGGATTATCGCTTCAGCAAAGATCATGAATGGGTCAGGGTCGAAGGGGACACGGCCATCGTCGGGATCACCGATTTCGCCCAGAAACAGTTGGGGGATGTTGTCTATGTCGAGCTGCCCGCCGTCGGCACGGCGCTCGAAGTCCACCAGACCATCGGAGTCGTCGAGTCGGTCAAGGCCGTATCCGACGT
>Ga0153916_10003418_pt1 | contig 11827 bp, 11 predicted proteins | sample Opewatmetagenome_FD_109642 | JGI IMG/M metagenome (GOLD analysis project Ga0153916, IMG submission 109642) | Freshwater wetland microbial communities from Ohio, USA - Open water 3 Core 3 Depth 4 metaG | ecosystem: Environmental > Aquatic > Freshwater > Wetlands | place: USA: Ohio, Lake Erie...
ACGCCAATTCCGCCATGGACGGATACGCGCTGGCCGCTGCGGATCTGCCCGCAAATGGCATAACCACGTTGCGCGTGATCGGCACAGCCTGGGCCGGCAGGTCATTCGGTAGCCGGGTTCATGCCGGCGAATGCGTGCGCATCATGACGGGCGCGCCAGTGCCGGCGGGCGCCGACACGGTCGTGATGCAGGAAGATGTAAAACAGGAAGGCGATGTGATTCATATCGCGCCCGGGCATCAACCCGGGCAGAATGTGCGCGACGCCGGCGAGGATCTCGCCCAGAATCAACTGGTTCTCGCCGCAGGAAAACAGATTTTGCCGCCGGAACTGGGCTTGCTGGCCTCGATCGGCCTGGCGGAAGTCGCGGTCAGACGCCGTCTGCGGGTGGCGTTTTTTTCGACCGGGGATGAGTTGCGCTCCATCGGGCAGCCGCTCGCGGAAGGACAGATCTACGACAGCAATCGTTACACCCTGTACGGCATGCTGGCGCGCCTGGGTGTGGACATGCTCGACATGGGCGTGGTCCGCGACGATCGCGTCGCCATCCAGCAGGCGTTCCGCGACGCGGCGACCAATGCCGATGTCATCATTACCTCCGGCGGCGTATCCGTCGGTGAGGCCGATTACGTGAAAGAAACCATCGAGACCCTCGGCGAGATCGGCTTTTGGCAGATCGCGATGAAGCCGGGACGTCCTCTGGCCTTCGGCCGGGTTCAAAGTACGACGTTTTTCGGCCTGCCGGGCAATCCGGTTTCAGTGATGGTGACGTTTTACCAGTTCGTTGGGCCCGCGCTGCGCCTCATGATGGGGCAGACCGACGCCCAGCCGGCTGCTTCCACCTTCAAGGCACGGTGCATATCGCGTTTGCACAAACGGCCGGGGCGCACGGAATTCCAGCGCGCGGTTCTTGAGCGTAATCCCGCCGGTGAGCTGGTGGTGCAAACGACGGGAAAACAGGGATCCGGCATTCTCTGCTCTATGAGCGCCGCCAACTGCTTTGTGGTCCTGCCTCAGGACAGCGGCACCATCGAACCCGGGACACTGGTGGACGTGCAGCCGTTTAACGGAATCCTCTGAAAGCTACCTAGCTGGCGGCGTGAAATAGGCGGAAGAAATTTTTTGTGGTGGACTCCGCGACAGACTCCAGTGACGTCTGACGAACCTCGGCGAGGCATTCCGCCACATGACGCACATAGGCCGGCTCGTTGGTCTTGCCGCGAAATGGCATGGGCGCAAGGTATGGCGCATCGGTCTCGACCAGCAGTCGATCCGGCGGGACTACCTTCGCCACCTCGCGCAAGGCTTCGGCATTACGAAAAGTTACAATGCCGGAGAACGAAATATAGAAATTCAGATCAAGCGCTTCGCGCGCAACCTGCAAGCTTTCCGTGAAGCAGTGCATCACACCGCCAATGTCAGCCGCCCCTTCCTCGCGCATGATCCGCAGGGTGTCCGTGGCGGCGTCACGGGTATGAATGATCAGAGGCTTGCCGGACTGTTTGGCGGCACGAATGTGGCGCCGAAACCTCTCCTGCTGCCACGCCATGTCGCCCTGGCTGCGGTAATAATCGAGACCCGTCTCGCCAATGGCTATGACCCGGTCGTCCCTCGCCAGATCAACAAGCTCGTCTACAGTGGGTTCCTGCCCTTCTCTTTCGTTGGGATGCACTCCAACAGAGGCGAAAATATGCGGATGGGCGTGGGCCAGCGCAAGAATTTCCGGGAACGTTTCCAGCGTGACTGATACGCACAGCATGTGCCCGACCCCGTTATCCCGGGCATGCCTGAGCACATCTTCCAGGGTGTTGTGTAGGGGTTCGAAATTGAGATGACAGTGTGAATCGACGAGCGGCGTCACGGGTTACATCGTATGCGTGAGCCTGTCGGAGTTGAGCGCCCCGGCCAAGACCCCTTCGATCTTGTTACGCGCGATGCCGGAGTCTTTCTCGCTGAACTGGATACCGATACCCGCGGTACGGCTGCCTTGGGCGCCTGGAGGGGTGACCCAGACCACGTGACCGGCCACCGGGATTTTCTCTTTGCTGTCCATGAGCGTCAGCAGCATGAACACCTCTTCCCCGAGCCTGTAAGGACGGCTGCTGGGCACGAAAATCCCCCCGCCTTTGACAAAAGGCATATAGGCCGCGTACAGGGCATTTTTGTCCTTGATGGTAAGTGACAGAACGCCCGGACGTGCGCCTACGGGCATGGGCCTCGCAGGAACTGCGCCTGCGGGTATGGCTGTTGGGCTGGTTGGTGGTTTGTCAGTCATGTTCGTCCTTGAATCTAGTGTAGACGGCTCAGGCGCGCCCAGCGTATCAAAATATCTTCGAGTAGCAAGAGATGGTCGAGAGGCCCGGAAAGCTGCTTGTATGACTCATTAATAACATCAAGAAGATTGTATAGACCATTATTTTCTATGCATAATTTATTATTGTTTGTGGTTAACTCCGGATTGGCCAGCCGAGAAGCCTCGGAAACGCCCAAGTTCATTTTGATCAGGTCGGATACGTAGCTGTATAACCAGGCCAGACATCGGGTTGTTCCCAGATTCTTCCAGCGCACGGCACAGGCCGAAGGCTGTTCCTGGCCGCTCCGCAGTGCGGACAGGTCCTGAAGTAGCTGCTTTCTGTTCTCCAGAAATCCCTCCTGGGCCAGTTCAATGGCCAGAAGCGGTGCCCCAGCCGCCCTTCTCAGAAGGCTGGCATGTTGTTCCTTCATCTCCGGACGAGCCTGTAGCCATCCCAGTCCGTCCGATTCGGACGGCGGCTTGAACAAGATCCGGGTGCAGCGGCTGCGAATAGTGGCAGGAAGGCGCGCCGGATGGCTGGTCACCAGAATAATCACGCGCCCCAGAGGCGGCTCTTCCAGCATCTTCAGCAGGCTGTTGGCGGCGCTCAGGGTCATGGCCTCGGCGGGTGAAATGACGACCACTTTTCGGGTCGCGGTGTGTGGACGCAAGGACAGGAAACTGCCCAGTTCACGGATCTGGTCAATGGCAATGCCTGTCTTGTCTTCCAGCGGTTCCACGACGGCAATATCAGGATGGCTACCCGCCGCGAGCAGGAGGCAACCCTGGCACCGGCCGCAGGCCTCGGCTGCTGTCGCGGGCTGGGCGCAGAGCAAGGTGCGCGCCAGGCGGAATGCAAAGGTACGCATTCCCAGGCCCGGCTGGCCGTACAACAACAGCGCATGCGGGAGCAGATCCAGGCGCTGAGTCAGCGACGACCACGGGGATGCGTGCCACGGATAACGTTCGGTCGCCGGAAAGTTCAGGCTGGCGGTGGGCGGGTCATCCTTGGCCATACACCACCCTCTGCAAAATGGCGGCGATCTGCTGCCCTACCTGTTCCGGACTTTGACGTGCATCGACAACATGTATACGTCCCGGCTCACGCGCGGCACGATCGAGATAGTGCTGGCGGACGCGACCGAAAAATTCATTGTTCTCCTGCTCAAAGCGGTCGGGTTCACTGCGATTCACGGCCCGCTGTCTTCCGGTTTCCACCGGCACATCGAAGAGCAACGTCAGATCCGGGCGCAAATCCCCCTGCACCCAGGTTTCCAGTGCAGCGATACGTTGATCCGGTACGCCGCGGCCACCGCCCTGATAGGCATAGGAGGCATCGGTAAAGCGGTCGCACAACACGGTTTTGCCAGCGGCCAGCACGGGAAGAATGATTCTGACAAGATGTTCGGCGCGCGCCGCGAACATCAGGAGCAGTTCCGTATCGGGAGAGATACGAAGTTCACGGCTGTGCAGCAGCACGTCACGGATGCGTTCGCCCACCTCGGTCCCGCCTGGTTCGCGGGTAACGACCACATCATGCCCCGCCTGCTGCAACCACTTCCGGGCAAAAGCGAGGTTGGTGCTCTTGCCTGCACCTTCTCCGCCTTCCAGTGTAATAAATAATCCCTTTCGCATCGTCGTTCTTCAGGGAAGCTTGGCCGTCCCATTCGTCTTGGTGTTGGGGTCTGGTTTGGGCGCAGGGTTTGAGCTGAAGTTCTTCACTTTTCCATTCAGCTGATATTTGACCACAGCGCTGTTGTGTTCCACCAGCGTCTCGGAAAAATAATGCCCACCGTCGCCACGTGAGACAAAGTATAACGCGTGGGTATCGATCGGGTGCAGCACCGCCTCCAGCGAGGCCTTGCCCGGCATGGCAATGGGTGTCGGCGGGAGACCGGCGCGGGTGTAGGTGCTGTAAGGTGTATGCTGTCTCAGATCCTTGGTGCGGATCTTGCCGTGGTAGGACTCCCCCATGCCATAAATCACCGTCGGGTCGGATTGCAACTTCATTCCGCGTCGTAAACGGTTGATGAATACGCCCGCCACCATTCGGCGCTCGTCCACCCGTCCGGTTTCCTTCTCAACGATCGAGGCAAGGATCAGCGCGTCATAAGGATTTTTATACGGAAGGTTTCCATCGCGGATCTCCCATTGCTGCTGCAGGAGTGTCTGCATTTTTTCATAGGCCAGCGCAAGAATGGCCAGATCAGTCTGGCCGGCCGAGTAATAATAGGTGTCGGGATAAAACATCCCTTCGGGATGCTGGTCGACATGACCCAGTTTCTCCATCACGGCGCGCGGGGAGAGGTTGGTGACGGTGTGCGTCAGCTTGGGCGCGTCGTTGAGTGCCTCGAGAAATTGCTTGAAGGTCCAGCCTTCCACCAGCACGACAGGATATTCGACTACACGTCCGGCAATAACCTGGTCCAGCAACTCCCGCGCGCTCATGCCGTCGCGAAATTGATATTCCCCCGCCTTCAGGGCGCGGTCGTGTCCGGAAACATAGGCAAGCCATACGAACGAATGGCTCTCCGGAAGCACCCCGCGCTGACTCAGCTCGCGGGCAAAGCCACGCAGCGTCATCCCGGGTTTGACAAGGTAGGTCTCCTCACCCGGCTTCAGCGGATGGCTCCAGGCCCAGAACAGGTAGGTGGCGCCGATCGCGACAACCGCCAGAAGAGTTGTGACGACTCTAGTTAGATTCTTGTGCATCATATAGCGCCTGCTGCAATTGTCGGGTGAGGCGGCCTACGGTGAATTCCTGCCCGTCCAGTTTGCGCACGGGCCAGAGACCGATCAGGCTGTTGGTAAGAAATAGTTCATCGGCGCCGAGAATATCCTGACGGCGGATATCGGCCACACGGCAGGGAATCGAGGCGGCAGCCGCGCACTCAAGCACCACACCGCGCATGACGCCCTCCACACCGCATTGTGACACATCGGGCGTCAACAATGTCCCTTGGGACACCACAAAAACATTGCTCATGGTGCCCTCCACCACGAGCCCGTCTGCGTCCTGCATCAATCCTTCCTGATAGTCGTCCTGCCATTCCGCGCGCGCCAGCACCTGCTCGAGCCGATTCAGATGCTTGACGCCGGCAAGGAACCGATTGCGCGCGAGCGGCATGCGACAGAAACGCACTGCCACTCCCTGCTGTGGGTAAGCAGCTGGATAATCCGGCCACGGTGACAGGCTGAGAACACGTGTCGGTGAGGCGCCGACGACCGGGCCGTAGCCACGGGCGGAAACACCACGGGTGATAATAATTTTGAGCACGGCACGTTCCTGGTTCGTGCAAATCACCCCGGCTTCCTCACGCAGCAACGATTCCGGCGGTGGCGTGAGGCCAAGCCGTTCCGCTCCGTGCCGCAAGCGCCGCCAGTGCCGGTCCCAGAAAACCGGTTTGCCGCTGGTGATCGCCAGGGTTTCAAACAGGCCGTCGCCATATTGAAAACCGCGGTCACGGAACGATATCTGCTCCTGGACCGCACCGTTGATCAAGGTTGTGGGAACAGTGTTCATACGCCCAATGCCGCCAACAGCCCCTTCGCCTTGGCGCGCGTCTCCTGCAGCTCCCGTTCCGGGATGGAGTCGGCCACGATGCCGGCGCCGGCGCGCAACTGGATTTCACGGCCGTTCTGCACCAGCGTGCGGATGAGAATATTCAGGTCAATGCTTCCGTCGCGATTCACGTATCCCATGGAACCGGTGTAGGCCATGCGCGGTGTGCGCTCCAGTTCCGCAATGATCTGCATACACCGCACCTTGGGGCAACCGGTGATGGTGCCGCCCGGAAACACCGCCCGCATGACGTCCGCCGGCGAGGTGCCATCGCGCAGGCTTCCGCTCACCTCGGACACGATGTGGTGTACGTGCCGGTAGGATTCAAGCACCATCAATTCATTGACCTTGACGGTTCCGGTGCGACACACACGTCCCAGATCGTTACGCTCGAGATCGATCAGCATGATGTGCTCCGCCCGTTCCTTTGGATGCTGCATCAACGCCTGTGACAATCTGCGATCTTCCGCGGAATCCGGGCTGCGTGGATGCGTTCCCGCGATCGGACGGGTTCGCACCATTCCGTTGCGCACTTCCACGAGCCGTTCCGGCGACGAGCTGATAATCGCCCGCTCCCTGTCAAAGGTCATCAGGCCGGCAAAGGGCGCCGGGTTGGAGGAACTCAGGCGCCGGAACAGCGACAAGGGCGTCGCCGACATTTCCAGTTCGATCCGCCAGGCGCGTGACAGGTTGACCTGAAACACATCGCCGGCCTGGATATAGTCCTGGATGCGTCCGACCTGCTCCAGGAATTGTTCGGGGGGTTCTTCACGAATGTTTCCCACGGCTGTGTCGGCGTCGGGCAGCATTTCCTGCCGGTCCACGTCGTCTCGCAACAAGGGCAACAACTCCTTCTCGCGGTCGGTTTCACACACCAGCAACGTTTGGTGCGTGGCGTGGTCGTTAATGACGGCGGCCAGTACGCGTGTGGCGCTGGCCATGGGAAAGGCTGATTTAGATTTACCGGCGGCACTGCCGATGGATGGTTCGATCTGCGCTGCCAGTTCATAGCCCATGTAGACAAACCATCCTCCGGTAAAGGGAGGCGTGTCGTCCGCAGGCGCGGCAGTGGGCACCGATAACCGGCGCCATTCCCGGTCAAACGCCGCGAGGAAATCATTCGTATTGAGTTTTTGCCGCTGATGGTAAAGCTGTTGATCCGCATCGAGCGTGAGCGATTCGCCGGGGAAGGCAAACAGAATGTCGTAACGCGAACGCGGCGAGTCCTGCGCCGTGCTGGCCAGCAGATGCGGGTAGCGTTCGGGATGCTGCGCGTGCAGCGCACCGAGATCGGACACACCTGCCAAACGGACACAGGCGTAGCCAGGTGAAGAAGCGGCTTTTTGCTTGTGTGTCTGTCCGGCAATCACGCCAGTTTGCGAAATACCAGCGTTCCGTTAGTGCCGCCGAATCCAAAGGAATTGGATATCGCGACGTCGATCTTCATCTGGCGCGGGGTGTTGGGGACATAGTCCAGATCGCAATCGGGATCCGGCGTGATGAGGTTGATCGTCGGGGGCGCCACTTGGTGATGTATGGCCAGCGCGGTGTAAACCGCCTCGATACCGCCAGCCGCGCCCAGCAGATGTCCTGTCATGGATTTGGTTGAACTCATCGCCAGCTTGCGTGCGTGGTCGCCAAACGCCGCCTTGGCGGCGAGCGTTTCCGCGCGGTCGCCTAACGGCGTCGACGTGCCGTGGGCATTGATGTACTGCACCTGTTCCGTGTTCAGGCCGGCATTGCGCAGCGCGTTAAGCATGCAGCGTGCCGCACCTTCGCCGCCTTCCGACGGGCTGGTCATGTGGTAGGCGTCGCCGCTCATGCCAAAACCCACGAGCTCGCAATAAATTTTCGCCCCGCGCTTCTTCGCATGTTCGTATTCTTCGAGCACGACCACCCCTGCACCTTCGCCGAGCACAAAACCATCGCGGTCCTTGTCCCAGGGGCGGCTCGCGGTTTCGGGGCTGTCATTACGCGTCGATAGCGCCTTGGCGTTGCCGAACCCGGCCAGCGCGGTCGGTGTGATGGCGGCTTCGGCGCCACCGGCGATCATGACGTCGGCGTCGCCGTACTCGATTAACCGTCCGGCATCGCCGATACCGTGGGTGGCGGTGGCACAGGCGGTCACCATGGCGAGATTAGGCCCCTTGAACCCGTACATGACCGACAAGTCGCCCGAGATCATGTTGATGATGCTCATGGGGACGTAAAATGGAGAGACGCGGCGCGGGCCTTTTTCCGCAATGGTGCGGGTGGTGTCTTCAATGGTGCCGACACCGCCAATGCCGGATCCGAGATGCACGCCGATGCGCTCGGCATTGGCCTCGGTGACTTCCAGGCCGGAATCCTTGATCGCCTCGATGCTGGCGGCCATGCCGAGCTGAATGAAGCGATCCATGCGGCGCGCCTCTTTCTCGGAAATACCAAAATGGGTGGGATCGAAGTTTTTTACTTCACCGGCAATCATGGCGGGGTAGCCGGTCGCGTCAAAGCGTGTCACCCGCCCTATTCCGCTTTTTCCGGCCAGAATGTTCTGCCAGTTTTCCGCTGTACCGATGCCGACTGGCGAAACAGTTCCAAGTCCGGTGATAACAACACGCCGCTTGCTCAAGACAGGTTCCCTCAGATTGGCGGCGCAGGATCACCCGCCGCGCTTAACAAAGCCAAGAGGCCGTCACCACGGCAGTGGATGACGGCCTCTCCTGCTATTTGAGTCGATCAACTCTGATGAGAATTGATGTAGTCGATGGCCTGCTTCACGGTAGTGATCTTTTCGGCCTGCTCATCAGGGATTTCGCAGTCGAACTCCTCTTCCAGCGCCATGACGAGTTCAACGGTATCCAGGGAGTCGGCGCCCAGGTCGTCCACGAAAGAAGCATCCGGCTTGACCTCGCCTTCGTTGACACCCAGTTGTTCCACAACGATTTTCTTGACGCGCTCTTCAATACTGCTCATGGGTAAAATATCCTCCAAAATTGACTTGCTGCCCCCGTGCGGGCGCATAGTTAACACTATTTGCCTAAAATCGTCCAGCAATTGACCGGCACGGAAGTGCCGGTCAATTGCAAAAATCTCTAAGAATTTCAGATTATTGCGGCGGCACAATGACTTCGTTCACGAAGAATAACAACCCAAGGGACTTATTCAAGCACGTATTCGTGCCGCTGCAATAATCACAAACTGGCTTAATTCATATACATGCCGCCATTGACATGCAGGGTCACGCCGGTGATGTAGGCGGCCTGGGGCGATGCCAGAAACGCCACGGCATAAGCCACTTCTTCTGCCGTACCCAAGCGCCCCAGGGGAATCTGGTTCACGAGCAGTTCTCTCTGGGCCTCGGGCAGGCTGCGGGTCATGTCGGTATCAATAAAACCCGGTGCCACGGCATTGACCGTGATATGGCGAGAACCGATTTCACGCGCCAGCGAGCGGGTGAATCCCGCCAGCCCGGCCTTGGCCGCCGCGTAGTTCGCCTGACCCGCGTTGCCGATGGAGCCCACCACCGAACTGATATTGATAATCCGGCCGGCGCGGGCTTTCATCATGGGGCGCAGACAGGCCTTGCTCATACGGTATACCGATTTGAGGTTGGTCTCCATAATAGAGTCCCATTCGTCTTCCGACATGCGCAGCAGCAGGTTGTCGCGCGTGATCCCGGCGTTGTTGACGAGAATAGCAGGGGCTCCGCAGGTCTTTTCCATGTCCGCCAGCACCGCCGTCACGGATTCGGCCTTGGTGACATCCAGCACGACACCCCGCCCAACTATATCCTTCTCTTTCAATACGCTGGTTAGGTTCTCTGCACCATTGCTTGAGGTGGCGGTACCTATGATATGCGCGCCCTGACGCCCCAGCTCGAGCGCAATGGCCTGCCCGATTCCGCGACTGGCCCCGGTAACCAGGGCGACCTGACCTTTAAGCAACATGTCTCCTCCTTCCCTATGATCCCGATGCGAACGCCAGGGCCTCACGCAACGTCGCCGGATCGTACACCGGCTGCGTCTCGGCAGTTTTGACGATGCGCTTGTTGAGGCCAGCGAGCACCTTGCCGGGGCCGCATTCTATCAATTTGTTCACACCTCCGGCCGCCATTTTCTGGATGGTTTCCACCCAGCGCACGGGCGATTCGATTTGCCGCACCAGGGCGTGACGGATGGCGTCCGCGCTGGTCTCCGATTGAACATGGGCGTTATGAATGACGGGGACCTTCGGTGGGCGAATGTCCACCTGCTTCAGGCGTTCCGCCATGCGCTCCGCCGCCGGGTGCATCAAGGCGCTGTGGGACGGCACACTCACCGGCAACAGGACGGCACGCTTGGCGCCGGCCGCTTTGGATTGGGCCACGGCCCGCGCCACGGCCGTGGCGGTCCCGGCAATAACCACTTGTCCCGTCGAATTGAAGTTCACGGCATCCAGCACCTCGCCTTCGGCCGCCTGGCGACACAGCTGACGTACGGCATCATCTTCAAGACCAAGAATGGCCGCCATGCCACCCTGTCCCGCCGGCACGGCTTCCTGCATGTACCGCCCGCGATCGGACACAAGAGTTATGGCATCGGCAAATGTCACCGCCTCGGCGCAAACCAGGGCCGTGTATTCACCCAGGCTGTGGCCGGCCATGGCAGAAGGACGTACACCATTGCTGGCCAGCCACACGCGCCAGACCGCCACGCCGGCCGCCAGCATGGCGGGCTGGGTAATCTGAGTTTCATTGAGTTTTGCTTCGGGGCCTTGCTCCACGACCTGCCACAGATCGTAGCCAAGCGCCTGCGAGGCCTCGCCAAAAGTAGCTTTAACTTGATCATGTTCGCGTGCGAGGTCGGCTAGCATGCCAACCGCCTGTGAGCCCTGTCCGGGAAAAACAAATGCAAGTTTCATGATGTTTCGATAGTTATATGATTATTTGACGCAAAGACGCGAAGGCGCAAAGAGAATTATCAACGGTGCTTCGCACCGGAAAAAATAAATTTTAAATTTTCCCTTTGCGTCTTAGCGTCTTTGCGTCAAAAAACTCTTATCAATACTTTAACAACACCGAGCCCCAGGTGAAACCGCCGCCGAAGGCCTCCATCAGCACCGTGTCGCCGCGCTGGATACGCCCGTCACGCACCGCTTCGTTGAATGCCAGCGGAATCGAGGCGGCCGAGGTGTTGCCATGGCGGTCCACCGTCAACACCACGTGATCCATGGACATGTTCAGTTTTTTGGCCGTGGCGCTGATGATGCGGGTATTGGCCTGATGCGGCACCAGCCATTTGATGTCGGATTTTTTCATGTGGTTGGCAGCCAGCGTTTCGTCCACGATGCGTCCCAGCGTGTTGACCGCCACCTTGAATACTTCGCTGCCTTCCATTTTCACGAAGGCATCACCGGCGACAACCTTGTCGTAACCCTGGGATACCCCGGCGGGCACCTCGAGCAGGCTCTTGTATTGCCCATCGGCATGCAGGTGAGTGGAGATGATTCCAGGCTTGTCGTCGGCCGTCAGAATCACCGCGCCGGCCCCGTCGCCGAACAACACGCACGTGGTGCGGTCCGTCCAGTCAATGATGCGCGAGATCGTTTCGGACCCCACAACCAGCGCGCAACGTGAGCTGCCGGAACGAATAAATTTATCGGCAATGGAAAGCGCGTACACAAAACCGGTGCAGACCGCCTGCACGTCGAAGGCCGGGCACCCGTGGATATCGAGACGCTGTTGCAGCAGACAGGCCGTGCTCGGGAAAATCTGGTCGGGGGTAGTGGTCGCCACGATAATCAGATCGATGTCGTTGTTGCGGATGCCCGCCGCCTCGATGGCCTGACGCGCCGCCTGCTCGGCCATGGAGCCGCTGGTTTCGCCATCGCCGGCAATGTGGCGCTCGTGGATACCGGTGCGGTCGATTATCCACTGGTCGGTGGTGTCGACCATCTTTTCCAGGTTCTGGTTGGTCATCACCCTGGGCGGGAGATAACCGCCCGTGCCTGCGA
>Ga0153916_10003419_pt1 | contig 11826 bp, 9 predicted proteins | sample Opewatmetagenome_FD_109642 | JGI IMG/M metagenome (GOLD analysis project Ga0153916, IMG submission 109642) | Freshwater wetland microbial communities from Ohio, USA - Open water 3 Core 3 Depth 4 metaG | ecosystem: Environmental > Aquatic > Freshwater > Wetlands | place: USA: Ohio, Lake Erie, Old...
AATATGCCAGTATTCAGTCCAGGGAAGCACAGTCGGTCTGGGTACATGTCCCCAATTGTCTGAGCTCCGAGCGAGCACGCCATCGAGAGCACGAGATCGGAATCGAGTATCTTCTCCTCGACCTCCTTGACCCACTCCTTCTCGCACTGCCTTTCCACGACTAATCCTTCAAGCAACTGTTTCCTGCCTTCCTTCTTGTTCCTGATCCTGAGTGCGGAAACGAGCATCTTGACCTCTTTCTCCCCGCCGGCCAGGCAGATGGCGACACAACTCCTGCATCCTATGACGGCGACCTTCTTGAACGGCGCGACCATCTCGACGATCTCTCCGAGAGGCTTTCTCTTGGCCACGATCATTGTGTCCCGCCCCCGCCGATCGGTCCGAGCTTCTTCGCCACTTCAACCATCTTCGATACTATCTCGGGGAATGCCCACGCATTTGTCGACGCGGCGTTGAACATCTCGAGCCTTTCCTTCTCGATGCCGACCTCGGTCAGCATCTGCTTGACATAATTGACTCTCTTGCGCCCCTCGATTGAGCCAGTATCGTAGTAACAGTTCTTCTCGAGACATCCGAGCACGAACACCGCGTCCGCGCCGTCCTCGAACGCTTTCAGGAGATGCATTCCGTCTACTCTGCCGGTACACGGCACTTGTACGAGCCGGACGCTTGCATCGAATTGCCTGCCATTCCTTGCAGACAGCACGGCGGCATCCATCCCATGGCGCTCGCAGCAGAAGCCGACCACCTTGGGTCTCCGCTCGGCCATCAGAAGTCACCTCCGAGGAGGATTCGCGTCTCTTCCATGATCTGATCATCTGTGTAATTGTGGAGCTCGATCGCCTTGCTCGGGCAAATCCCGACGCACATGCCGCAGCCCTGGCACGCCTGCGCCCGGATTTCGGCCTTGCTAGCGGTTCCGATGAATGGCGCTTCGTACGGGCATGTCCTGATGCATGTCAAGCAAGCCGAGCACTTCTCTTGCGTAACCTGAGCGACAACGCCCCCGAACTCGATTCTCCCGCGCTTGACGAACTCGCCTGCCATCGCTCCTGCAGCAACTCCCTCCGCCTCAGCCACATCCCTCGACTTCGGGAAGAGCGCAGATCCGCAAACGAAGACGCCCGGCCTGGGCGTCGAGACCGGCCACCTTTGAATGCTCCCGCGTCTGATTGCCCCATCAACTGACATCGGGATTCTTAGCGCGTCTGCGATTGTCTTGTTGTCTGGGTTCGGCGGGATCGATGCGAAAACCAGAGTCCCGAACCTGATGTTGAGCATCTCTCCTTGGGCGAAATCCTTGACGCTCATCACGATCGGGTTCTTCGAGTCGATCTTGGGCGTGCCGGTTCTGTCATATCTGACGAATGTGACTCCTAGGTCCGCTGCTTCCTTGTATGCGAGCTCCGAAAGCCCGAACGCCCTCATTTCCTGGAATACGACGAATATCTGAGTCTCAGGATGTCTCTTCTTGAGGTCGATAGCGGTTTCGAGCGTGTCGTCCCAAGCATAATCCTGGACTTTCAGCGTCTTTCCTCCAGGATCGGGAGTGTCGACGATGATGACAGGGCCTTTTGGTGCAGTACCGCTCTGCATCTGCTCGTAGAACTTGTACAATGGCACCGCATCCTTGACGGCTTTGGCGAGAGACCCTTTGAGGGTCGTCCATCCGCCACCCGTGGCGACCACTATCGCTGCAGCTCCGAGCTCCTCTACCTTCTCCCCAGCCCTTATCTTCAGCTGAAAGTTGCCCCCGTATCCGGAAGCCCCGAGAAGCTGCCCGTGCGTAAGGATGACGCCGGGTGCCTTGACGGACTTCCCGGTCTTTTCCAAGAGGATCGTGTGGGCTCCCGCCTTTGAGGCCTCGTCTGCCGCCGCCAGCCCTGACACGCCAGCGCCGATGACTACCACGTTCCTTGTTTTCATCTCCTCGCTTCGTCTCTCAAGAGGAGCGAGCATGACCGAGCGGGCCAGTGCGCCCTTCAGCTTCGTCTCGGCCTTTGTCTGGGCATTCTCGGGCGAGTTCCTATGAGGTAGCACAACTTCTTCACGTATGTTGACGAGTTCCACGAGGAACTCGTTCACACCAGCTCTCTTGTACGCTTTGAGAACCGCTGGGCTGATGTCCTTCTTGTGGCATGCGAGCACGACCGCCCTGTCTATCTCCTTGTCTCTTGCATCTGCGACGACAGAGGCAAGCGTCTTCCCATCGCAGATCGCATCAACGGTCACTACTGACAGGACATTGTTGGATTCAGCTGCGAGCTTCTGCAGTCGCTCGATGTTCAGAAGGCTGGGCATCTCGGTGCAGCACTTGCACAACACAACCTGTATCTTCGCCTTCATGAGCCCGCCTCCTTCAGGTGATGAATTCTCGATGCGACCGCGATAGCCCTGGACGCTGCTTCCTCAATATCCATCGGCTCTGTGACAGCCCCGCACAAGAACACCCCTTTGCTTTCTAGCTCAGGTCCACCGGGTGCGAATCCCATCTGGTTGGCGACGACTCCCAGCGATCTCCCCAGCTCGGTGTCGGTACCCACTGGCTTCATACCCACAGAGAGTACCACCAAATCGTATTCTGTCTCGCTGATGTCCAGGTCCGCCTCGTTCGCCGCTCTGACCAACAACTTCCCGTCTTTGCCCGGCAGAACGACCGCAGGCATTGTTCTGATGAGTCTGACGGTCTTCTTCGCCTTCGCCCATTCCTTGAACTCCTCCTGGGGTTCGTACAGAGTCCTCAGATCCATGAAATAGAAGTCTAGGTTGACCTCGGGGTCGATGTCCAGCAAGAGCTGAGAGATCTTGGTCGCGTACTTGCAGCAGAACTTCGAACAGTATTCCACACCTGCCTTGACGGATCTCGAGCCGACGCACTGCATTACCGCGATCTTCTTGGGAACCTTCCCGTCCGACGGCCGGACGAGCTTTCCCTTCTCGTTGAGAATCCTCTCAGCGTCGACACTCGAGAGGACGTCCTTGAGAGTGCCACATCCAAGCCTTGACACCTCACACGCGTCAATCGGGTCGATGCCCGTAGCATAGATGATTGCGCCGACCTCGCGCGTGAGGTTCTTCGCGCGGTCGTCATAGTCGACAGCCTTCGTCGGACATGCTTCAGCGCACTTCACGCACTTGGCCTTCTTGAAGTGGAGGCATTTGGAGCGGTCAATCCAGTAGGTTCTTGGCTGACCGGTCCCAGTAGGTGGAAAGATCGCCTTCCCCTCGACTGGACACTCGACGGCACACTTCCCGCATCCGATGCAGTCGTCCGTCACATACCTCGGGGAGGTCTTGATTCTGACCGAGAATCCGTGGTCGGATTTCTGCGCTGACGCAACCTCTGAAAGGAGGAGCACTTCCGCGTTCGGCTCCCTGATGACATCGCTCGCGCGGTCGATTGCGAAGCATACTCCGCAGTTCCTGCACTCCACCAGGCCTTTGCAGGTCAGCTCGCGCGCCATCCCCCCGAGCGACTCGTTCTTCTCGACGAGAACTACCGCTGCGCCCCTGTCCACGAGCGCCTTCGTCGCTGTCAGGCCCGCGGGCCCTCCTCCTATCACGAGGACTTCCTTCATCGTAGACCTCCTATCGTTCAGTTTGCTGGCCCACTCTTCCTTGCAGTGGGGATTTGCCGTGTCGACTTGAAACTGCAATTGAGGAGATAAAAGTCCTCCCCGCATTGAATTGAAGGAAAGGTTTTGGGGCTCCTGCGGGCGACCCGGCCGAGAGACGAGTGCCTCGTTCAGTTCAGTCCGGTGATGTAGCCTTTGTCGTCGATGTTGATCTTCTCGGCGACAGGCGTCGTCGGCAGGCCAGGAATGGTCATCATCTTGCCCGTCAAAGGAACGATGAATCCAGCACCGGCCGAAAGCCTGACCTCCCTGACTGTGAGCGTCCAGCCCTTCGGTGCCCCTTTGATCGTCGGGATGTCCGTAATCGAGAGTTGCGTCTTTGCCATGCATATCGGCAGCTTGTCGTTGCCACTCTTCTCGATCGCGGCCATATCGGATGGAGCCGTACCAGTGTACACCACGCCATCTGCTCCGTAGATCTCCTTCGCGATGACCTCGATCTTCTTCTTGATCGGGAGCTTCTCGTCGTAGAGGACCTTGAAGTTCGACTTCTCCTTCTCGAGGCACTCGAGCACCACCTTCGCGAGCTCGACCCCGCCCTTTCCGCCTTCAGCGAATACGCGGGAATGCGCGGATCGGACGCCCATCTTGTCGCAGTGCTTCTTGCACAGGTCAAGCTCCTCCTGGCTATCAGTTGGGAACCTGTTGAGCGCGACGACCACAGGCACGCCGAACTTCTTCATGTTCTCGATGTGCTTGTCGAGATTGGAGAAACCCTTCTCGAGGTACTCTAGGTTGGGCGTTCCGATATCGTCCTCGTCCATACCGCCGTGCATCTTGAGCGCCCTGACGCTCGAGACCAGTACCGTCACATCAGGCTTCAGGCCGGCGATCCTGCAGACGATGTCGTAGAATTTCTCGCCGCCCAGGTCTGCTGCGAATCCGCCTTCCGTGATGACGTAGTCCGCCATTTTGAGCGCATACTTGGTTGCGATTATCGAGCTGTTGCCGTGAGCTATGTTAGCGAATGGAGCCCCGTGGATGAGCGCCGGCTGTCCCTCGAGCGTCTGCACGAGGTTCGGCATGATCGCATCCTTGAGCAAGAGGCACATCGAGCCGATGCCCTTCAGCTTGTCCGCGGTCACGGGCTTGTTGTCGTAGGTGTACGCGACCACGACTCTCGACAGCCTTTCCCTCAGGTCCTTCATATCCTTCGAGAGAGCGAGGATCGCCATGATCTCAGACGCCACTGTTATGTCGAAGCCGCTTTCGTGCGGTACACCACCGTCTTTCCTTCCGCCGAGTCCAACCACTATGTCCCTGAGCTCCCTGGCGTTCATGTCCATGACCTTCCTCAGGACGATTCTGGTCGGATCGATGTTGAGAGCGTTCTTCTTGGTGACGTGGTTCTCAACAAGGGCTGAAAGCAGGTTGTGAGCAGTGCCGACTGCGTGAATGTCACCCGTGAAGTGGAGGTCGATGTCCCACATGGGGTAGACCTGCGAGTATCCTCCGCCAGTCGCGCCGCCCTTGATTCCAAAAGTCGGACCTAGCGAAGGCTCCCTCAACGAAAGCATGACCTTCTTCCCAAGTACGCCCATCGCCTGGCAGAGACCGATGGATGTGACGGTCTTTCCCTCGCCCGCCTTCGTCGCCGTGATAGCAGTCACGAAGATCAGCTTGCCATCCTTGTTCTTGTCGAACCGCTTCAGCACCTCGAGCGGCACCTTCGCCTTGTACTTCCCGTAGAACTCAAGGTCGTCGCGGGAGAGGCCGATCTTCTCCGCAATCTTCTCGATGTGCTGCACCTTCGCTGCCTGCGCAATCTCAATGTCCTTTGGCATTGGAGCCATGTTTCTGACCTCCTTTGAGGAGGGTATTGTACTCACCTAAAAAACCTTTTCGAAAATTCCGACGAATATCGCCGCCTATTGGACGGGTTGTTCGATATTCGAATTCCTTAAGTATCGAATCTGCATCCCGTTTTTCGGAGGGCTTAGAATGGTAGCTCAGATAATAAGCGGCAGCGAGATCGCCAAGAGCATCAGGGCCGAGATCAAGAACGAAGTCGCGAAGTTGAAACAGGCCGGGATAGAACCTGGCCTTGTCGTCATCATCGTCGGAGAGGACCCGGCGTCTCAGGTCTATGTGAGGAAGAAAGGAGAGGCTTGTGATGAGCTCGGGTTCTGTTCCGAGACCGTGAGACTCCCAGCATCCACCACCGAGGAGGAGCTGCTCAAGCTCGTGGACAAGTACAACAATGACAAGAAGTACGATGGGATACTTGTCCAGCTCCCTCTGCCGAAGCACATCAGTGAGGAGAAAATCCTATTGAGGATCGACCCTGGAAAAGATGTCGACGGTTTCCATCCAGTTAACGTGGGCAAGATGGTCATCGGAAGTGCTGACTGCTATCTCCCGTGCACACCCCACGGAGTTCAGGAGCTTCTGATCAGGAGTGGGAACGACCCTGCGGGCAAACACGTTGTCGTGTTGGGGAGGAGCAACATCGTCGGCAAGCCCGTCGCGTGCATTCTGATTCAGAAGGCCAAGGGCGCGGATGCGACCGTTACGATTTGCCATTCGCGGACGAAGAACCTGGCCGAGATAACCAGACAGGCCGACATTCTCATCGCGGCAATCGGCTCTCCCGGCTTCGTCAAGGCGGACATGGTGAAAGAAGGCGTAGTCGTGATCGACGTCGGAGTCAACAGGATCAACGATCCGAGCGCGAAGGGCGGCACCAGACTCGTGGGAGATGTGGACTTCGAGGCCGTCAGCAAGAAGGCCAAGGCGATCACACCAGTCCCTGGCGGAGTGGGCCCTATGACCATCACGATGCTGATGAAGAATACTCTGCATGCCGCCAAGATACACCACAACTACAAGGGCTAGTCCCATCCTGCTCTTGGATCGGCATCGGGGCAGTATTCCTGGCCAAAGGAATAGGGCTTCTAGATTCCGCCGGACCATCTTTGTGGGTGCAGAAAGAGACCTGTGTTTGCTGCTTTGCCTACGGTATTCGCCGTACAGAGTCGAAAGTCGTCGCCGACGCAAATCAGTCAAACGCCATTCCTCATTCACCTGTTGCAGAAGTCGCAATTGTTTCATCGAAAAGCATTATAACTCAATCAAGGATGCGGTCGGCAGAAGTCGAATAGGGGGCCTGTTGCCGAGTCAACGGGAAAGGTATCCAGGCCAGAACAAGTGGTTTGTCAGGACGCATTGGAAGTGACATGATGGCTGAGAAGAGTACTGAATTGATGCATGAGGCGCTCGTGAAGAAGGATCCGGCCAAGCTGAGACTGAAGCCGAACCTTCAGAACTACGAACAGTTGTGTAAGACCTTCAAGTGGTCGGACGCTGACAAGATGGTGGATTGGTTCCCCGGTGGCAAGTTGAACGCCGCTTATAACGCGGTCGACAGGCACGCGAAGGGCGCCAGGAAGGACAAGATCGCGCTAATCTATGACGACGGCGAGGGCCATGTCCAGAAGTTGACATTCTCGGAATTGTACAAGCTGACCAGCAAGTTCGCCAATGTGCTGAAAAAGCTCGGCATCAAGAGGCAGGACAGGGTTTTCTTCTTCCTGCAGAGATCGCCCGAACTCTACGCTGGTTTCTTGGGAGCCATCAAGTATGGCGCGATCGCGAGCCCGATGTTCCCGGCATTCGGCCCTGATGCTATCAGGGACAGGCTGTTGGACAGCGGAGCGGTCATGCTCGTCACTGACTCGGACCTCAAGAAGAGAGTCTACGAGGTCAAGGATCAGCTCCCCGAGCTCAAGCACATGGTAATCGTGGGCAAGGACGTCTCGCCAAATGAAATCAGCTGGGACAAGGAGATGGCGGCTGCTGGCGATTCATTCGACTCGGTGCCCATGGATCCTGAGGAGTTCATGTACATGCTCTACACATCTGGCACGACAGGAAAGCCGAAGGGGGTCGTGCACGCCCACAAAGGTATCGTGCAGGCACACCTGACAACGAACTGGGTACTCGATGTCCACGAAGAGGACATCTACTGGTGCGGAGCGGACCTCGGCTGGGTCACGGGAGTCGTGTACGGCGTGCTCGGCCCGTGGTCGAACGGCACGACTCAGGTCGGTTTCGGTGGAAGGTTCGACGCTGACAAATGGTACAAGACTATCCAGAACCACAAGGTGAGTGTCTGGTACACTGCCCCCACAGCCGTAAGGATGCTGATGGCGAAAGGCGACGACCTGCCGAAGAAGCATGATCTCTCCTGTTTGAGGGCGCTCTACTCGGTCGGAGAGCCACTGAATCCCGAAGGCGTGAAGTGGGCGCTCGACGTGTTCGATGTGAAGCCATTCCACGACACCTGGTGGCAGACGGAAACGGGCAGCATTCTCATCACGAACTTCCCGGAGATGCCCATAAAGCCAGGCTCGATGGGCAAGCCACAGCCGGGCATTGAGGCAGCGATCGTTGACGACACTGGCAAAGTGCTCGCTCAGGGCCAGGAGGGCAATTTGGCGATTCGCCCAGGCTGGCCAGCCATGATGAGGCAGATCTGGAAGAACCCCGCGAAGTACAACGAGTACTTCAAGAACGGCTGGTACTACACCGGCGACACCGCTCAGATAGACAAGGACGGCTACTTCTGGTACGTTGGCCGCGCGGACGATGTCATCAAGACCGCGGGCGAGAGGGTCGGTCCGTTCGAGGTCGAGAGCGCTTTGATCGAGCACCCGGCCGTGGCAGAGGCGGGCGTCATCGGCAAGCCCGATGAGCTGAGGGGCAACATCATAAAGGCCTTCATCGTGCTCACGCCTGGATACACAGATTCTCAGCAGCTGAAGGAGGATATCCAGAAGTTCGTCAAGAGCAAGCTCGCGGGACACGCGTATCCGAGGGAGATCGAAGTCGTGAAGACCCTGCCCAAGACTAGGAGTGGCAAGATCATGAGGCGGCTGCTCAAGGCGAAAGAGCTGGGTCTGCCCATAGGCGACACCTCGACGCTCGAGGACTAAACATCAACATCCTTTTCTAGGTGGGGGGCATCCCCCCTTCAATTGATTTCCGACTGACATCCTGCAGCGGGGGCAGCAGACATGGAGGGCGCTTCGGACCGGAGGGGAAGACTGGCAGAGGGAAATGCCGCCTTCAGGAAAGCGACCGATCCTGCCCTCATAGCGACCCTTTCAAAGGGTCAGCACCCGTCTTTCGCCATTCTTACTTGTTCCGATTCACGAGTCGTACCAGAGAAGCTGTTCAACCTGTCCTTTGGAGATGCCTTCGTGGTCAGGGTCGTAGGGAACAGCGCAGCCGACCAGTCCGTCTTGGGCAGTCTCGAATACGCCGTAGATCACCTTCATGTCAGGGAACTGCTCGTGCTCGGCCATACGGGCTGCGGTGCGGTCAGACTAGCCACGGAGGGCGCCAATCCAGGGAACCTCGGGCCCGTGGTCAGAGATCTGGAGAGGGCCAAATCGAAGGTACCGATCGAGTCCGAGAACGATCCCGATGCGATCGCCGAGAGCAATGTTAGACTTCAGCTGAGACTCTTGGAGGACAACTCGTACGTGATAAGAGCCGCGGTCGACAAGGGCCAATTGATGTTGCACGGAGCTATGTATGATGTCAGGACGGGGGCCGTGAAATTCATCTGATCATGACGACAGGGAGAGACTAAGGAGAGGTTGACAATGGCGGCGGAGAAACAGCAGAACAGATGGGTGCGGGTCATAGGGGCGTTGCTCATACAGTTCGCGCTTGGGTGCATTTACGCTTGGTCGGTATTCAACAAGCCACTGGCTTCGGAACTTGGTGAACCTTCGAAATCCTTGCAGGTTCTTGGGATTTTTGCCACGAGCCTTGCGGGATTCGGTTTGTTCGTGCAGGTCGGCGGGAGATTGCAGGATCGCCGGGGACCGAAGACGATTGCGATGTTTGCGGGTGTCATCTACGCTATAGGATGGATACTGTCATCGCAGTTCACGGACAACATCGCAATGATGTACGTTGCTTACGCTGTCCTCGGAGCAGGAGTCGGTATCGGGTATAGCTGTCCTTTGGCGTGCTGCGTCAAGTGGTTCCCGGACAAGAAAGGCCTCGTCAGCGGCGTCGCTGTCGCAGGCTTCGGCGCTGGTACATTCGTTTTCGCCCAGGTCGCCCAGTGGATAATCGATAATGGCAGCGACGCGGCGACAGGGCTCAGCAATGCGTACCTCTATCTTGGCTTCGTATTCTTCGCGATGGTAATGCTTGGAGCGCAGCTGCTCTGCGACCCGCCGACGGGCTACTGTCCCGCAGGCTGGAGCCCGCCAAAAGAAGGTTCGGGGAGCATGGCCAAGAAGCATTTCAACCCGCGCGAGATGGTCAGGACGAGGAGCTTCTACCTTCTCTGGCTGATGTTTGCTTTGTCGGCGACATGCGGGTTGATGATGATAGGCAATGTCGGCAACCTTGGGCAGAATTTCGAGGACTTTTACGCTGACAAGAATATCGGCTTCGACCCTGATAGTCAAAATGTCATGGTGACCGCAGAGGTCGCGACAATCACAGGAATCCTGGCTGTGTTTAACGGGACTGGGAGAGTCGTCTGGGGCCTAGCATCGGACAAATTCGGCCGGACAACCGCGATGAGGACGATGTTCCTGATGCAGGCAATCGTTCTGTTCGGAGCTGCGGCTTTTGTGCTGGGCAAGACCACCGATGAAACGATTGCCTTCTGGGGCGTCACGGGATTCGTGTCGCTCATAGGTTTCTGCTTTGGCGGCAACTTCGCGATGTTCCCGCCAACGACCTCCGAGTACTTCGGGAACAAGTTCTTCGGGAACAACTACGGGGTTGTGTTCACGTCCTACGCGGTGGGCGGCGTCATTGGTGGACTCATGCCGGGTATCATCAGGGGTGGCTTCGAGTGGGTTTTCATCGCGACGGGAGTCGGATCTTTCGTGGCTTTCTGCCTTGCTTTAATAACCAAGGGTCCTAAGGTCGAATAGAGCGATCCACTCGCACGGACCGGTCCAAACCTCTTCACATACACCTTGTTCTTTAACCCTTACTTCTCCAGACCTGGCGCTGGTGATAAGCCTAGGCGAAAGCTTTTATCAGGTTCTGACATAACCCGCATTCACGGTATCCCCCATGCTGAGAGAGTGCAAGGACCACGGATATTTCAGGGCCGACAGATGCCCCGTATGCGGCGAAGAGGGCAGGTTCCTGATGAACACGGAGGAACTAGACAAGCTGAGCCGGACTATGGCGGGGGTCCTCAGGCACTTCCCAGAGCGGTTCGACCTCAAGATGGATAGACAGGGATTCGTCGATCTCAGATCCTTCGTCAACGCCCTCCAGAGGAAGCAGCATAGATACCATTGGCTCAGGCCTCATCACATCGTGGCAATCATAGAGACCGACAGCAAGGGCAGGTACGAGTACAGGGACGGGATGATCCGAGCGACCTACGCCCACTCGTTCGAGGTCGAGCTGGACCATCCTGCTGGTGCTGCTCCTGACACTCTGTACTATCCGACCACGCCGGAGGAAGTGGACATCGTGCTCGAGGTGGGGCTAAAGCCATCGGACAGGAAGATGGTGCACCTCAGCAAAGGCGTCGGAGACGCCGTCAACGCTGGTCGTGTGAGGACGGACGCGCCTGTGATTCTTGAAGTGGATGCCAAAGGCGCGGCCGAGGACGGGATACTAATACAGAAGGCGGGGAAGACCGTGTATCTCACGACGGACGTGCCGCCGAAGTACCTGAAGCGGATCGATGTGGATCTCTCAGAGTTTCCTTTTGAGAAGCCGAAGGTGAAGGAGGAGCAGGGCGACGAGACGAAACCGGCTCCGACTGATGAATGACCTTGGACCCCAGTTTCAGCTCCTACCGGCTAAACCATTAATACCTGCAAGGCCACCTTTCTCCTTTGGATGTTTCACAGGGCCGACCAGATACTGGCAGAGAGTAAGGAAGACGAGTTCGCCCTGCATGCTCTCGAATTCTCGTGGGAGGGTTTTGAGCCGTCGCTCACCGTGTTCGACTCGAGAGACAAAGGAGTATCAGAATTCGACCTCGATGACATTGATTTCCTTACTAGCAGAAAGCGGACGTGCATCGGATACTTCGACGGCGACAAGTACGTTCCCTGCCCCAAGAACGTTCCTGTTGAGAAATACGCTCAGTGCCCGGATTGCTCCGAAGAGTTCTATCTTCCGCGCGAGCACCAGGACTGCGTGTTCGAGCCGAAATGCGACGGGGAGATATGCAACCTGGACTTCTGCA
>Ga0153916_10003420_pt1 | contig 11826 bp, 11 predicted proteins | sample Opewatmetagenome_FD_109642 | JGI IMG/M metagenome (GOLD analysis project Ga0153916, IMG submission 109642) | Freshwater wetland microbial communities from Ohio, USA - Open water 3 Core 3 Depth 4 metaG | ecosystem: Environmental > Aquatic > Freshwater > Wetlands | place: USA: Ohio, Lake Erie...
AAAGCGATATTCCACGGCCCGGAGCCGGACCTTGCGCTGCTGCGCGCCCAAGAACCCTACCTGCGCTTGCTGGCGCGGCTGGGCTCGGCCGAATATTTAACCGCCGGCGAGCGGCCCAAGGGGGCGGCCACGGCGGTGATCGGCGCCACCGAGATTTACTTGCCCCTCGGCGATCTCGTCAATCTGGCGGAAGAGGGGGCACGCCTGACCAAAGAAGTCCGCAAGGTCGAGGAAGAGCTGGCGCGCGTGCAAAAAAAACTTGCCAACAGCGACTTCTTGAGCAAGGCCAAGGAAGAAGTGATTCGCAAGGAACGGGAGAAGGCGGGCCAGTATGAGGAAAAACTTCGCGCGCTCAACCTGAGTCTGGCGCGCATCGAGGAAAACCGGGCGGAAAGGAACTGAGAGCATGGATATTCACGTCAGTCCACAGATCGAGCGGTTGATTCGCGACGCGCTGGATGAGGATATCGGCGCGGGCGACCTGGCGACGATGGCGACCATCTCGGCGGAGAGCCGGGGCAAGGGGCTTTTCCGGGCCAAAAAAGACGGAGTGGTGGCGGGCTTGGTGCTGCTCGAGCGAATCTTTTATTTCATCGATCACAGGGTGGCGGTGCGTTTGCTCACCAAGGACGGCACCCAGGTGAAAAACGGCACGGTAGTCGCCGAAGCGGTCGGGCCGGTGCGCGCGCTGTTGCTTGCCGAACGGACGGCGCTGAATTTTCTCCAACGTTTGTCCGGGACGGCGACCCTGACGCGCAAGTATGTCGAGGCTGTGAAAGACTTTCCGTGCAAGGTGCTCGACACGAGAAAGACCACCCCGGGGCTGCGTACCCTGGAGAAGTACGCGGTGCGCATGGGCGGCGGGATGAACCACCGCATCGGGTTATACGATGCCGCCCTGGTCAAGGACAATCATATCGAAGCGACCGGCTCCATCGCTAAAGCGGTCAAGGCAGTGCGCCGACACGCGCCGTTCATGGCTAAGGTGGAAGTGGAAGCCGGCAACCTCAAACAGGTCCAGGAGGCGATCGACGCCGGCGCGGACGTCATTATGCTCGATAACATGACCCTCGCCCAGATGGCCGAGGCGGTGCGCTTGGTCAATAAGCGCGCCTGGGTCGAAGCTTCCGGTGGGATTACTTTGGAAACCATCCGGCAGGTCGCGGAGACCGGGGTCGATTTTATCTCCTCCGGCGCGCTGACGCACTCGGCACCGGTGATGGATTTTAACATGAAAATCACGATGGATGTTTGATGACCGCGACAAGAAGGCGGCGGGGACTCCCGGCGCGCCGCTGCGTCTCGATCTGATCCAGGGCGAGCTTGCAACCGCCCGTTTGGGCGGCAAGTTCCACTATTTCCAAGAGATCGATTCCACCAACAATCAGGGACGGCTCCTGGCGCAGCAGGGCGCGCCCGAAGGCACGGTGATCATCGCCGAACAGCAATCCGCGGGGCGCGGCCGCCTGGGCCGAAACTGGGTGTCGCCGCCCTATAGCAACCTCTATCTCTCGATTCTTTTTCGGCCGACGCTCGCGCCGGCGCAGGCGCCGCAAATCACGCTGATGGCGGCGGTCGCCCTGGCCGATACGGTGGCGGCGTTTGTCGCCGAACCGCCGGCGATCAAATGGCCCAATGATATTCTGCTCCAGGGCAAGAAGTTGGCGGGCATTTTAACCGACTCCGCGTGCGACTCCGAACACATCGAATTCGTGATTCTCGGCATCGGCGTCAACCTTAATTTCCCCCGCGAACGGATGCCCGAAGCCATCCGGGATCGGGCCATTTCCTTGATGGATGTGGCCGGCAAAAGCGTCGTCCGCGAGATTTTCCTCCGGCGATTGATTAAAGACCTCGACCGATGCTATGGAATTCTGCAGGAGACAGGGTTCGATGCCATCGCGCCGCTGTGGCAGGCCCGCTTCGGCTTGGCAGGAAAAAGGGTGCGGGTGGAGATGGGCGATGAACTGCTCATCGGCAGGGCGGTAGGCATCGATCATGACGGCGCGTTGCTGGTGGAAGCTGATCGGGGCGGGCGGCGGCGGGTGGTTGCCGGCGACGTGATCCCGGTCGAGGATTGAACGTAAAAGAGATGTTACTGGCCATCGATATCGGCAATACCAACATTGTCCTGGGGCTTTACGACGGGCGAAAACTCATCACCCATTGGCGCTTGCTGACGGAGGCGGAGCGTACCGCCGACGAGTACGGCGTCATCATCTCTTATCTGGTTGCCGCCGAGGGGTTTCGCCGCGATCAGATTCAAGCCATCGTCGCCTCCTGCGTCGTGCCGCCGATGGTCAGCGTTACCCAGGAGTTGGGGCAGAAATTTTTCAAGCTCGAGCCGCTCATGGTTGGCCCCGGGATCAAGACCGGCATGCCGATCCTCTACGATAGTCCCAAGGACGTCGGCGCGGACCGGATCGTCAACGGCATCGCGGCCTATGAAAAGTACCGGGACGCCTGCATCGTGGTTGATTTCGGCACGGCGACCACGGTCGATTACATCTCTAAAAAAGGCGAGTATGTCGGCGGCGCCATTGCGCCGGGCTTGCTGATTTCGCTGGAAGCCCTGTTCCAGCGCGCCTCGAAGCTGCCGCGCATCGAAATCGTCAAGCCCAAAGAGGTGGTCGGCAAGAATACCATTCAGTCGATCCAGGCGGGAATTTTCTTCGGTTACGTCGGCCTCGTCGACGGCATCGTCCGGCGCATTCAAAAGGAAAACAATATCCGGGGCAAGGTCGTCGCCACCGGAGGATTGGCCCCCCTGGTGGCATCCGAGTGCGTCAGCATCGACGAAGTCGATGAGTTCATGACCCTCGAAGGGCTGCGAATCATTTATGAAAGGAATTTACTGCAAGAGGTAAAATCCAGAGCGCAGAAATAACATAAGGAGGGTTTCCACACTTATGGCTGCAGCGGAGCTCGATAAACTTCGTAACGTCGGCATTCTGGGCCAAGGGGGGTCAGGTAAGACCTCTTTGGGCGAGGCGATGTTGTTCGCGGCGGGAGCGACTCAGCGGTTGGGGCGGGTGCAAGACGGCACTTCGGTGCTGGATCATGAGCCGGAAGAGATCAAACATCAGGTTTCGATCGCGGCGGCTTTTCACTCGTTATCGTGGAAAAAACATGCCGTGACCCTCATCGACACGCCGGGCTACGCGGCTTTTTTGGCGGATTCGATCAACTGCATGCGCGCCTTCGGCGGCGCGGTTTTCATGCTCAATCCGTCGGTCGGTCTGCGCGTGGAATCGGAACGCTTATGGGCCCAGGCCAATGACTTCCGGATCGGCCGGCTGCTCTTTGCCGGCAAAATGGATCACGAACAGGCCAATGCCGCCGAGCGCATCGACGCGATGCTCCAAGGCCTCGAAGCGAAGGGGGTCCATCTGCAACTTCCCATCGGCGTCGAAGCGGGCTTCAAAGGAGTCGTGGATTTGCTCTCGATGAAGGCCCATCTCTACGAAGGGGATAGCGGCAAGTTCGCCGAAGGCGAAATTCCTGACGATTTAAAAAGCGCCGCCGACCAGGCGCGCCAGCAGTTGCTGGAAACCGTTTCGGAAGTCGACGACGAATTGTTAGAGCAATATCTGGACGGCCGGGAGATCACCCTGGAACAAATCAAGAAAGCCCTGCGCGGGGGGACGCGCCAGGGAAGGCTCTTTCCGATCTTATACGGCTCGGCTACCCGTCAGATCGGCATCACCCAGTTGCTGGACGCCGTTGCCGACTACTTGCCCGCGCCCGCGGAAGAGGGAGAGATGGCGGGCCTGAATCCCGCCACCGGCGAGGCCGCCAAGCGGCCGCAAGAGCCCTCCGCCCCTTTTTCCGCCTATGTGTTCAAAACCATCAGCGATCCCTTCGCCGGCAAACTTTCGGTGCTGCGCGTCGTCTCCGGCAAAATCACCTCCGACATGGGCTGCTACGTTCCGAACAAGCGGGTCAAGGAAAAGATCGGCCATATGTTTCGCCTGGAAGGCAAGAAGCAGGAAATCGTCAAAGAAGCCGCCGCCGGCGAGATCGTGGCGGCCGCCAAGCTTAAAGATGTTGCGACCGGCGACACCCTGTGCGACGAAAAGGCGCCGATCCAATATGACGGGCCGGTCCATTTCGCGCCGGTGATTTCTTTCGCCCTCGAGCCCAAGAGCAAAGCGGACGAAGAAAAGGTGCCCCAGGGGTTGCACCGGATGATGGAAGAGGATCAGACCATCGAGCTGCATCGCGACGAGGAGACGCGGGATTTCATTCTCTCCGGCATGGGACAGCAGCATATCGAAATCATCGTCGAGAAACTCAAGCGCAAGTATGGCGCCGAGGTGATCCTCAAGGCTCCGAAGGTTCCCTACAAGGAAACCATTCGCGGCAGTGCCAGCGCCCAGGGGCGGTTGAAAAAACAGACCGGCGGCCGCGGCCAGTACGGCGACACCTGGATCAAGGTCGAGCCGCGGCCGCACGGCGCGGGGTTCGAATTCGTCGACGAGGTCGTCGGCGGCGCGATCCCGCGCAACTATATCCCCGCGGTGGAAAAAGGCGTGCGCGAAGCGATGGCCAGCGGTTACCTGGCCGGCTATCCGATGGTAGACGTGCGCGTGACGCTTTACGACGGCTCCTATCACGACGTGGATTCCTCCGACATGGCCTTCAAGATCGCCGGCTCGCTGGGCTTCAAAAACGCGGTGGAGAAGGCCAAGCCGGTGCTGCTCGAGCCGATCATGAACATGGAAGTCACCGTGCCCGACGAATGCATGGGCGACGTGATCGGCGATCTCAACAGCCGGCGCGGCAAGGTGCTCGGTATGGAAACGAAGGGACACAGCCAGCTGATCAAGTCCAGAGTTCCCATGGCGGAGGTGCTGAAGTACGCGCCGGATTTGCGCTCGATTACCAGCGGCAGGGGCGAGTTTCACATGGAGTTTTCCCATTACGAGGAACTTCCTCCGCACCTGGCGGAAAAAGTCGTCAAGGAAGCCAAGGCGCGCAAAGCCGCCATGCAGGAAGGCGAGCATCGGGTTTAACGCGCGGCGATGGAGCGCTCCTTCGATCAATTCAACGCGGCGCTGCTTTACTGCAATACCTGCGGCAAGGCGATGCCGGTCCGGCAGCGCTTGCTCCTGGTGTTGCCGGACGGCGAGCTCTATGACTATAGCTGTCGAGGTTGCAATAACTCGGTCGGGTCGAAGACGGAAAAAGCCGGGCTGAACGAACTCAAAGGCGGCGCCAAATCTAACTTGGGAGGATAGTAAAAAATGGCCGTGATCGATGCTGACGCCCATGTATTGGAAACCGAACATACCTGGGACTATATGTTGGAATCGGAACGTTCGATGAGACCACGTGTAGTGCCGACACCCAACGATCCGACCTCCGGCGGCGAGTCCTGGTTGATCGACGGCCTTTATCTGGGCAAGGCGCGCAACGTCGGCTACGACGACACCTCCAAAGAGGCCCGAGAAATGGCGGACATCAAAGCCCGTCTCAAGCATATGGACGATCTCGACGTCGACGTGCAAGTGCTTTATCCGACATTTTGCCTGCGCCCCTTTACCAGGCGGCCGGAACTGGAGCTGGCGCTGGCGCGGAGCTACAATCGCTGGTTGATCGATATCTGGAAAGCGGCGCCGGAGCGCTTGCGCTGGGTCGCCTTGCTGCCCTTGCTATCCATGGACAAGGCGCTGGAAGAAGCGCGCTTCGCCAAGGAAAACGGCGCCTGCGGCATTTTTATCCGCGGCCTGGAAGGGGACAAACGGCTGACCGATTCTTATTTCTTTCCGCTCTACGAGGAAGCGGGCCGTCTCGACTTGCCGATCTGCGTTCACTCCGCCACCGGCAGCTTCGCGGTGCATGACTACTTCGGCGATGAATGCGGCTTCAACAGATTCAAGCTCGCCGTGGTCGGTTCTTTTCACGGGCTGCTCTTCAACGAAATTCCGGCCAAATTCCCCAAGACCAAATGGGCGTTCATCGAGGTCAGCTCGCAGTGGATACCTTACGCGGTTCACGACTTCGCCCGGCGCTTCGAACGGCGCGGCAAGAAGGTCGATATGACCCAGGTCCTGCGGCAAAACCGCATTTACGTCGCCTGTCAGACCGACGACGATCTCGCCTACGTGCTCAACTACGCGGGCGACGATACGCTGGTGATCGGCACGGACTATGGACATAACGACACCTCCTCGGAGATTCTTGCCTTGCGCAAGCTCAAAGAGGACGGCACCATCCAGCCGCGGGCGGTGAACAAAATCCTCGACGACAATCCCCGGGCGCTGTACGGCTTATAGGGCTTATAGGTCATATAGGACATATTCTTCGGAGTAACATGATCATCGATTTTCAAGCGCACCTGTTTCCTCCATCCTATCTCGACGAGATGAAGCGCCTCGACGGCGTCGTGATTCTCGAAGCGCCCGACCCGCATAGCGGCATGACCTACTTTTACGACAAGAAACTTAAATGCCGGATCAACACCGCGACCTTTCAGGGGCAGGATATCGAGCGCCGGCTTCAGCATATGGACCAACTCGGCATCGACGTTCATGTGCTGACGATTCCGGCGCCCGGCGCGGACCGCTTTGAAGGCGAGGGCGCGGTTCGAGTCGCGCGCGTCGCCAACGATGCGGTGGCGGCGATCTGCCGCAAATATCCCCAACGCTTTATCGGCTTCTTCACGCTGCCGACCTGCTCGATGGAGGCTTCTCTCGACGAGTTGGAGAGATCGGTCCATGAGTTGGGACTAAAAGGGTTCGGCTGCTACGCCAATTTAAACGGCCAGGCGCTCGACCGCGAAGAGCTGTTCCCCATCTATGAAAGACTGGCCAAATACAAACTGCCCGTTTACATCCATCCGACCGCGCCGCTGGCCACCGCGGCGACCGGCATCGATATCATGCCGACGCTGATCTTCGGCTGGGCGTTCGACAGCACGGTGGCGATGACCCGGCTGGTTTACGGCCGGGTGCTGGAGAGATTTCCCGAGATCGATTTCGTCGTCGCCGACGTCGGCGGCGTGCTGGCGTTTTTCGCCCAGCGGGCGGTCAACATCTACAGCGGACGCACCGAGGAGATTCGGCGGCGCTACGGCTTGCGGGAAAATCCCCTGGATTCTTTCCGCAGGTTTTACGTCGATACGGCGGACCATCCGGCCTCGACGCTGCGCTGCGTGAAGGATTTCTTCGGCGCCGACCGCATGGTTCTAGGAACCAACTATCCCTACGGCCCGGAGGAGGGCTGCCTATTGATCAAGAACAGTCTCAAGGCGATCGACGGGCTTGAGCTCGGCGCGGCGGACAAGGAAAAGATTCTCGGCGGCAACGCCGCGCGAATCCTTGGAATAGGAGCGTGATGCAATATACCAAGGCGGCGCGACCTCTCCTGATGGGCCGCAATGGCATGGTTTCATCGGGCCATGCCCTGGCCTCTCTCGCCGGCGTGAACATTCTCCAGGAAGGGGGCAACGCCGTCGATGCGGCTTTGGCCGCCGCCTTTGTCATGGCCGTGGTCAAGCCCGAGGCGAGCGGCCCGGGCGGGGATCTCTTCGCTCTGCTCTACATGAAAAAAAGCGGCAAGGTCGAAGCGCTCAATTCAAGCGGCCCGGCGCCGGCAAAGGCGAGTATCGACTATTTCCGTGAACGGGGACTCAAGAGCGTGCCGACCGCCGGCCCGCTCAGTATCGCCGTGCCGGGCGCCGTCGACGGCTGGTTGGAGCTTCATCGGAAGCATGGCACCCAGGAGCTGGCCCGGCTCATGGCCGATGCGCTGCGCGTCGCGCGCGAGGGATTCCCGATCTCCAGTGAGTTTGCCGAAGCCATCGACGAGTTCAGCCCGGAGTTCCCCTGGGTCGATCGCTGCTACCGTAAACCTTTGGGCGAGCCGAAAGCGGGTCGGATTCTGGCGCAAAAAGGGTTGGCCGGCGTCCTCGAGAAGATCGCGCTCAAGGGGCGTGACGGTTTCTATGCCGGCGAGGTGGCGGAAAAAATCTGCGCTACGATCAAATCGGAGGGTGGGATTCTTGCGCCCGAAGATTTGCAACCGCCGGTTTTTCAGTGGCTCGAACCGCTGAGTTCGTCGTACCGGAACACGGTGGTTTACGAACAGCCGCCGGTCTCCCAGGGCTTCATGGTGCTCGAGATGCTCAACATCGCCGAGGCCTGGCCGTTCGGCGACGGCAGCATGAGCCGAGCCGACATGATTCACTATCAGGTGGCGGCGAAGAAACTCGCCTTCGAGGACCGCATCCGTTATCTCGACGACCCGCAATTCGGCGATCCCAAAATCGCCCTGTTGATCTCAAAAGAGCATGCGGCGAAGCGGCGCGGTCTCATCGATGAAATCATGAGCCGGCGCCAAACCGCGGTCGCCAATCAGAGCAGCGATACCACCTATCTCTGCGCCGCCGACCGCGACGGCAACGCGATCTCCTTCATCCAGAGTGTCTTCGCGCCGTTCGGCTCACGGGTGATCGCCGGCGACACCGGGGTGATTTTGAACAACCGGCTGTGCAGTTTCGGTCTCGATCCGAGCAAGGCGAATGCGCTCCAGCCGGGGAAGCGGCCCGCCCATACCTTGAACACCTACATGGTTTTCCAAGGCGGCGATGTTTTTGCCGTCGGCGGCAGTCCGGGGGCGGACGAGCAGCCGCAAACCAATTTCCAGATCATTCACGACCTGGTCGATCTACGGATGGACCCGCAGAGCGCCGTCGAGGCGCCGCGCTGGAGCCACCAGCCCGGCACGCCGCCGCGCGACCAGCTCCCGGAAGCGCTGCGCATGGAAGCGGGCTTCGATCCGGAGACTCTGGACGGGCTGCGCCGGCGGGGCCACCAAGTCAACCTGGTCGACCGCTGGTCCTTCGGCAGCGCCAAGGTGATCGTCAGGGATCGCGAGAACGGCTGCTGGATGGGCGGCGCCGATCCGCGCCGGGTTGCCTACGCCCTCGGTTATTAAAAGGCGTCGCCGCAGTTGATTTATTTTCATGCTCGCAGAACCGTTGCGAGCGCGCGTTCCGATATCCGCCGCGCAAGCTGGAAAAAAAGCAAGCAGCATGCAGTGTGATCTTTTTACCGAAATCCAGTGTCCCCCGGGCAGCTCGCCGAGTACGCGGTTGGAGGAATTTCTCCAACAGGCCGAGTTGGCCGACCGCTTGGGATTCGGCACCTACTGGGTGGCGGAAATCCATTGCCAGCCGAAATTTTCATTGCTCTCGGCGCCCTATGTGGCGCTCGGCGCGGCGGCGCAAAGAACCAAAAAGCTGCGGCTGGGCGTTGCGGTCAACACTCTGCCGGTTCATCATCCGGTCCATTTGGCGGAGCAAGCGGCGATGCTCGATCTGGTCAGCCACGGGCGGATGGCTTTCGCCGCCGGCGGCGGTCATCCGCACAGCCGCGCCTATGAATGCTTCGGCGCAGATCATACATCGACCCATAAGATCATGGCCGAAGGGCTCGAAGTCATTCGCAAAGCCTGGTCCGAGGAAACCCTCACGTTCAACGGCGAGTTTTTCCAAATTCCCGAAGTCGTGGTCAATCCCAAGCCGGTGCAAAAGCCGCTGCCGCCGTTTTACATGGCCACCAGCTCTCTCGACGGCGTGGAGGTCAGCGCCCGGCTCGGGCTCAATCTGATGTTGCCGATCCACACGCGAACGCCGGAGCAGGTGGTGGAATACGCAACGGCCTATTGGTATGGTTTGGCGACCCATGGGCATGACCGGCAGGGGAAAGAACTCGCGCTCCTGGCGCCGATCCATTTGGCTCCTACTACGGCCGGAGCGCGCGCCCGCGCCGAAGCCGGCGTAATGAGCTATTTTAAAATCATCGCCGACATGCGGCTCGATTATATCGACTGGCTGAAGCGGCGCGGCGACGAACTGCCGGCGCGGCTCAGGAGCGCGGCCGGAGCGCCGGTGAGTTTCGAGACGGTCTGCGCCAAGCATGCCGTGATCGGAGACTCCCAAACGGCGATCGAAACGCTTAAGAGCCTGGCGCAGCAGACCGGCGCATCCCAACTGCTGGCCTGGTTCAACATCGGCAGCCTGCCGCAGGCGCTGGTCATGGCGGCAATGGAACAGTTCGCGGCGGAAGTGATGCCTCACTTGTAAAGCCGCAGGACCAGGGTTATGAAAGCAGCGGAGCGTTGAAGCCCTGGGAAAAATTACATGGAAGAGCTAACCGAACAGAAATGCGAGGCCTGCCGCGTCGGCGCGCCGTCGGTAACGCCTGATGAAATCAAAGCGCTTCAGCCCGAGATCCCGGAGTGGCGGGTCATTTCCGAAGACGGCGTTCCCAAGTTAGACCGATCGTTCAAGTTCAAAAATTTCCAGGACGCCATTTCTTTTACCGACGCCGTCGGCGCCGCCGCCGAGGAGGAAGGGCACCACCCGCGGCTGACCACCGAGTGGGGCAAGGTCGCCGTCACCTGGTGGACGCACAAGATCAAGAACCTGCACAAAAACGACTTCATCATGGCGGCGAAGACCGATGCGATTTACAAAAAGTATCCGCAGTTTTAGCGAGTGAAAATCGAGTGCCGGGAGCAAATATATCAGACTTTGGAGGTTATGATGCTGAAGCGATCAATGGGTTTGCTGCTGTTGGTCTTGGCGATTGTTTCGAGCGCGGCGTTTGGGCGTGCGGCCTCATCCGACGACGGGTTCTATAAAGGCAAAACGATCCGCTTGATCGTCGCCTTCTCTGCGGGGGGCGGCTACGACGCCTATTCGCGCACCATCGGGCGCCATTTGAGCAAGCATATTCCCGGCAATCCGGCCATCATCGTCGAAAACATGACCGGCGCCGGCGGCATCATTCACGCCAACTTCATGTACCTGCAAGCTAAACCGGATGGCCTGATCATCGGCAACAATGCCGGCGGGCTGTTCCTCCAGCAGATCATGGGCGCCAAGGGGATCGAGTTCGACGGCAAAAAATTTGAATACCTCGGCGTTCCCGGCTCGGACCATCTGGCTTGCGCTGTGACCAAAGCGAGCGGCGTTACCTCCATGGAGAAATGGTTCGCGGCCAAGGAGCCGTTGAAATTCGGCGGCGTCGGCCCCGGGGGAACGGCGTCGGATGTCGCGCGCACGGTGCAAACCGCGCTCGGTCTTCCCATCAAGGTCATCGACGGCTATAAGGGAACCGCGGACATTCGCCTCGCCGTGGAGAGCGGCGAGCTCGCCGGCGTCTGCATCGCCTGGGAGTCGTTGAAAACGACCTGGCGCAAGGCCATCGAGACGGGCGACGTCAATGTGCTGCTTCAGACCATGCCGAAAAAGCACCCGGACCTGCCCAACGTCCCTTTGGCTATCGACTATGCCAAGACCGAAGAGGCGCGGCGGCTGTTAAAATATGGCGTCCAAGACACCGCCGTGATCACGCGCCCTTACTTCCTGGCGCCCGGCACGCCCAAGGCGCGGGTGCAATTGCTCCGCAAGGCGTTCGCCGACACGTTGAAAGATCCCGAGCTGCTCGCCGAAGCGAAGAAAGCCAATCTGGAGATCGAATATGTTTCGGGAGAAGAGATCGACGCCGTGGTTCAAGGTCTGTACAAAATCGAGCCGGCCTTCGTGGCGAAGCTGAAGCAGATGCTGGTGCCGTAGGAGCGGAAGTGTTTCGAGGCTCGCGCCTCAGGACCGGACATGTTGACGATTCCATTCTCCTCTCGAAGAGGTGCGCGAATTGTTTAGATGTCGGGGTTTGAACCCGCAGCCTTGTGCTCCACACCGCCCACTAACTGGTTGAAGTATACCGGTACTTTCGTTTCAAAAGTGAGCTGCTTGCCGCTGAAGGGGTGGCGGAAGGAAATCGATCTGGCATGAAGCGCTAACCGTTTGTGGGT
>Ga0153916_10003421_pt1 | contig 11824 bp, 7 predicted proteins | sample Opewatmetagenome_FD_109642 | JGI IMG/M metagenome (GOLD analysis project Ga0153916, IMG submission 109642) | Freshwater wetland microbial communities from Ohio, USA - Open water 3 Core 3 Depth 4 metaG | ecosystem: Environmental > Aquatic > Freshwater > Wetlands | place: USA: Ohio, Lake Erie, Old...
CCGGGCCTAGCAGCGCCAGGGTCAGTATCATCCAGCCCACTGCCAGCAGCATACTCATATAGCCCCTCGAGAGCAGGATCAGCCCAAAACCGGCTGCCCCGCCCAGCAATCCGATACGGATGAGCGTCCGCTCGCCCAATTTCCTGGTCAGCGGCCCGGTCAGCCCGCCCTGGGCGACTACCATCACCACACCGATCACCATCCACAAGACCCCCACCTGGTCAGTGGAAAAAGAGAATTTATCGATCACGTACAGGCCGATCATGCCCTGGAAGTTAGCCATGCCAAAGCTGAGGATAAAGATCAGTACCAGCAGCATCCCTGCCGGGCTGCGCAGGATCGCCCAGGTAGCCTGCCGGTCGATGAATGCTATTTTAGGGCTGGCGGCCTGCTCAACCGAAGCTGGTTTTGCCGCCGGGTGTGACTCGGGAAGGAAGATGAGCACCAATATAAAGGATGCCAGCGCCATCCCCGCGCCGATGAAGAAAGGCAGCGAGAGCGAATCCTGCGAGAGCCACCCGCCCAGCAGCGGCCCCAGGATCACGCCGCTGCCCATCGCCGCCCCCAGCCTGCCCATCCCCGCGGAGCGATCCTTTTCAGGGGTGTTATCGCCGATATACGCCATGGCAGTGGGCATGGTGGCGGAAGAGAGGATGCCGGACAGCGTGCGCGCCAGGAACAGCATCCAAAACCTGGTAGCCAGCCCGAACAGGGTCAGCGCAAGGGCGTAGCCGAACACCCCCACTGCCAGCACGGGCTTGCGCCCCACCCGGTCGGAGAGGATGCCCCACAGCGGGGCGCAGATGAGCTGCATCAGCGAATAGGTGGCCATCAGCCAGCCCAGCTCGCTGCCCCCGGCGCCCAGCATGGTGATGTAGAAAGGCATCACCGGCAGCACCATGCCGTAACCCAGCATCACCACCAGCAGGGTGAAACTCAGTATCCAGACATTGCGGTTAGCGGTGTTCATACAGGTTCAGGATCTATCCTAAATTCGAGGTGGGTGTCTTTTTAACGGGCCTGTCCAAAAAGAAGCAAATGGGTTCGCCAAACCACCACAGGTGGTGGTAGGGGCGGGTCTGAGACCCGCCCCTACGGGCACGAAACTCCTTTTTGGGTGTTTTTAAACAGCCTCCTTAAAAAGACGATGCTCTAATTTTGGGTCAGGTTCTTAGATTGTTCGAGTGAGCCATCCAGGGTGACGGTGCCGGCGCTGCCATCCACAGTGATCATCTGCCCGCTGCGGATGCGCCGCGTGGCGATGCCTAACGCCGTCACCGCGGGCACGCCGTACTCGCGAGCGACGATGGAACTGTGGCTCAGCGGCCCGCCGATATCCGTGACCACGGCAGCCGCCAGGGCGAACAGCGGAGTCCAGGCAGGTGTGGTGGTGACCGCCACCAATATGTCGCCGGGTTTCATCTTGCTAAAATCATCCGGTCCAAACAGCACGCAGGCAGGTGCAGTCACTTTGCCGCCGCCGGTGCCGGTGCCTTTTAGCACCGCTCCAGCGACCTTATTGCCGCTCCAGGGTATCATCTTTGCCCAGCGCGACGTCTCGGGCAGCATCGCCGGGAAGGCGGCTTTTAACTGCCCGCGCCAGGTAGCTTTGCGGAGGCGGATAGTTTCTGCCATACCGGGCAGAGCCTCCCCACGCTCCAGGCTGGCAAGCAGCGAGCGCAGCTCAGCTTCTTCCAGCCAGTATATTTCACCTGCGTCAGCGATGGCGCCGCCTTGCACCAGACGCCGCCCCAGCTCATTCAGCATGCGCCTGCCCAGGGGATGGGTCATGCCCAGGTCTGCCAGGCTGTCTTCGCGCACCGGGCCGGTGCGCTGCGCCCAGCGTAAGGATTTAACAAACCAGCCTTTCACGGGCCAGCGCAGCCTGGATAGAATCCGCTTAGTGGCTGCCTCGCGCCGCTCAGCGGCATCGGCCTGGCGCAGGTAAGGATTTACGCCTTTACCCGCCAGGAATAACTTCACCGCATCCAGCAGCACGTCTGGCGCTTCTCCTGGTGTGGGGTTAATAAAATCATATTCAAATACACACTGGCCAAAGTTTTTCAAGTGTTCCTGGAAGCGACCGCGCCAGGCATTCCAAATTTCTGCCTCCAAGGTTGCGGGAGCTTCCGCCTTTCGTAAATCGTCAGCCAGCTTATCCGCCGGAGTGCCCAGGAGATAGACTGACAGCACAGGCTGTTCCCTGGCCCAGTCTGCCAGGTCGAACAAAGATTTATCCGCCAGAACCGGCACGGTGTCTAAACCAAATAAGAAAACCGTCGCTTCAGGGTCGCCGTTGCGCTTTACCAACCGGTTGTACAGGTTGGTGAAGATCATTTCGCTGGAGGTAGCCGTAGGCAGGGTGCCGGATTGCAGCACGGTATACAGGGCGGTAGATTCGTAGAACAGCTCTTCCACGCCCAAAAGCAGCTCAGCATTTTCCATCTGTGCCACCGGCCTGGCTTCCCATCTGGCTATCAAGTCGATCAGCTTCTGGCGGGCAGCCAACCAGCGTTGCGTGCCTTTGCCAAACATATTGTTCATCTGGGCGATAGCGACCCGGGTAAATGTCAGGATCTCTTTCAAACCGAAAACGATGCCCAGATAGGTATACCCATTAATGATCCGGTATTGATAATCCATGCTACTCGTACCACCCAGAAATTCATCGCCCAATACCATGATCGTCTGGTTAGCCAGGCGGATGCCCAGTGTGCCAAACAGCGGCGATACCGGGTTAGGCAAGTGCTCCGCCAGGCTGCCGCGCACATACATGGCTTTAGGGTTGTGTATGGGCCACTCGGTGGGTACAGGACCGCTTTCCTCCGGCAGCGCGGTGATTGGCCGCGCCTGCAGGATGTAAAACTGACCGTCCGCCCGCGCCCATTCGATATCCATGGGCATGCCATACTGCTGCTCAATCTGGCTGCTCAGGCGGGTCAGTTCGGCGGCAGCGGCGTCATCCAGCACCGGCAGGCGGCGCAGCGCCTCTGGCACAGGCTGCTCCTGGGTGCCAAAGGCCGTACACACGGTCATAATCAATTTCTCAGCCGTCTGGCGCTCCACTACCGCCTGGCTGGATTTCTCTACCGTGATCGAATCGGGCGTCACCAACCCGCCCACCACCGCCTCACCCAGACCCCAGGCGGCGCTGACCAATGCCTGGCTGCGGTTTCCATTCACCGGATTGGCGGTAAACAATATCCCGGCAGCCTCGGCAGGCACCAGCGTCTGAATAACCACTGCCAGGGCAACGCTATTCTGGTCAACCCCGTGCTGCAAGCGGTAACCGATGGCGCGCGCTGTCCATAAGCTGGCCCAGCATTTGCGCACCGCATCCAAAACGGCATGGATGCCGTGCACGTTGAGATACGTTTCCTGCTGACCGGCGAAAGACAGATCCGGCAGGTCTTCCGCGGTGGCGGAGGAGCGCACCGCGGCGGGCCAATCTACGCCAGGCAGGCTGGCATACGCCAGCTCGATGGCTTCGCTGACGGGCTGGGGGATGGAGACGGCAGCAAACAGCTCCTGGATGGCCTGCGAGGCGCCTTGCAAAGTGCCCAGTTGGCTGACATCGGCGGACTGCAAGATTTGCATAATACGCGGCTGAAGCTCATTCTCAGCCATAAACTGCCGGTATGCGGCTGTGGTCACGTTGAAGCCATCCGGGACGGGCAGCCCGGCTTGCGCCAGGCGCCTCAGCGATGCACCTTTTCCACCCACCGTTTCCAGCACAGCTTCGGGATGCGCCAGGGGATAAGTATAAGTTTTCATGGGTACTGCTCCCTTATCAATGTAGGACAAGCTGTCAGCTTGTCTACCAACTGCCGATGGTTGTACTTCTTCAGCTACATGTTTCATGGTTATTCCTCCAGGCGGATGACCGAGAGGATCGTCCGGTTCAGATCCCACAGCTGGTTCAGGATGCCACGCAGCCTGGTCTGATCGACGACCTCGCCGGTAATGCAGGTGACAGCGGGCTGTGTGCTTTCCATGCGGATGCTCAACCCATTCAACCAGGATGCCCAGGCAGAGTCCATTTCGCCTGCCAGCCTGATCTGGTATACCGGGCATGTTTCTGCGTTTTGGGCCATACTGTACCTCCGTTATAGCCGCAGTGTACAACACGGTTGGGTAACCTGTCATCCCCCAAATTGGTGAGGTATGCCAATGATTGAAAAAATCCCCCAGCGCATGCACAACCTATTTGAGCAGACTCAGCCTCCTGGCGTGCTCAATTGCCTCCAGGCGGCTGTGCGCCCCCAGCTTGTTGTAGATGTTCTTAATGTGCGAGCGCGCCGTATGCACCGACACAAATAATTCACTGGCAATTTGCTCGGCGGTCAGCGGACTTTGCAGCAGGCGCAGCACGCCCATTTCCCGTTCCGTCAATGCATCCTGCCCAGCCTGCGTAGGGATACGCTCTGGCGAGACAAACGGTACCGGCGGAATCGGTGATACCGGCGCTTCTTTTCCAGAAGATACTGCGGCAACAGGCTGTGCAAAGGCAGACATCAGCATGTGGAGGTATGGCGTTAAATCACTGTCTTGTTGGTCAATTTGCTGCAAAAGAGCTTCCAGCAAGCGCTGCGCCGCTTCACCCTCATCCAGGAATGTGCGCATAAAGCCTTCTGGCTGTGCCAGCCTGACCGCTTGCTGCAGGACATCCAGCGCAGCCTGGCCCTCTCCCAAATCTTGCAGAGCCAGGGAGCGCAGCAGCAGGGTCTCGATCAATGCGGTGATGCGCCCCAATTGCTCCAGGGTGGGCTGCACCTGATCCAGGATTTGCACAGCTTGCGCCGGCTTTCTTTGCGCCAGGCGTAAACGCGCCAGCACCAGGCACTCATATTTCCATAAGCGTACCAGGATAGGCTCTAATAAGCCCGGGCTGCCCGGCGCGGCAGGTCCTGCTTCGAGCTTCCGTTCCTGCGCCCATTGCTCCGCCGGGTCCAATTTCCCCTGCCTGATCCATATTTGCACCTGAAAAATGGCTACCAGCAGGTCATCCAGCATGGTCACAGCGGTTTTGGAGGCGATCTGCCGGGCGTAATCCGCCGTCCGCTGGGCGCCTTCATAATCCCCCAGCGCCAGGCGGACTTGAGCCAGGTTCAGCAGGGGCATCAGCGCCCCGGATTGCATCCACAGTCCGCTTAATTTCTCCGCTTCCGCCAGCAGGAGGCTGGCTTCAGCCAGGTGGTTGCATTCACGCGCCAGGTTAGCCAGCCCCGCCAGCGGGCGGAAGGCAATCGGAAGGTAGCGGCCCGGGGCAACCGTGGCCTGTTCCAAAGCTTCCTGGAAAAACTGCCGGGCTTTGCGCAGCTGACCCAATTTCAGGTATGTCTCCGCCATAGTATCCAGCACCAGCACAGTCACCAGCAAAGCGCCAGACTGCCGGCTGATTTGGGCAGCTTCTGCAAGGACACGCAGGCCTTCATCTGACTCATACTCCAGCATATAGGCAGACGCCAGGCACAGCGCTGCCAGGCTGCGCAGGAAGGCTTCGCTTTCGGGCAGCGCCCGCAGCGCCCAACGCGCCAGGTCGAACGACTGCGCGGCATCTGTCTGCAGAATAGCGATGTAGCTGCTCAAAGGAGCGGATAATAATGCCACCTGTTCAGCTTCCCCTTGCAGAGACTGCAAGTGCTCTTCCACAGCCCGCACCGCCTGTCCTTCGATCAGCATTCCCCAGGCAAAGAGGACGCCTAACTTTGGGCGAGAGCGCAACACCTGCACCGGCAGGGCGCGGCACCAGCGCATAAATGTAACGATCTGGCTGCGCCCCAGGGTTTCTTCAGCCGCCTGCTCGATTAAATCAACCGCGGTATCAGGATCTTTGGCAGCCAGTGCATGCTGGATCGCTTCGGGCAGCGCCCCGTGCTGGGCCAGCCATTGACTGGCGCGCCGGTGGAGGGCAGGCGTCAGGTCTGGCTGTGCGCTGGAGAGGCGTGTGCGCAGTAAATCGGCGAACAACTGGTGGTAGCGGTACCATTCCCGGCGGTCGTCCAGGGGGATGATAAACAGATTGGCGTGCTCCAGCGCTTCCAGGATAGCCTGGCTTTGGCCGCGCTCTTCAGTCAGCGCATCGCACAGCGAGGCGCACAAGCGCTCCAGAATCGCAGTATGCATAAAAAAAGCCTGGATAGCCTCAGGCTGGCTCTGAAACACTTCTTCCATCAAATAATCCAGGATGAAGCGGTGGCTGCCGGAGAAATCGGCCAGGAAACCAGAAAAATCTTCGCCATCCTGCAGATCTGCCTGCAGCGCCAGTGAAGCCATTTGCAGGCCAGCCGCCCAACCCTCGGTGCGTACCGATAAAGCGCTCACCACCTCTTCTGGCAGCTTCCGGCCTAACAGCAGCTCTGCCAGCCAGGCTGCTTCCTGTTGGGAAAAGCGCAAATCAACCAGGCGCAATTCGTTCAATTGCCCGCGCCCGCGCAGGCGGGCTACCGGCAGGGGCGGGTCGGCGCGCGTGGCAATCACCAGGTGCGCCTGTGGGGGTAAATGCTCCACCAGGAAAAGCACTGCATCGTGAACCGCTTGCACATGGATCAGGTGGTAATCGTCAAGGACGATCAGAAATTTCTTGGATACGGTTGAGATTTCATTGACCAGGAGCGCCAGCAGGATTTCCCGGCGGGGCAGCTGAGGCGATTGGAGCAGGTTCAGAACTGACCTGGCCAGGCCAGGTTGAACGGCTTGCAGCGCGGCGATCAGATAATTGAGAAAACGGACCCCGTCATTATCGCCCTCATCCAGGGTCACCCAGGCGGCAGGCAGGTTGTGCTCCCGGATCCATTCGGCCACCAGGGTGGTTTTCCCGTAGCCGGCTGGCGCAGCGATTAAGGTTAAACGGCATCCCCGCTGGAAACTTTCTTGCAGCTTTTGCAGCAAGTGCTCCCGGCTCACCAGGTTGGCGCGCTGCTGTGGAATGTAGAGTTTAGTAACTAGCAGGGTAGTATCCATACGACTTCTGTTTTTTATTTTAGCAAACAACGCACATTCTCACTATCACCACAGCCCCGGAAACAAGCGTTTTGTGCGACGCATATACTGTATGTATTGCGTCCCAAAATGCTCCGCCAGTAATTTTTCTTCAACGCGTATGCGGTACACCAGCCCAGGCAGCAGCAGCGCCGGGATTGCCAGCAGGCCAATCAGGCTGGCATAACCCAGGGCAACCCCCAAAGCCATCAGGAGCTGCCCGGCGTACGCCGGGTGTCGGATGAAACGGTAAGGACCGTTTTGCACCAGAGCTTGCCCGGTTTTTACAGATACGTGCCCAGAATAATTCTCTCTCAAGGCGCGCCGCGCCCAGATGAACAACGCTATCCCTAAAGTGACCAGCCCCACACCACTGAATGACATCCAGGCATTGCGGGGCAGGATGGCAGAAAGATAGAGGTATTCCACAGGAGATATGTAAAATGCAGCACCCATTCCCAGTGTGATGAACCAGAGTGAATGGTCGCCGCGCTCCTCATGCGCTGTAGCCCCATCTAAAGCCGATTCCCAGAAACGCTGCTTACGGATGAAATAGACAATGACCACCCCGGCGGTGTAGGCAACACCCACCAGTAATAGCAACCAGCCCAAAGGATTGGTGGGGATCGACTTCACACCCAGCAACGCCAGCAGCACTGCCAGTATTGGGGCAACCACGAGCAGAAAGAAAACGGCAACGCGACTCATCCATCATCCTTCAGGTCTCACTCCGATCATTCGCAATGATATCTTTAATCATGCGCATGCATTCGACCGCTGATCGCCTTGCCAATCTCCACAGAAACCAATAAGGTGAAAGCAACGCCGATCACCCACAACCACTCTTGCCAGCTCAAGACCATAATCCCCAGCAAATTTCTTAACCCGGGGATCAAAAAGGCAATCAATATGGTTAGAACGCCTGCCATCGCAGCCCAAATCAGAGGCTTGTTGGCGGTGAGCTTGTTCATACGATAGATTGGCTGGCGCATACTGCGGTAGGCGAAGATATAAACGATCGAGTTGATGGCAAAGCTGGCAAACACAATGCTCCGCCCTTCCATGGGGTTATTGTGCATTTGGAAATAATGCCCAAACAATGCCAGAGCAAAAATGGAACTGGTGATGCTGATCACGGCGATCAGTGATATTCCCAGGTGAGTCAGAACAGGCGCCTTCAATGAGCGAGGCTTTTCATCCATGATGCCTTCTTCCTTGGGCTCAAAGCTCAGCACGATATCCAATGGGCCGTCGCAGATCAGGTGGATCCATAGGATCTGCGCCACAGCCAGAGGGACCGGCCAGCGCAGCATCATGGCAATGAAGATCGTCAGCACCTCCGCAAACGAGTTGGATAAGACATAGGCAACCACCTTGCGGATGTTGGAAAAGATCACCCGGCCTTCCTCGATGGCAGCTACAATGGTACGGAAATTGTTGTCGAGTAAGATCAGATCGGCAGTCTCTTTGGCCACGTCGGTGGCGCTCCCCACTACCACACCGATATTAGCGCGCTTCAATGCCGGGGCGTCATTCACACCGTCTCCGATCATGGCTGTGACCTCGCCATTGGCCTGCAGTGACCGGATGATACGGAATTTATCCTGCGGGCGAATGCGCGCAAATACGGCAGTATTCCTCACCTGTTCCTGAAGCTGCTCATCGGTTAAGACAGCTATCTGCCCACCTTCCAGGGTTTGATCACCGGCTTGCATCAGACCAGTGCTGCTGGCGATGCGCTCCGCCGTACGCCGGTAGTCGCCGGTAATCATCTTGACCTGGATCCCGGCTTTCTGCGCTACCTGGATGGCCTCCAGCACACCTTCACGCACGGGGTCTTCCATACCCAGCAAGCCAAGCCAGGTATATCCGGTGTAATTATCCATGATCCCCTCCGGACGGCAGGCCAGGCCCAAAAGCCGCAGGCCTTCTCCGGCCCACTCATCCACCTGCGCCAGGTGACGCTCTCGCTCCTCAGTAGAAACCGCGCACATTGCCAGGACAATCTCTGGCGCTCCTTTCAGGAAGAAGTAGTGTTTCCCCTGAAAGATATTGCTGGTAACATCGGTGATCATATATTTCGTTTCGCTGGTGAACAATTCCTCATCCAGGCGCAGCGAGCTGTCAAAAAGTTCCTGAGGGCTGCCTAGCTGTAATTTCTCGGCGAATTCCCATAAGGCAATATCCACCGGGCCTTCCAGGTTGTTGCACAGAACCATGGTTTGCCAGGCGCGCTGCTCATCCAGCAGGTCAGCACGGTTTACCCGCATCCGTCCCTCGGTGAGCGTGCCAGTTTTGTCGGTGCAGATCACCGTCACCGAACCAAGCGTTTCTACCGCCAGAAGCCTCTTCACCAGTCCGTTGCGCTTTAGGATCTTGCGCATGCCCAGCACCAGGATCACCGTCACAGCAATGAGCAGCCCCTCAGGCACAGCCGCGATGGCCAGGATGATGGAGGTGCGCAGCATATCTAAGAATTCGCGACCCATGATTAACCCCACGATCAGGATCACCAGCGTGGCAGCCACTACAATATAGGTCAAAATTTTGCTGAACGCCTTCAGCCGCACCTGGAGCGGGGTCTCTTCCTCGACGTGCTCGCTCAGGCTGGCAGCGATCTGGCCCAGCTCGGTTTTAGTCCCGGTTTTGGTAATGTGCAGAATGCCCCGCCCGGTAACCACCGTAGTGCCCATGAACACCTGGGTTTGATGGGCAGGCGCATTTGGGGGGAAGGTTTCCTCCACCTGGCTGATGGCTTGTTTATTTACCGGCTCACTCTCGCCCGTCAGGATGGCTTCATCGAGCGATATCCTGGTAGCCTCGATTAACTCACCATCGCCGGGAGCTTTTTCGCCGGCATTTATCACCACCAGGTCTCCTGGTACCAACTCCCATACTTCTAACTCCAAGCGCTGCCCATCACGGATCACGGTAGTGGTGGGCTTGAGCAAACCTTTCAGAGCCACATACGTGCGCTGCGCCTGGTATTCCTGCACAAAGCCCAGAATCACGTCAATCACAACGACTGCCATGATGATGGCGAAATCACCGACTTCACCCAATGCCAGGGATATCCCGGCTGCGGCCAATATGATATATACCAGCGGGCTCTTAAGCTGGTTGAATAGAATCGTCCAGGCAGAAACTCCTTTTTCGCTGGGTAAACGGTTTTCACCGAATTGGGCGCGGCGCTCCAACACTTGCTGGTCTGTTAAGCCGGTAAGCTTGGAGGGCAAATGTTCAGTGTTAGCATCTTGGGTAAGGGTGGGTAAAGTCATTGAAGAATTTTCCTGTATGGGTGGGATAGGGTGATGATGAATGAGTTAAATTACAGCTGGTTTTTCTGAAGCAGGATCAGGCGATACATGCCTCTGGCTATACTGGGATCATTTTTGAGCAATTGATGTGGGCTGCCAGCCGTCATATCACTGAACCGGCGGGTGATATCCGTACCGAAAAATGTACTGAAGAAGTTGAACAGGCGGCGGAAAAATCCAGGGCGACTCTGGTCGGGCAGGAACTTATCAAAAATCACCATGCGCCCTCCTGGTTTGAGGGTATCCATGGCTGCCCGCAGGCAGGCCGCCCCGTCCGGCACCACGCTCAGGATCAGGTTCAGGATGGCAGTGTCGAAGGATCCTGGAGCAAATAATGGGAGTTGGGCATCTGCTTGCATCAGGATTACCTCTCGCCCGAGCAGCGGCAGTTTTGCCCGGGCGCGGGCCAACATATCCGGGCTCAGGTCAATGCCCACCGCCCGCGCTCCAGTTGGGAGCAGCGGCAGGTCGGCCCCGGTGCCCACACCAACAAGCAGGACGCGCTCACCCGGCTGCAGCGCCAGTGCTTGCATCGCCTGCCTGCGACCCGGCATGAAAAAATGGTCAACCGTGGCGTCATAGACCGGCGCCCACAGGCGGTAAATGAAGGTGTTCCAGCGGTTCGTCATCTTCATAGCCAGGTCTTATCTCCCGCTGGAACCCGCTAAAGAGCGCAGCGCATAAGGAACCGCCACCTGCGTCGGACCGCCTTTTCTGAAGCGAAAATCGCATTTTTCGGCGCCCTCTGCCAGAGTCGTGCTGCGCGTCAACCCCCACCCCAGGGCCTCACTGTAAAGGATGTCCACAGGGCAAAGATAAGGGGCAAATTCAGCCGCCCCCTGCTGCGCCAGGAACTTGCAGGAGGCGCATTCAAGGTAATCCACACCGTAATCAAAGCGCTTACCATCGCCGGCAACGAAGTTGTAAACGTAGTCATCCACGTACTGCCTGCGGTGCGATTCGTCTGCCCGCCGGCGCAGGCGTCTCAGATAGAGGTTGGAAAAGTTCATGTTACCCAAAAAACGTGTCAAAAAAGTCGGATAGGCTTGAAGGTAAGCCTGGCTGATCTCGTAAACCAATCTTCCGGTCTCTTCCACAGTTTTACCGTGCGTCTTGGCAACCCGGTACACCGCCAGCAGCATGCCTGTGGAAATGATGAACTGCGTGAAAGGCTGTTTCCCGCCAATGTATGGCAAGTGTGGAATGATGCGCGCATATTCCTGGCGCGTCTGTTCTGCCATAACACTCACGTTCTTCGCCTCAAAATACCTGCCCAGCACGGGGCGGGTCATCTTTACAATCCGGTCGAAATCATTCAGCAGCCGGGGCTGGCGAGCAATGTAATAATTGGATGATGTAAACATAGCCATATCTGCCAACGAATATCGGCTTAATTCCCGAGCCGGTAATGCAGGATGTAGTTCGAATAAGCCAACCCCGGGATATAGCGCATCAGATATGCCAGGCCCAGGCGCGGCTCGCGCTGGTCAAAGTAACCCCAACGCTCCACCAGGCGCAGGCCCCAG
>Ga0153916_10003422_pt1 | contig 11824 bp, 12 predicted proteins | sample Opewatmetagenome_FD_109642 | JGI IMG/M metagenome (GOLD analysis project Ga0153916, IMG submission 109642) | Freshwater wetland microbial communities from Ohio, USA - Open water 3 Core 3 Depth 4 metaG | ecosystem: Environmental > Aquatic > Freshwater > Wetlands | place: USA: Ohio, Lake Erie...
ACTAATTTTGATTGTGACCTGCTTTATTTGCCCTTGCAGTTGCTTAGCGAACTTTTTTAGCATAAACCGCTCCGACACGGTATGGCTCAGGCAAATACAGGTTAGGCCCGCCTGTTGCGCGGCAAGCGCCTGGTGGTGTTTTAATTCGCCGGTCAGGTACAGATCAACCTTTGCGGCAATAACCAAATTGATAATCTTGCCACAGTAACCTGCACAGACCGCCGCGGTTTTCACCAGCCGTTTTCCGTCGCCGACCATGCCGACTGCTTTAGCACAGGTGTGTCTTTTGATTCTGCGGATAATCTGCTCTACCGATAGAGGCTGCGCCAATTTGCCGATTCGACCCAGCCCGAATTTATTCTGGCCATTATAAAGCTTAAAGACATCGTAAGCGGGCGTCTCGTATGGATGCGCCTTTTTCATCGCAGCTATTACCAGTTCAAGTTTCTCTGCCGGCACAATCGTCTCAAATCTCATCTCAGGCACTTTTGCCAAATTTCCTTTTTCGCCGATAGCAGGCTTTGCCCCTTCCAGTGGCAGAAATGTTCCCGTGCCCTGAGCCCGGAAGCCGCATTTGCTGTAATTGCCTATCCATCCTGCGCCGGCGGCAAAAACCGCCTCTGAAACCTTGCCTACTGACTCAAGCGGGACAAAAACGATGAGCTTGTAATTGTCTGAGCCAGCATAATGGACGTAATCGCCGATGGGCTTTGCATCGGCAATGCCAATAATCTCGGCAAGGCCGTCATTCACTCCGCCTATCGCTGCATCCAAAGCTGTATGTATCGAATAGACTGCAATCCCACGCCGAATTAGTTCATAGACGGTGCGGGTTGGTCCATCTGCGGTGATTTTCTTCAAGGCGTCCCAGATCACAGGATGGTAACTTACAATAAGGTCGGTCCTTAGTTTCATCGCTTCGGCTAAGACTTCTTTAGTGACATCAATCGTCAGCAGTATGTTCTTCACGTCACTTTGTGGGGCGCCGATCAATAGTCCCACATTGTCCCAGTCCTGCGCTAAATCAAGCGCGACAATTTTTTCAACTGCCGTGGCAATATCGCTGAGTCTCATTTCTTTTAACCACACTGACGGTTAACAACTTCACCAAAACTTTTCAGCAATTTTTTGGTCATAGGACCAACTCTGCCGCTGCCCACGGTGTGCTTCTCAACCTGGTTCACGGGCAAAACCTGCATAATCACATTGGTCAGGAAGACTTCATCGGCATCCAGGCAATCGGCGATATAAAGGTCTTTTTCTCTCAGTTCAATGGAGCTGTCAATAGCAATTTGGCAGATAGTTTTTCGCGCAACACCTGCGAGCACCGGCGTTCTAACGGGGGGCGTGTATAGGACCGAATTCTTGACCAAGAAGACATTACTTATGCACCCTTCAGCCAGGCGGTTATCTACGGTGAACCATAGAGCCTCGGTCGCCCCTTTCTGGTGTGCCCACTTTAGCGCCAGCATCCGCCCATAATAGCTGGTCGTTTTATGTCCGCAAGTCGGTTCGCCAGGATTCTGCCTGAATGGACACAGTACAACCATAACGCCCTTTTTGTAATATTCTGCCGGATAGGGCTCCAATTTCGCGGCGGTAATAAGTAGTGTCGGTTTGCGCTGCTCGTCAGATTCGGCCATCGGACCATTAGTTAGTGTCAACCGCAAACGGGCGTTGGTCAACTTGTTTGCTCGCAGCAGGCCATAAATAGCGTCGGCGAGATATTTTCTGTCGTATGGATTGTTTATCGACAGACTGCTTGCGCTGAAAAAGAGCCTATCTAAGTGGTCGGCCAACGCAAAAACGACTCCATTGTAGCTTCGCATTGTCTCAAAAACGCCCCCTCCATATAGAAACCCGCTGTCGGTAACGCTGATGCAGGCCTTATCGATATCGAGCAATTTATCGTTTAGAAAAACTTTTTCCATATCTTTAGCGTAGAGCGTGCAGCGTACAGCGTGCAGCGGTTAGCGTTTAGGATTAAGCATCGTATATAACATGCTTCCCACCTCTTTTATCAAACCTTCTACGACTTCGGTTCTACCTGTGTATTTTAGGTCAACCGATAACAGATATTGAGTTTCCAGTTCCAATAATGAACCATAAGCAATGGACAGAAAATGTTTGTACTCAGATCGATGTTTTCTGCCATACCCTTCTGCGATGTTAGACGGCATAGATACCGCTGCTCTTCTTGCCTGTTGAGACAATCCGTACGTCTCCGACATTGGAAATGCCTTGGTCATCCTGTAAATTTCCAGGACCAGTTTGTATGCTTTTTGCCAGACTATGAGGTCTTTGAATGATTTTGTTTTCATAACTATTCGCTCCGCTATTTGCTCTACGCTACCTGCCAGACACTCTACGCTTTACGCTAAACGCTCAACGCTACCCGTTATAGGCTATACGCTATACGCTGGACGCTGTACGCTATTTATCCCCGCCAGCAGGGCTTTTGCCTTTGTGATTGTCTCATCCCATTCAGCCTCTGGGTCGGAATCTGCTACGATGCCGCCGCCGGTTTGAGCGTACGCCTTTTGGGTTTTGACGATAATCGTTCGTATGGCGATATTCAAACAGACACTTCCATCGAGGCCGATAAAGCCGATGCTGCCGGTATAAACGCCTCTGGCCGTAGGCTCGGTTTCATCAATAATTTCCATCGAGCGGATTTTGGGAGCCCCCGTAATAGAACCTCCGGGAAACATCGCCTTTAGAACATCGCAGAAAGTGGCCTCCCTGCGAAGTTGCCCGGCTACGGTTGCCACAGCGTGAAAAACTGTCGGATAACTTTCGATGGTTCGCGGCTGCACGACTCTTCTTGTTCCCGGCTTGCAGATTCTTGCCACATCGTTCCGCTCCAGGTCGATTATCATATTAAGCTCTGCCTGCTCTTTTTCGCTGGTGAGCAGCTCATTGAAATTCTTCGCGTTGATTTGTTGGTCCTGAGCAGGATTGTTTATCCGTGGGCGTGTGCCTTTGATAGGCTGGGTAGTGATGAGGCCATCGCGGATGGTTATGAACATCTCCGGGGAGGCACTTACAATATGGTGCTGGCCGGCGTCAATGTACGCCGCATAAGGGCTTGGGTTGTAGTGGTTCTGCCAGTGAAATAGGTCCATCGGCCTTCCATCAAAATCGCATTCAAATCGCTGGGAGAAATTGACCTGGTAGATGTCACCTTCATAGATATAGTGCTTTATCTTCGCAACAGCCCGCAAGTAATAATCTTTACTCATATTAGAGCGAATTGCCGAGAAATCTATGCGGTCAAGGTCGGCAGCAACAGGCGGCCGGACGCGGACGTTTTCAGATTGAGTAAGTAACTCCTCAAGACCGTCTAATTTTTCTTGTGGCTGCTCGGGGTCAGAGGGCAAGTCTAAAGCGACCAGCCAGAAGGTCCTGTCGACGTGGTCGTAGGCAATAACACGGTCGTAGAAGCACAATCGCACCAGTGGCATCTTAAGGTCGTCTGTCGTCGTAGCGGGCAGTTTCTCGATGTATCGGCCCAGCTCGTAGGCGAGATAGCCAATCCACCCACCGCAAAAAAGTCCTTTGGGCAGGGCATTTTCGTGGTCTTCTTCAAGGCTGTATCTGCACAAGGCTCTATGCAGTTTTTGGAAGGGGCTTTGTTGCCCGGCTCGAAATTCGAATACGTCTTTGGGATCGCAAACCCAGTAACTAAATCCGTCGGCATTTTCCTTGGATACATTGCCACCGAGAATCGACGCCGATTTACGCCCGGCAAAAACTTCGCTTAAAGCGGCCAAGTTTATAGGCGCACGGATTCTTTTGTAGTGCAGTTTGCAGGCGATACTCTTATCTTTGCTGGTGACTATCCCTACAGTCATTATAGCTGTCCGGCCCTGAGCTGCTCTATAATTTGTGGGCCTGAAGAAGTGCCTATTCTGTCTGCACCAGCCTGGAGCATTTCAAGAGCTTGGCTTGCGGTTCGTATTCCGCCGGCTGCCTTTATTTTACAGTTCGGCGACGCCTGCTTAATTAGTTTCACATCTTCGATGGTCGCTCCGCCAGCCGGGTGCAAACCGGTACTTGTCTTTATGAAGTCGACTCTACAGGCGTCCAGGATTTGGCAGGCAAATACTTTTTGCTGCTGGATCAGGGCTGCCGATTCGATTATCACCTTCAGCACGACCGGCGGCCTCATCGAGCGGCAGATTTTCAGCACCACCTGCACCTGGTTAGACAGATACCGCCAGTCGCCTTCGATTATCGCCGCCAAATCAGCCATCATATCAATTTCATCGGCGCCGGCAAAGATAGCATCCTTTGCCTGTGCGACCTTAATCTTAGTCGAATCTGCCCCGAGCGGCAAACTGACCACACTGCCCACCTTTACCTTTGTGTTATGCAGTTACTCGGCAACCAGCGGTACCCATCGCGGATTCACACATACGGCATAGAAGCCCAGGTCTATGGCCTCCTGGCACAATCTTTCGACTTGCCCTTTTGTTGCCGTAGCATCCAGCAGCGTATGGTCTATGCACTTAGCAAGCTCTGTATGGGATATTTGACGCTCCATCTGCATTAGTAGAAGCGACCTCACTCTGTTTTCTCCGTTTGGCTTATGTTAGAGGCGAATGCCGCTAACCCATCCATACGTCACAGAAAGACTCTTAACGATCTCTTCGACGAGGAGGTCACCGTTGTCACTATTTGTCATTATGATGGCCCCTTGACCGCGTTTTGGGTAGGCAATGAGCATTGTACGATAGCCTTCATTTGCACCCTTGTGAAAAAAGTAGAACCGGTCGGCGCCGTCATCCCCCAGCCCAAAACCAAGCCCTTGTGTTCCTATCTGCGGCGAGAGCATTGTCCGAACCATATTCCGGGAAAGGATTTGATCGGACCTTCCGTTGTAGGCCAGCATTGTTTCTATAACAAACCGAGCCATATCTGTCGGCGTCGTCCAAAAGGGACCCATACCCATTTCCGGATAAACAAACCATCCCCCAGGAATGGGTGAGCCTTCAGCTCGGTGGCCGGCTGCTGCGTGATCCCACAGTTCCTCCGGCAACGGATCAAATACACTAACAGTCATTCCACACGGTTGGAAAATCACCTCATGAATGATTTCAGGAAACGTTTTGCCGGGTCCGGAGAGATCGACCAATAATTGCTCTACAATCAGATAGCCTCCACCCGAATAGTGAAACTGCGTTCCAGGTACTCGATCTACATGAATTGGCGGTGTATTCGCCGGTGGATCACCCCCTAACATCTGGTGCAACGTCGGCAATGTTTCTCCCTGAGCATAACCGATGACGCCCGGCAGAGTCACTCCTGCCGTATGACTGAGCAAACGCCGAAGCGTCACATCCGATCGAGCCGTGAACGAGTTGGCAGGAATCTGCCAAGACGACAGTTTGCGATTGACATTCTCATCGAGATCGAGCTTCCCCGTCTGAACAAAATGCAGAGCTGCCGCCGCTACGACCGGCTTGCCAATGGAACCTGTTTGAAAAAGTGTACTCGGTGTTACAGGATCGTTTGAGCCAGCTTGTAGAACACCATATCCTTTTGCCCATTCAAGCTGAAAGTTATTGATTACGGCTATGCTCACGCCTGGAACATTATAGTGACGCATCCGCTCCGAGAGTTTCATCCTCCTCCAAAACGGGTCTTTCCAGCTCGTAAGTAAACCATTCTCAATCTGTAAAATTCTCTGGTTCGTACTCTGGAATTCTTGACAACCTCCAAACAGCAATATAACAGAATACAGGGAGATCGAGAGTCTTTGTGAACCGAGAATCATTATAAGTTCTCCAGTCTCTGCTGCATGTCGTAGTCTTTTAGTGCCGCGATCAATTCGTGCATGTCACCATCCATTATCTTGTCCAGGTTGTGCAGAGACAGGTTTATCCTATGGTCGGTTACACGGTTTTGCGGGAAGTTATATGTTCTGATCTTTTCAGATCTGTCGCCTGAGCCGATCATAGTTTTGCGTTGTGACTCGCGCTGGGCCCTTCTTTGGCTATCATAATATTCGTAGACTCGAGTTCTCAGAATTCGCCAGGCCTTGGCACGGTTCTTGTGCTGACTTTGCTCATCCTGAATACTAACGGTGATTCCAGTTGCGATATGTTCGAGCCTGATGGCGCTGCTGACCTTGTTGACGTTTTGCCCACCTGGGCCGCTTGCCCTGCTGACGTGCTCGATAACGTCGTTTGGATTTATCTGGATGTCAAGCTCCTCCGGCTCAGGCAGCACTACAACCGTGGCTGCCGATGTATGGATTCTGCCCTGGGCTTCGGTTTCGGGCACCCGCTGGACGCGGTGTGCGCCGCCTTCATAGCCCAGCTCGGACCAGACGCCCAGCCCTTTTATGCTCAGGATGACTTCACGAAAGCCGCCTTTTTCTGTGCTGCTGAAATGGAGCTGTTCGACCTTCCATCTGCGGTCGGCAGCGTATCTGACGTACATATTGTACAGGTCGCGCGCAAAAAGAGCGGCCTCTTCTCCGCCTGTGCCCGGTCGTATTTCCACTATGATCGAATCAATGCCCATCTCATCTGCCATTACAAGAGTATCCTGGATTTGCTCGAGCAGGGCGATGTTTTTCTCTTGGAGCTGGTCAAGCTCTTCTTTGGCTAAAGCCCTAAGCTCTTTATCTGCAGTGCTATCCTGCAATATCTGCTCGGCGTCAGCAATCTGGAGCACTGTCGTCTTGTACTCGGAGTATTTTGTGACTATTGATTTCAGTTTGCCTTGCTCTTTGGACAGCGCTACCAGCCTAGTTGAATCGGCAGCGATGTCTGGTTCAGCGAGCTGCTTTTGGATTTCGTTGTAGCGCTGCTCAATCTGATCGAGCTTGGTCAGCAGGACATCTTTTCTTTCGGTCATGAACATGAACGCGGTCCTGTGAAAGCAAAAATAGCGCATCCCGCTTCGCGGGAAACGCTATTATCGCCAAAAACCCAGCTATCGCTGCTCGTCTTTTTTGTTCTTTTTTATGTAGCTTGTGCCGTACTTCTTTTGGAATCGCTCTATTCGGCCGGCAGTATCGACATATTTTTGCTTGCCCGTATAGAAGGGATGGCACATGGAGCAAATCTCAGCATGGATTTCTTTGGCTGTACTACGGGTCTCGAAGGTATTGCCGCAGCCGCAGTGAACTACTACTTTGTCGTATTTTGGATGTATTCCTTCTTTCATAATTTCAACTCCACGAAATAACCACTTGCCCATATTTTACCGTCCTGCGTGTACATTTCAACCGAATTTTTTGAAGCGTGTGTTGTATTGCGACAATATCGCTTGGCAGCTCTAATTTTCTTGAAATGCCGGCTCAGCAGGTGTAAAGTAAGTTGCAGTCGGAAGGCTACAGCCGTAGGATTTGTCGGCAATTTGTTTTTTGTGTGTCAGTTAGGGCGATTAGCTCAGCCGGTAGAGCATCTGACTCTTAATCAGATGGTCGCAGGTTCGATTCCTGCATCGCCCACTCAAAACCGCGTTCTTGATAGTGCCACAGAGGGCAGGCATACCGTTAGCGTTCGTTGAAGTTCGCCAAAATACGGCAAGGCGCAGTAAGTGGCGCAGTAAGTCAGGCTGTCTCTTGCTTCGTCTTTTCATCTTCGCTTTGCACAGATAAGTCGGGCAGTTTAGCAACCGCCTGGGCCTCTTGGCCCATGAGCGTATGGGTGTAGTGGGTCATGGTCAAATCGATGGTCGAATGACGCATCATAGACTGAGCAACCTTCGGATGAACACCGGCAGCGGCTAACAGTGTTCCGGTCTCATGGCGTAGGGCATGGAAGTCAAAAACCTGCCCGTCCAGTTCATAAGGAATTTCCGCATCTTGCAAGTCTGCCTTGAGCATATCGGCGGTCCGCACCGGCACATCAAAGGCCCTGCAGCTCGGCAACTTGCTCGATAGGTGGGCTTTCAGTTCCGCTGCCGTATCAGGGCGCAGCGGCAAGACATCGTTCTGTCGGTGCTTTGAGTAACCCGCTTGGACAGAGACAATGGACGTTTCCCAGTCAAAGTCCGAGACGTTCAGGCTTCGCAATTCTCCTGCGCGTAATCCCGTCTCTACAGCCAGACGGTAGAGCATGGCTCTATCATACCCGCTCATGCCGAATCGCTGGCCAGCGGCCCTCGTAGCCTCTAAAAGACGCCTTATATCGTCCGGCGCAAGCGCTCGGCGTTGCCGCCGTCTATCAAGTTTGACATTCAGACAGGACAGGTGGGCGATAGGTGAGTCATTCGCTCGACAATTCGCAATCATCCATTTGCAGAATTGCCGGCAACACTTGAGCTTGTGATTGAAGGTTCGGGCCGAAATCCCGCGTCCTCGATCTCTCAGTTCGGCAAGATAACTCTCCATCCGATTAGCTGAGATGTCGTGCCAGTAGAGGAAGCCGCAGGTGGTAAAGACCTCATGGAGCACGTTCCTTACGTGTGCGATATGTTTCTGGGTTCTTCCTTTGGCCTCAAGCGACCGCTCGAAGTCACGTATATGTTCTATCAGCAGTTTGCCAGCCGCTGCTTCCCTGGGGTCGATCAGGCCGACCTTGACAAATCTCTCGCGCAGGTCCGCTGGCGTCTGCCTGAGCCAACGGGCCAGTTGAGCATCCACCGAGCCGCCACTAATCTTCGCGGCAATCAGCTTTTCGATCTGACGTCCGAGACTTTCCGATGCGGCCTTGTTGGCAAACGCGGGAAACTGCCGCATCGTCCGCGCGTGGTCCCGAATAGCAATCCAGTACCGCTTGATTTTCTTGTATTGACCGTTACGGTCTCGATACATTGGCCTATACGTTCGCATGACATGGCCTCCCTTCTTTTTGCAGCCACTGCTGGCGTGGTGGACAGCCGGCTGTGACCCAGTCCTCGATCTCCCTGCGACGCCACAGGGTACGGCGGCCCAGGTTAATCGGGACCGGGCCAAATTGTCCAGAGGAATGCAGCGAATAAAACAAGGTTTTGCCGATACCCAAAACCTTCGCTGTGTCCTCGGCGGACAATAGTAAGGCGGTCAAGTTGTTAGATTCGTCTGCCATATCAGAACAGTACCTTTTGCCCGGTTTTTTGCGTCTGCCGGTTCGCCAGCCTTTTTGAATCTTTGCTGGCCAGAAAATCTGCCGTAGCTTGGAACACTCGGCTTGCGTGTTCTTTTCGCTCGGACTTAACCTCAGTGCCCAGGGGCGGCAAGTTGTGTGCCTTTCGATAGCGCTCGCATCGCTGCTCGATGTCACGCAGCACTTCCGGAATAATGTCACCAAGTCTCACTGCCTCAGACATTTTCGATTTCTCCGATTCGCAAGACTTTCAGCAGTTGGAGTCCCTTGCCGAAATAGTAGTAGCCCTTCAAGATGATTTCTTCATCCTGGTCAAGCGGACGTCCCAGCTCATTCTCGACTTGCTCTTTGTAAGCTTTAAATTCAGGATTCATCGCCTTTCTTGTTTCCGATAACAATACCCTGCTCGGCAAACTGAAGTGTCGCCGGGTCAAAATTAAAACCGAGACGTAATCCGTGCCCTCGTGCGTTAGACGCCTTGCAGATATGGACGCTCAAGTTGATACTGGTGACAAAGCGTCCACAATCCCCTTTGATAGTGACATCTTTAGGCTCTGCGAATTTCTCGATCCACAGAATGGTCTGGCTAAACCGCTGATATGCGGCACCACCAGCCAGGTCATCAAGTCCCACCGCGCCCTTGCTGCCCTTGCGCGGGTGCGTCACCAAAATAAGGCTCGCTCCGGTTTTACGAATCGCCTTCTTGCAGGCAAGCAAAAAACGTTGGTCTGCGACCCAGGGCTCCTGCGTTCGCTCGACGATGGTGACAGGGTCAAGGGCAATGACTCGGCAACCAGACTCGGCCTTCTGCTGAACCCATTCGGCAAGCTCCGGCAGCGTGATTTCCTTGTCGCCGCTGTCCGACATAGAATGCCCGAAATTCTCAAGCCAGGGCCTGTGCCGTTCAAAAAGGTTATTTACCTTCTCTGGATTAGCCCGAACCCATCCCGGGTCGAGCAAATCCGAGCAGCTGGCACGCTGAGCAAACATCCTGCCCAGGTGATATTCGGTGTCATGCTCGAGCTCAAAAATCGCAAACTTAATCCCCGATTCATAGAGATATGCCATAAGTTGCAATGCCCAAAGGCTTTTGACTGCTCCAGGTGCACCGGCAGCGATTGTCACCATACCTGGCAACAACGCCAGCGTTAGCTCGGATAATTTCGGCCAGGGCAAATCTATTGCCCGTCTTTTGCCCGATATGGTGTCCTTGATAATCTGCCGCAGCCCGTCTACAACGCTGCACTTGGTCGCTTCAGCAAAAACTTTCTCAAGCGCGGGCTGAATATCCGCTTCGATAATCTTTAGCTGCGTCACGTAGTCAGTGACATCTTCCCCATCGTGCAGGTCAAGACTGCTCGGTTCGACTATGAAAACAGTTGAAGCCGGCTCAAGTTGTTGGAGTATTTCGGCGACCTGCTCCATGTGTTTGCGGCCTGGTTCGTCAACATCTGGCCAGAGGATAATCTTCTTGCCTGCAAGCGGCGTCCAGTCGGCATACTGACCTTTACCCGCGCCAGCCGGTGACGTGGTCCCGACAAAACCGTACTCGGCAAGCGTGTGGCAATCCCGCTCGCCCTCAACCACAACAACAGTTTCCACTTGCTTGACAGCCCCTCGGTTGTAAATTGGCCAGGGCTTCGGTGGAGCTTTCAGCACAAAACCGCCTTTGACCGGACTTGCCTGAACGAAGTTCTTTGGCTCCAGGCGGAAAACAAGCAAATCTGTCCGGCCTGTCACCGGGTCATCGTAGCTATATTCGGCAACGATCTGGCCAATTCGTGAAACAGCCAGACGAAGGTCCTCAAGCGTTGCATAAATTTTCGGAGCTTTCTGGTAGGTTCTCTGGTTGCCGCCATTAGCTTCACACAGAACCTCTTGCCGGCTTCTCCCTGTGATCTGCGCACGAATATCATAAATATCACCTTGAACTCCGCAAGCGTGGCACCGAAATCGCCAGATGCCATCCTTGCCCTCATAAATGCTGGCTGACGGGTGCCGGTCATCGTGGAATGGACAACACACGCTGTTGCCTTTGAACTCGGCACCGGCCGCCGTAAGCTCAGCAATCAAATTCTCCTTCGTTCGTTGTGTGTCGATGCTCATAAGCCCAGCCTCGCCAGTTCTTCTTCGGTAGCCGGATGTGTCAGGTGCGACATGGCGTCAATTTCTACCTCAACGTGATCTTCCCACCTGCGCCCGTTCAGCCACGTGCTGGGGTGCGGAACAAACCGGCCATTATCTTTAGTCCACTGTTCGGTTTCCTTATGGCGCTCGAGCGCGGCCAGGATTGTCTTTTGGAGTTCATTGTCAGGGTGGAGCTTCCCCCATGTCTTGAGAGCCGATTGCCGATCGACTTTCTTAGGGTATGCCAGCCAAAACCGCTCGAAGGATTGTCCATCGCCCCCAGGTTGTTGCGCTTTGCGCGCGCGCCTCTCTTTAGTTTCTTTAGTTGTGTCCGACGTAGCTATGTCGGAGTAAACCTGCGCAGATGTCGGAGTAGGCTGCGCCAGTGTCGGAGTAGACGACACATTTACTCCGTCATCATTGTCGGAGTATGGCATTTCTACTCCTGCGCCAGTGTCGGAGTAGATAACCCGCCACCTGGACTGTGGCTTATCAATTCTGACCCGCTTCTTGGCCTCCAAATTTTTCAATAGACGGCCAACCGAGTCCTCGTGCACGCACAATAGTTTTCCGAGCTCAACATTGCTTAACCGCAAGCCGCGCTCATTACAACTTGTCACCAGTGCCAGCAACAATTTTTCCTTATCTGCCAA
>Ga0153916_10003424_pt1 | contig 11821 bp, 9 predicted proteins | sample Opewatmetagenome_FD_109642 | JGI IMG/M metagenome (GOLD analysis project Ga0153916, IMG submission 109642) | Freshwater wetland microbial communities from Ohio, USA - Open water 3 Core 3 Depth 4 metaG | ecosystem: Environmental > Aquatic > Freshwater > Wetlands | place: USA: Ohio, Lake Erie, Old...
AGAATTTTTAGTCTACACCTATCGATACCACCTATCAAGTCCGGTAATCCTCATCGATTGTTCCAAAGCCACAGCCAGAAAGGGTGCTTAGCACGTTCAGAACACGCGTGCTTGATCCATCAGCTTTCCACGTTCTATTAAACAGAGCTCAAATAGGATAATATAGGATCCTTGAATTCGTTTTGCCCGGAAGGTCGTGGAGAGATTAAAATTTAAAAGAGGGTCAGATTGAAAGAAAAATTATGGATCGACAGGGATAAATGCTGTTATTGCGGGGGATGCGTGGGAGTTTGTCCTGCCCAGGCCCTCTTCTTGATGGAAACCGAACTGAAGATCGTCAGGGAAAAGTGCACGATGTGTCGATATTGCCTCATTTTTTGTCCGGTTGAGGCGATTTCAATATCACAAGAAGAAATTTCAAAACATCAACCGGAAGCGGAAATCATTCAGACAGACGTCGTTGTTGTAGGCGCCGGTCCTGCAGGAAGCATTTGTGCCAAGTACCTGGCTCAATCCGGAGTCCATGTGCTCGTTGTTGAGAAAAGACAAGAAATCGGGGCGCCGAAAAGGTGCGCGGAAGCTGTCGACCCCAAAACACTTGAGGCCGTTGGAATTGAACCCAATCCTCTCTGGCTGACAAATCGCATTCAGACGGCGGTCCTTTATGCTCCCAATGAAACCCGCGTGACGTTCGGGGCCCGAAGTTCCGATGAGAGTGGATATATTATTGAAAGAAAAATCTTTGATAAACATCTTGCCAAAGATGCCATTCGTGCCGGTGCCAAGTATTGGCTTAAGACCGCAGCCCTCGATGTCATTCAAGAGAACGGCCAAGTCAAAGGCGTTGTCGTCGAGCACATGGGAATGGTAAAAAAAATAATGGCCAGAATCGTCATCGCTGCGGACGGCGTGGATTCTTTGATCGCCAAATCCGCCGGCCTGAAAACCGTCAATCCATTGAAATATTACATGAGCTGCTTCCAATACGAGATGGCCGGAATCAGCAACATCGATGAACAGGCGATCCATTTGTATTACGGAAACGACATCGCTCCGGGAGGCTATGTTTGGGTATTTCCCAAGGGAAACACTCTTGCCAATGTCGGCGTCGGAATCAAAGCGTTAAAGGACGGTCGCGAAACTCCCAAAAAATATCTGGATCAATTTATTGAAAAACATCCCTTCATTTTTCGGAATGCCTCCGCTGTTGAATTCAATTGCGGAGGTGTGCCTGTTCATCAAACGGTCGAGGCACTCGTGGGAGACGGCATGATGATCGTAGGAGATGCCGCACACCTCGTCAATCCGATCACAGGAGGAGGCATTGATCTGGCCATGATCTCAGGCAGGATGGCCGCTGAAGTCGCGGTTGAGGCCCTCCAAAAGGAAGACGTCGGGACAAGAAATTTAATCAAGTATCAGAAAAAATGGAACGCTCGGCAGGGGAAAAAGCTTAAAAAGATGTTCAAACTGCAAAAATTCACTGAACATCTTACAAACGAGGATCTCAATAAACTCGCCAATATCCTGACCTCAAAAATTCTCGAGGAGTTGGCCGATGGAAATTTTTCTGGATTTGTAAAATTATTGTTGAAGAAATTGCCTTCCCTCGCCCATTTCGCGGTGACGTATCTAAGATCCTAATTTTCCGTCACAAAGTTTCCGGTCACAAGGGATTTTCGTCCTCAGCAAAAGATCTCCAAATTGATCATGGATGGTGGTGGATTCTGTGCTCGTCATCCGTCGCCAAAATCCGACAGCCTTCGCTCCTATCCCTACGATTCTGATCCAAGGTCTGGGGACTTGGCCCCCCCAGAGTTCAACATTGTATTTCCAGCAGCGTGCGATGACGCCGATTTGCGCTTGAGACAGGCCTTTAAGGGTAGTCCGTTTCGACTTCTCCAGCGGTGTCCTATCGATCGGGATGAAAAGGACGGGCGTGTAGAATATCTTTGCCCCTTGGTCGTGAAGAGCGTCAACGAGTACGGCTGTCTCGCTTGAATCCTTTTCGGTCTCACCCGGCCAGCCGATGACGATCGTTCCCAAAGGATAAATATCGTTCTCGTTAAAGACGGCAATCCCCTCGCGGACGATTTGGGGCCAGCCGTCGATTTTAAGGGGCAACGCTTTTCCTCTCATGTATTTCCGCATGATTTTGACGCTTCCCGATTCGATGCCGATCTCGACGGTGGCAAAGCTTTTTCCTTGCAGGCGGTGGTTGGATTTGCCGACGAGGATCGGAGCGAGTTCGGGCAGGAGCTTTTTATCGATCAAGACAGGCGCCAGAGAGGCATGAGAAAGATGAATCCACTTGACACCAGGATGGTTGGCGACGGCGCTGTACAGGTTGACAATCGCCCGGCGGTTAGGCGCGAACATTTCTTTCGACTCGTAGAGAAACATGTCGTCAGTAATGGTGAAAATCGTGTCGGTCCCGCCCCGGATGTTGACCTCGACTTCTCTCATCACGTCTTCGAGGGGCACAGAATATTTATTGAGGAGGTCCGGCGAACAGAAAGCGCAGCCTCTGCCGCACCCGCGAGTGATTTCCGTATCCCCGTAGATAGCCGGCGCCCTGATCAAAGGGACTTTGTCCGCCTTTGTGTTTGAGGCCCTGCCGAATCTCATGACGGAAGGCGCTGATCCGGCGATGATTCTATCCATCGTTGTGGCCATCTCCGCATCCGACCTTCCAACAACGAGAGTATCGATACCAAGAACAGCCTGAAGACCGGACTGATCGATCTGCCAGGTTGCCTCGCCGCCGACCACGACTTTGAATGGATACGTCTTCTTCAGAGAATTGACCTTGCCCATTAATTTATGGAATTCATGCGAATTGACCGTTTCTCCCCCAAAGGGAAACAGGGAGTTGTAAGTGATGCTGACGTAGGCGAGGCCCAAGGGGTCCATGGTCGTAATCCCGACGACCTTTGTTTGCCTGCCAACAAATTCTTTGAGGTTGTCGGGATGGCAGATGACGACCTTGCCCGGCCCATAATGGTCGGCCAGCGCCGCCTCGACTTTTCTTAAAGAATAGGGAGCAAACCTGGCTCTGCCGTCCCGGTTGTTTATCGGAATAAAATATTTCCTGATGAATGGATTGGCGAAAAGTCTCGGGAATGTGCAGGAAAAGGCCTTGAACCCGTCAGCGGGGTCGCCGGCCTCAGGGCCGTACTGGCTCATCTCCGCCCTTGAAGCGGTCAAAACAATTTTGTATCCAGGATTCATCGTTAACGGTCCATGGATGTCTTCAAAAGACAACCCAACGCCGTCATTTTAGCCTCAATGAGGATCGCTTATCAAGCGGTGACAGGTTATGTTCTGGCACATGTTCGAGACGAATCCTTTGAACGAAAGCCCGGCCATCGGCCCGCTTTCCACATTTCTTGACATTATCCATAACCGGCACTATGATTCTGCATGAATAGCGGCGCCCTTCGACGAAGCGGTCGCCCTCCTCGGCGCGGTCCTAATGGGTATTTTTAGTATGTATTCATCCTGCATGGAATCGCTTATCAAAACGCCTGACAAAGGAGTGCTCCGATGAAGAACGCGGGAAAAATGATCCTCATCCTGACCTTAAGCTTGGGCCTTCAGGCTTTTTCCTTTTCCCAGGAGAAGATCACGCTGACCATGGAGGAATCGATCCGCCTGGCGCTCCTTCAGAATCCGTTCTATGAAGCCGAGAAGGCGAAGGAGGAACAGGCGTCTCACTATGTCCGGGAAGCGATTTCCAAGTTCTTGCCCAGTCTGAACGTCCAGGGGATGGACGTCCTGGACAAAAACGCTTTATCCCTGCAACTCCCGTCATTATCTCCCGGCCAGCTCCCGCAGAAAATCAGGCTGGATCTTACCCGGACCTATCAGCTATCGCTCTCTCTCTTCGTCCCCCTGTTCACCGGCGGACGCCTTACGTCCGGCTATAAGCAGGCCAATTACAGCCTCATGTCCACCCAGGAAGCGATCCGGCAGGCGCGGCAGGAGACGGTGTTTAAAGTCAAGAAGGCTTTCTACGGCATTCTTCTGACCAAGAAACTCGCGGACGCGGCCGAAGAGGCCGTATCGCTGGCCGAAAAGCACCTGAAGAACGTGGAGAGCCTCTATGCGGTCGAAATGGCTTCGAAGTTCGATCTTCTCCGGTCTGAAGTCCAGCTGGCCAACCTCAAACCGCAGCTCATCAGAGCCACGAACGGCCTGAAGACCGCCGAGCTCGGCCTTAAGGTCGTTTTGGGACTGGATCTAAACCAGCCCATTGAGGTCAAGGGAGAGTTGAGCTATCAGGCTTTCGAGGCCAATTTGGATGACAACGTCGCCAGGGCCTTGTCCAGCCGCCCCGAGATCCTTCAGTTCCAATACCAGAAGCTTATGGCCGCGGAGATGATCAAGGCGGCCAGGGCGGCGTATCTGCCGGTCGTCGCCGTCGGCGGCGCCTTCCATTACTGGTCTGATCATTTCAATTTCAAAAGGGGCAACTGGGAGAATTATTATTCGATCAACCTCATCCTCAACATCCCGGTCTTCAACGGGTTCAGTGAGGCGGCCAAGCTCGGCCAGTCAAAGGCCGTGCTCAAGCAGCTCGAATACGGCCAGAAGGGCCTATTAGAGATGGTCAAGCTTGAGGTCCACGAATCCATCCTCAGCCTGCAGCAGGCCCGGGAATCGCTCCTCTCCCAAGAGAAGAATGTGGAGCAAGCCCAGGAGGCGGTGAAGATCGCCGAGCTGAGCTTTACGGAGGGACTGGCCACAAACCTGGACGTGAGTTCCCTCCACGTGGCCTTGTCCCAGGCCCGGACGAACTATTCTCAGGCCCTTTATGACTACGTGATGGCTCTCGCCCTGCTCGAGAAAGCGGTTGGATCCGGGCCGGATATTCCCAAAGATATCGAGAAAATGCCTAGCGAAAAAAACCGATGAGGAGAAGGCCCATCGACTAGCTCATTTCATTTTCATGTGACTTTCGAGGAGGTCTCGTGTCAAAAAGGCTCATCACGTGGTTAATCGTTATTCTTATCATAGCCGCTGCCGTGATATTGATCACCCTCAGCGTTCGCCCCAAACCCATAGCCGTGGCCATATGGGAAATGAAGAACCTGGAAATCAGTGAAACCGTTACTGGTGTCGCAACAGGCTTCATTGAACCGGCGAAACGTATTTCCATACAGCCGGAAATTTCGGCCCGGATCAAAGAGATCAAGGTCAAGCGAGGCGACCGAGTGAAAACGGGGGAAACGCTGGTCGTCCTTGATGATTCAGATTTCAAGGATCAGCTTCGCTCTTTGGACGCGGCCATACCGCTTTTTGACGCCCGGGTGAAGCAGGCGAAGGCTCGCGTGGCTCAGCTCACGCGGGACTTCGATCGAGCTAAAAAATTATATGATGCAGGCGCCCTCGCAGGTCAACAGTTCGACACGGCTAGAACGGCGATAGACTTGGGCAAAGCCGAATTGGAGGCGGCCGAATCAGCTTTACGTCAAGCCCACGTCAACCGGGACGTAGCCTATTCCTCATTGAGAAAAACACTGGTCAAAGCTCCATTTGAAGGGACTCTCTTAGACTCCAGTATAGAAGTTGGTCAACTCTGGAGTGGGCTTTCCATTTCTTCGTTGGCCGGCGGCTCCTTGTCATCAGGATCAGGGCGATCCGACATGACCGGGGTGGCTCCTGGTGCCTCGAACTTGCTCTCTCAGACTCAAGGCGCTTCACAGTCACGCGGCCATCTGGAACTCGTAGATGATTCACAGATGTTCGTATACGTGGATATCGACGAAAACGACTACTGGAGAATAAAGACCGGACAGACGGCTTCATTAGTTATCGATGCCCTTGACAAACGGAAGGTGACGGGAAACGTCGTTGAAATCTATCCGTTTATCTCGAGGGCTTTAGATCAGAATCGCACAGCCAGGGTGAAGATTCGCCTGTCCGACGATCTTGAGGCCGATATCCTCCCCGGAATGTCCGTCAACACCGAGATCTTGGTTTCGTCTCGGAAGGAAGTCCTGGCCGCCCCGACAGCTGCGATTCTTGTCCGTCCCAAGGGCAAAATCGTTTTCCGAGTGGTGGATGGAGTCCTGAAAGAGACCAAAGTGGAAACCGGGGTGTCGAATTGGGAATGGAGCGAAATCAAATCCGGTTTATCGGCTGGGGATCGTATCGCCAAGCCGCCGGAAGATACCCATCTCAAAGAAGGCATGCGTGTGATCGAGAGGGATCATGATCTCTGAGCCGATGACCCATTGGGAATCCGTTCGAGTCGCGTTCAACATGCTTGGCGGAAACAAGCTGCGCAGCGGGTTGACGATGCTGGGGATTATCATCGGCGTGTTTGCGGTTATTTCCCTGGTCTCTCTGGGCCACAGCGCACGGCAATATGTTGCGGATCAATTTACGGTCATGGGTAGCAACCTGATCATCATCATCCCCGGCAAACGTGAAACGACGGGTGGTGCGATGATTGGCGCTTCCAGCGTCCATAAGCTGACGATGGAGGATGCGGAGGCCATCCGCAGGCGCCTGCCGTCCATTAACGGGGTGGCGCCGATCATCTTTGGCCTGGGTCTGGTCAAACAAGAGGGCTTTTCGCGTAACACATGGGTGACAGGCACCGGGCATGAATATCCCTACGTTCGCAACCACAATCCTGCGACCGGTCAGTTTTTCGGCCCTGATGATATCGAAGGGGGGCGCCGGGTGGCGGCCATCGGGGCTAAGGTCAAGGCGGAGCTATTTGGCGAGGAGAATCCTCTGGGCAAGTTCATCCTGGTGATGGGGACGCCTTTCCGCGTGATCGGAGTGATGGAGCACCGCGGGACCAGCCTGGGCTTTGATCTGGACGATGTGGTGTTCATCCCCATAACGGCTGCACGAAGGCTGTTCAACACCGATGGTCTATTTGAAATCATCACACGGACACGTTCTTCTGAAGATGTCAACGCCGCCGAAGGGTCCATCAAGGAGCTGATACGGTCACGTCATAATGGGGAGGAAGATATCACCGTTGTTACACAAAACCAGATGATTGACACGCTCAATACGATCCTTGATGGGCTGACGTTGATTCTGGCCGGAATCGCTGCCATCTCTCTCGTTGTCGGAGGGATTGGCATCATGAACATCATGCTGGCTTCCGTCAGTGAGCGGACACGCGAGATCGGTCTGCGTAAAGCATTGGGCGCGCGTTCGCGGGACATTTTGACTCAATTTTTAGTTGAGTCCGTAGTGCTTTCGATGATTGGCGGTCTTGTCGGAATTCTGTTTACAACGGCGACTCTGTTTGCCGCGCGACGGGTCTTCTCATCGCTGCCCGTTGTCATCACCTCATGGGCCGTGGTTTTGGCCGTTGTCTTCTCGGCCGCGATAGGCATATTCTTCGGAGTCTTTCCTGCTCGACGTGCTTCACGCCTCACCCCGATAGAGGCGCTGAGAACCGAGTGATCTCATGGCTGAAAAAAAAGATTTGACGAATACGAGGAAATTTAATAAATTGAGAAAAGAAAAATGTACTGACTAAGGAGGAAGTGCCCGTGAAAAAGACTCTGGCTTTTTGTTTCTTCGCGCTTGTCCTTTCCCTTTCCCTCGTTCTGGCTTTTCAGACCTACATCTTGAAAGTCAAAGTCCAGACCGCCAATGTCCGCTCCGAACCAGACCTGAACGCGGCCGTCGTCAAGACGTTCCAGTTTGGGACGATCCTGGAATCGAGTACTAAGATCGGGGAATGGTACGAGATCATCGTCGACGACGAAAGTGGGAATAAGATCTCCGCCTATATCAACGTCAACGTCGTCAACGTCATCGGCGGCGAAGCAAAGCCCGTCCAGCCCCCCCAACAGCCCGCAGTCGCCCCCGTTTATCAGCAGCCGACGGGATACGCCGCGCCTAAGACATATCTCGGCGGCGGAATCAGGGTGCTCGGCGGGCTGACGAGCTCGAACATCTCATATGACAAGAGCCGGGTCCAAGAGGAGGAAGGCGGACAGGACGTCGATCAGTATATCAAGTCTCGGTTGGGTCCCATGGTGGGCATCGGTTACGAGGCCGGCTCGCGATTCAGCTTGGAATTCGACGTCATGTATATGCCCAAAGGGGTCAAGTTTAAAGGGGAGTATGATGCGACCGCCGAAGGCGGCGGGAAAACCAACTTCGATTTCGATATGGCTATCAATGAAATCAGCGTTCCCGTCTTCATCAAAATGAAGATCCTGCCGGGCTCGACACCCTTCATTTTCGGGGGCGGCGAGATCGGCTATGTCCTGTCCAGCAAACTCAAATACTCGTTTTCCAATGGAGAGACCGAGACGGGCGACGAAGACCTTCTCAACGTCGACGGCGAGTCCAACCTCAACAGGATCGATTTCGGTCTGGTCTTTGGCGGGGGATACGAGATGAACCTGGGAGGGATGAGGTTAACCATCGAAGCCCGCTACTATATGGGGCTGGCGAACTTGAACAAGCAGACGCAGACCTCCGAAGACCAGGGGGTCACGAGCAGCGACTATCTCCGTACTAAGGCGCTGGTCATCCTGGGAGGGATCAAGTTCTAAGATACGCCTCCGATCTCCAAGACGAGCGCAGCCCCCAAGGTGGGGCCGGTCACTTCGAGAGAACCGGCTTCAGCGCCGCAAAGAGCGACCGAATCCGCAGGTAATCGCCCACGGCGTAGTACTGATACCATCCGCAGTCCCGTTCACAGAGCCCCATGCGGGACCGGAGGGCCGCGGCCTGCGGGCTACGGAGCCAGGAGTCGAGATCGGTTTCCGCAAGGTTTGGACCTTTTTCTCCCCGGATGTGGCACGGATAGTAGAGGGAACCCTCGGCTCCGATGACGATCGACGCTGATGAGCACCGTCGGTCCCGATACGCCCGGAAATACCCCGGCGGAGTATGGATGGTGCCGGGGTATCTTTCCCGCAGGCTTCGGACACGGTCTTCGAGGAGAGCCATGTCGGGGAAACACCGATGGGCGTCGTCCATAGGAGAAGCGGGCATGATTACAATCGAGGCTTTGAGCTCGTGACACCGCCGGACTTTTTCCGCGAGCGCTTCGATGGTCTCGTCGGTCACAACGGTTTGGACCGAGACATGGGAATGGATCCTGGTCAATTCGGGCAGGACCGTCTCGAACATCTCGAGATTGCCGTGGCCCTCATCGATGGACACGTGGAGAAGGTCGATCCAGCGTGCGTGCTCACGGATCGGAAAATCCAAAATGTCGCGCGCGCTTGTTGTCAACAAGAGGTAGAATCGCCGTGTTCGGGCATACTTCAGCAATTCGCCGAGGTCCGGCCGGAGGAGCGGTTCTCCACCCTCGAACGAGGTCAGGAGAACCGAGGACCGGGAGAGATTATCCAGGATTCTCATGATGGTATTCGTATCGAGGTCCGGGACTTGGCGCTTTCTCATATTGCAGAAGGGGCAGGCGAAATGACATCGCGATGTGATCTTGAATGAGGCATAGAAGGGGAAAACGGCCTGCCGGGTGATGACATTCGTCCAGAGGCCGCGGAGCGTCGGAAAAAAATAGGGAATCGGCAATATCCGCATCTTAGAGAGACCCCTACGGCGCTAGGATGGGGGTCCACCCGCTAAGATTCATCTGTCGCGGGAAGTCTCCGAAACCCCGATAACAGGTGACCCCGGGTCGAAAGTCGTCCGGGCTCAAACGAGACTGGTCCCGCCACGGGGCAATCTTTTGTTCTTCTAAGCGCCGAGCCAGGTATTCCTGTTCCGTTTGCCCCGGCGTCGGCACGAAGAGGACCTTTTTGATGCCCAGGCCGGCCAGTTCCATGACCGTGGTATAACCTGGCCGGGTGATGATGAGACCCGCCGCCCGCATCAGCCGGCTCATGGTCTCCTCATCCGCGTGAGGAAATTGGCACAGACCGTCTTTGCGATCATCAAGGTGGGGCCCAGGACCCCCGGGATGGGCCTCTTCCGGCTTGCCGAGGAGCATCAGGTTGCGGCCGGGAAGATCTTTCAGGATCGCTTTGAGGGTTCGTTCGAACATCGTCCTTTGGGGTTCGGGCCCGGAGACAAGCGCCAGTCGGTCGAAGGCCGGTAACGGCACGTCTGGTCGGGAAGGGGGAGAGAAACGGCAGAGCGGGCCGATGAAACGGATGTTTTTCAAAGTGGTTCGTCGATGCGACAGTTCGCCCGTCAGGCCGTGGGGCGAGGCGAAATCGGGCACCCAGACCTGGTTAAAACGCCTTAATAAAGGACGGAAGAACCAAAAGAAGATTGTTTCGAGCCATCTCCCCCAGGACACGTCAGCGAACTCCCATCGTGGGAATTTGACAAATAGCTGATGGGTGATCAATACGGACGAGCAGAGCCGGGTGAACAAGCCGACCCGGCCGTCGGAGACGACCATCTTGAAGCGATGGTCGATCACCAATCTCCGGAGCCTGCGGTGTTCCCGCGCGATCTGCCGCAGGAAACCGAAGATCTTATAGACATAAAAGAAGGCAAACCGTTTTCCCGCGGGATATTGCACGGAGATCCCCGGAAAATCCAGGCATTCCAGGTCGGGAAATTCTCCGACCAGAAATTCCCGGCTCCTTCCGTAAGCGCCGAGGACGACATTGTGCCCGCGCGCCCGCAGCTCCCGGACGACGGGAATACACCGCGCGGCATGCCCTAATCCCCAGTCCAAGGGACAGACCAAGATTTTCATGGCGGCGTGCCCAAGGATGACCCATCAGCGAAATAATGTCAACCAGCCGCGGACTGGATCCATGCCGATGCCGATGTCGTGCCGTGCGTAACCAAGTCCTGACAGGGGCCTAGATCCCCACGGTTGAAGCCGTGGCGCATGCATGCAACTTGCGGGCTGAGCTCGACGCCTTTCGGGAGAAATGACATCCGCCCGCGATCAAGCCCGTTCGACTCAATCCTTCGGGTTATTAAAAAGAGAAGAAAAGACCGCCCGCATAGAAGGTTCCTTGGGCGGCGGTTACGTTGATAAAAAGCCCGGCCTCTGCGGCGAGCCTGTAGCGCAGCTCGATTCCGAGCGTGGGGGAGACTATGAGGGAGGGCACGTCGAGGCCCAGCTCCCGGACCTCGTCGATCGTGTGGTCGAATCTTCCCGAAAAGCGGAAGTCGCCGAGCGGCGTCTGCAGGGCTATCGTCTGATCCATCAAGATCTCCCCTTGGAACGGAAGCCGCAGGAGACCGGCCTCGAGCGAAAGATCCAGGCGGCGGGTCGAGAGCGGCGTCCAGCGTCCGAGGAACGAGACGGCGAGCCCGTTGAGGCGGACCGTGCCCAAGCCTTGTCCCTTTAAGGTGGCCAGCGGATAGCCCGGAATCTCCAGGGATTCCTCGACTGACAAGGAATAAGGCAGGCGAAAAGCAAAATAATCGCCTCTGACACCGGCCGAGAATCGGCTTCGCCCAAAACGATACCACAACGCCAGTGAGAAGACATGACCGGATGAGGAGAGGTCGACGTTCGAGAGAAATGGGGAGAGAAAGACCTCGGAAATCGCGGAACCGACCAATTTGTCGAACTCGTTCCGAATCAAGTCCTCGCATTCCCTCTCGACGACGGTCCGGAACGGAGAGAGGGTCCAACCGCCGTAGGACAGCTGGATATCGAACGAGCGGGTTTGTCCGAAGGCCGCGTTGGAGAGCAGGAAAATCCCGATCGCGATCCCTCGGACCTTCATCGCTCAATTATATCATAAAGCGGCGCCGGCAGGGTCCCGGGCATACGGTCCCAAAATTGCCGATAGGATTCTTTCTTCTCAAGCGATGGCGCCGACTTCTGGTGATACCCGGAATTCCAGGGACACGATACCAATTCCAGAGAATTGGTTCATGTCCC
>Ga0153916_10003425_pt1 | contig 11821 bp, 7 predicted proteins | sample Opewatmetagenome_FD_109642 | JGI IMG/M metagenome (GOLD analysis project Ga0153916, IMG submission 109642) | Freshwater wetland microbial communities from Ohio, USA - Open water 3 Core 3 Depth 4 metaG | ecosystem: Environmental > Aquatic > Freshwater > Wetlands | place: USA: Ohio, Lake Erie, Old...
AGCGAGAAAAGCTTTGACCAGAGGCCAGGTCCGCCCGCAAGCTCGGCCCGCGCCGTGGAGTCAATGTTAGGGGATCCTAGGCAGTCGCGGACGAACTTTTGGGCCGCGAACAGGCTCTCATTGGTGAGATCGGGTGAGACCAGCATGACGAAGTCGTCGGGTTGAATTCCTTTGAGGGCAGCGCTGACCTTCTCCAGGGCTTCCGGCCATGCGACCTCACGGAAATAGTTGCCTTTCTGAAGCATCGGCTTTTTAGCCCGTTCGAAGTGATGGGTTACCTCCGGCAAACAGAACCGGCCCTTGATACACAACTGCCCGTCATTGACTTCCGGGTCCAGGTTCGCTTTGGCTTTAGAAAAACGGCCGTTCTTGTGTTCCAGCTCGATCTGGCAGCCGATCGCGCAGAACGGGCACGTGGAGACGCGAGACCCATCCGGTTTGCCGTCCCACTTGGAGACCTTGTCGGCCAGAGCGCCGGTCGGGCAGATATCCACGCAGGCTCCGCAGAATTCGCAACCTGCTTCGGTGTGGCTCCGGCCGAACGCCGGGCCGACCTTGGCCCGCGGCCCGCGATAGGTGAAGGCCAAAACGCTCGACCCGCGGACCTCCTGGCACATCCGGACGCAGCGGCCGCAGAGAATGCAGATATTGTAATCCCTGTCGTAAAAAGGATCATCGTGTTCGGGTTCATAGCCGTGATAATAAATGGGATAATCGATTTCGGCCAGGCCGATCTTGTCCACCAGCTCCTGCAGTTCGCACTGGCCGTCATTCGGACAAAAACGGCAGCCTGTTGTCACCCCGGCCTTTCGAATAGTCCCCTGATAGTTCTGGCATTCGGTTCGCTCGCCGCAGACCAGGCAGCTCGAAGGATGCTCGCTCAGGATAAGCTTCAAGATTTCTTTCCTCAGTTCCCCGAGCATCGCCGTGTCGGTCAGGACCTTCATCCCCTCCTGCGCGGCTGTGTTGCAGGACAAAGGATAGCCGCGCATCCCTTCGATTTCGACCATGCACAGCCGGCAGCCGCCAAACGGCGACAAGTCTTTATGGGAGCAGAGAGAGGGGATATAGATTCCATTTAACTCGGCTGCCCGATGGACCGAAACCCCTTCCGGAAAGGAGACTGGCCGGTGATTGATCTCCATTGTCAACGTTCGAGGCTCTTTTCTCGCCATGGCTCAGGACTCGATGACGATGGCATCTCCGGCGATCGCATCGAAGCGGCAGATCTCATAGCAGGAGCGGCACTTGATGCATTTCGACTGGTCCAGATTATGAGGCTCGGACCTCGGCCCGGTGATCGCGCCGGTCGGGCAAACTTTCACGCAGCGCTGGCACCCGGTGCATTTTCCGGCGATGACGCGATAGATGACCAGGTTCTTGCAGGTCACGGCAGGGCAGCGTTTATCCTTGACATGAGAGATGAATTCGGGCCGGAAATACTTGAGGGAGGTCAAGGCAGGATTGGGAGCCGTTCCGCCCAGCGCGCACAGCGAGCCGTTTTTAACCGTCTGACCGAGCTTTTCCAGCTTGTCCAGGTCCGCAAGCTCGGCCTTGCCGTCGCAGACCTTCTGCAGGATCTCCACCATGTGCCGGGTCCCGACACGGCAGGGGACGCATTTTCCGCAGGATTCTCTTTGAGTGAAATCCATGAAATATTTCGTCATATCGACGATGCAGGTATCGGAATCAACAACGATGAGGCCGCCGGAACCCATGATCGCGCCGGCCGCAGCCAAGTGCTCGTAATCGATCGGGAGGTCCAGGAACTCCTCGGACAAGCATCCCCCGGAAGGGCCTCCGCTCTGGACCGCCTTGAACGGCTTCTGGGTTCCGCCGCCGATATCATAGATCACTTCCCGGAGCGTCATCCCCAGCGGGACCTCGATCAATCCCGTCCGCCTGACTTTTCCGACGAGCGAAAACGTCTTGGTGCCTTTGCTCGAATCGGTTCCGTAGCCGGCATACCATTCTGCTCCGTTACGGAGGATATTCGGAAGCGTACCTAAGGTTTCGACATTGTTGATGATCGTGGGCTTTCCCCTCAGACCCGCGACTGCGGGAAACGGGGGACGCGTCCGGGGCATGCCGCGTTTGCCCTCAATCGAGGCGATGAGCGCGGTCTCTTCCCCGCAAACAAAAGCGCCGGCCCCTTCCTTGATCTTGATATCAAAGCTGAAATCCGACCCGAGGATGTGAGGGCCCAGAAGTCCGGCCTCGCGCATCTGGCCGATCGCTTTTTTCAGGCGTTTGATGGCCAACGGATACTCCGCCCGGATATAGACATAGCCCTGGGAAGCGCCAATAGTGTAAGCGGCGATGAGCATGCCTTCTAGGACGGCGTGGGGATCGCCCTCGATCAGGGACCGGTTCATGAACGCGCCCGGGTCGCCTTCATCGGCGTTGCAGATAAGGTAACGCTCGGCGCTTTCCGTTTCCCGGCAGGTCAGCCATTTTCGCCAGGTCGGAAAGCCCGCTCCTCCGCGGCCGCGAATGCCGGACCGTTTGACTGTGTCCAAGACCTCCTGCCAAGTCATGGAGAGACATTTTTCAAAACCCATGTAGCCGTCCCTGGCCAGGTAGTGGTCCAGCTCATCCGGGTCGATGATGCCGCAATTCCGCAAGACGATGCGGACCTGAGGCTTCAACATCGGGAGGTCGAAAAAGCGGGGAATGCCGTCGAGTTCGCCGTCCCCGAAATGCCCGGCCAGGTGATTTCTGCTGATCTCACCGTTCTCAAAGAACCCGCTGAGGATACCGGGCACATCCTTGGGCAAGACGTTTGAATAACTGATGCGCGGCTTTCCGGGCATCTGGACATCCAGGAGAGGCTCCAAGTAACAGGGCCCGATGCATCCCACGGGGATGATCCGGGCGGTGATCCCTTTTTTTTCGAGATAATCTTCGACGGCTTCTTGAGTATCGGCCGCTCCTGCCGCCAGCCCGCAGGAGGCCGCGCCGATATAGATGACCGGCACAGAGTTCTTCTGCACCGCTTCCCATTTGGCTGCCGCCTGACGGCGGCGCTCGTCAATCGCTTTTTTGCTCATCTAGAATCTTTTGGATTTTCAGGACCGACATCTGGCTATGGACTCGGCCGTCGAAGGCGACAACGGGGGCCAGAGCGCAACAGCCCAGGCAGGCCACCCGGTCAAGGTCGTATTTCCCGTCGGCCGTCGTCTCTCCCGTCTTAATGCCGAGACGCTGCTGGGCCGTCGCCAGGATCTGCTCCCCTCCCCTGACGTGGCAAGCCGTTCCCAGGCAAATTTTGATGTGATGCTGTCCCGCTGGATGGAAACGAAACTGGGCATAGAACGTCGCCACGCCGAAGATCTCATTCTCCGACATCTTGAGCCACCTGGAGATATGGCGAATGGCCTCCGGCCGCAGGTAGCCAAAGAGATCCTGCACTCGCTGGAGAATGGGGATGAGGTCGCCGCGCTCGCCTTTAAATTCCTGCGCCAGAGCAGACAGTCCCGCCTTGGACATAGAGGAGTTTACCCTAACATAATCCTTTATAGAATATTATTGCCGCAATCATCTGGCATCGACACGGGCAAGGACTACCTGACCCCAATCTCATAAAGTTTCTTGGCCAGCGTCCAGGTGTCCCCTTCAAACCCCAGCAAGCTTATCCCCGCTTTATTAGCCAAAGCGATGACATCATCTGTCGGCAATTTGCCGCGTGAAAACACGACCGCCGCGACATCGACAAGGTTGGCCGCGGCAATCAAGTTCTTGTGCGTCTGGAGGGTGATCAGCAGAAGCCCCGGGCCGATACCGATGATATCGCTCACCATATCGGAGATATAAACTCCCTTGATCTCCTTGTCGCCAGATTCATTAAAAACCTTGAATTCGCCTTTTTTCGTGAGTTCGGAAACTTTCATTTTTGTCTTTCCTTTATTTTTTAATAGAGATCAGTCAGACCGACGTCCGCCAGGACGATTCCCTGACATGTATCCACGGACTTGCGCAACTCGCAGGGAACAACGACAATTTTCTTGGATGGGTCCTGGAGCCCACGGTTATAATACTGGTTCAGGACCAGGATCCCCTCACCGCTGACACATTTCCCGGCAACATGAGACGTGTTCGCGCAGAGAGCGACATAGACCCAGGTCTTCCGATCCCGCCCCTCGGAGCCAGTCTTAAAGACGCCGCACTCCGGATTGCACCGCATGCACAGCATCATGGCCGTGACTTCATGAAGAGGAACCGCTCGCGAACATTTCTCGCATTTCAGGTCGAACCGGGATGCCTGGAAGTTCCCCACATGACTCCAAAAATGGTCCCCTTCCCGGTATTCATCAATCGGGGGAGCCGGCTCCATGGAAAAGAAAGAAATCTTATTGCCGCAGTGGAAGCAGCCCTCAACGACCAGATAGCCGCTGCGAATATTCGTCATCACCCATTTGTGTTTGCAGGCAATCTTGGTCATTGTCGCGGCCATAAAAATTGATTTTTTACTATACCAAAGAAACCCACGGATATCAACTTTTTCTGCCCCGGCCTAAGGTCCGAACCTGAAGAAATCGATTTTGTTTTCATAGACTGCAATATCCACCGCTATTGACAGAGATTTGCCCCTGGGGCTATATTGCCAGAGGACGTCAGCTCATGGCTTCCGAGAAAAAAATAGAAAAAAATCAGTGCCGCCCAGATGGGGGATTTCCCGCGCCTCTTCATATCCTCGTGGTGGATGATGAGGTCAACATCCGCAAAACCTTGTCGATGTGTCTCGAAACGGAAGGACACGGGGTCACGGCTGTCAGCAACTTTCAGGATGCCCTGGCCGAAGCGTCACGGAAGTCCTTCGAACTTGCCTTTGTGGATTTGCGCCTCGGCACGGATAATGGACTTGATCTCATCCCTGCTTTGTTAGCCACGACACCCTGGCTAAAGATCATCGTGATCACCGTCTACGCTTCCATCGACACTGCTGTTGAAGCCATGCGGCGCGGGGCCACCGATTACATTCCGAAGCCGTTCACGCCGGCTCAGATAAAGCTAGCGGTCCGCAAGGTCTTCGAAGTACGATCGCTCGAACAAAGGGTGGCAACGCTGCAAGAGGACCTGGGCCGGGTTCATCCGGAGATCGATTTTGGGAGCACGAGTCCGGCTATGCAGAGGGCCGTGAACCTAGCACGCCAGGTGGCCTCATCCGAAGCGACCATTCTGCTCCGCGGAGAAAGCGGAACCGGCAAAACCGTTCTCGCTCGCGCCATTCATGCCTGGAGTCCCCGGGCATCAAATCCCATCAGCATCGTTTCCTGCCCGTCCTTCTCCTCGGAGCTCTTGGAAAGTGAGCTTTTCGGGCATGTCAGAGGCGCATTCACCGGCGCAGTCTCTGACAATCCCGGCCGCATTGCAGCCTGTGAAGGAGGGACTCTCTTTCTGGATGAAATCAGCGATCTCCCTCTATCTCTTCAGCCGAAACTCCTGCGTTTCCTCCAGGACAAAGAATATGAACGCGTGGGCGATAATCTGACCCGCAAAGCCGATGTCCGCATTATTACGGCAACTAATATCAACCTGGAAAAGGCCGTCCAAGATGGCCGGTTCCGGGAAGACCTCTTTTATCGGCTGAACGTGATCCAAATCGAAATCCCTCCGTTGCGTGAACGCTCGGATGATGTGCTGACACTTGCCGAAAGACTTCTCGTTTTCTTCGGCCGGGTCAACCATCGGTCTTACATCGGATTCACGAAAGAGGCGCTCGCGGCGCTCGGGCGATATCATTGGCCGGGGAACGTCCGGGAACTCAGCAATGTCATTGAACGTGCCGCCATCCTTTGCCGGTCCGACCGAGTCGGACTTGAGTGTTTCCCCGCAAATCTGATGACCGGTGACTTGTCACCAAAAATAGGCGATCCCGTGACGATCGAAAAAATCGAGGAGCAACATATCAGACGGGTCCTGGCCAATACAAAATCACTGCAGGAGGCCGCCGACATTCTTGGCATTGACCAAGCCACACTCTGGCGCCGCCGAAAAAAGTATGGAATTTAGCGGCTGATCTACCCTTGCAATTTTCAACGTCCTCTTCACCCAGGTTTTGAAAAATGCAACGTTCAACTTCCGCCATTTAACTAGAACTCATTATATTTCAATAATTTAGAAAGATCACGAGCTGGCATATTTCTTGCTCTATTTCAAGGAGAAAAGGAGAAAACAATGCTCGGACTCCGCCAGAAGCTATCTTTGGGATTCGGCGGACTATTGGTGATCATCGCGGCCGTCGGCGTTCAAAGCATTCTGCAGTTTACGAAGCTCGGAGTCTCTATCGATGTCATCCTGCGGGAGAACTACCGGAGTGTCATCGCCTGTCAGCAGATGAAGGAAGTCCTCGAACGAACCGACAGCGGGATCCTTTTTAAACTTCTTGGATACTCCCCGGAAGGAGAGGAACTTATCCGCAAGAACGAAAAGGCTTTTGAGAAAGCCCTCGAAGTCGAGCTGAATACGATCACTCTTCCAGGGGAGGCCGAAAAAGTGGCCCAGCTTCAGGAACTCTACGGCCGGTATAAAACAACATTAGAACGCATCGAGGACCAGAAGGAGACGATCGCCAAGCGGCGTGGTGACTATTTCACCGGCCTCCTCCCTTTGTTCAGGCAGATCAAGGACACGGCCGACGCGATCCTCCAGATGAACCAGCAAAACATGAGTGATGCGAATAACCAAGCCCGCCTAAGTGCAGCAAGCGCCCGAAGGCAGATGTATTTTTTCTTGATTACGGGAACATTTATCGCCATCGGGTTTATATTTTTCACGGGGAGATGGGTTCTGCGTCCGATCCAAAGCCTCATCCGGTCTGCGGACGAGATCAGCCGCGGAAACCTTGACCTGGTCGTCAGGAGCGATTCCCGTGATGAGATTGGGCATCTTTCCGAGGCGTTCAACGCCATGGCCGCAAGCTTGCGGGAATTTCGGCGAACTGACCAAGCCAAGTTCATCCGCGTCCAGCGGGCAACGCAACGAGCCTTTGACAGCCTCCTTGATGCAGTGGCAATTATTGACCTGGAAGGAACGGTGGAGGTGGCAACAGAGTTGGCCAGGACGACCTTCGGGCTCTGGCCAAACACCAGCATTTTTGATCTGCCCTCAGGATGGATGATTAATCTTTTCAACGAAGCTCTGAGGACTGGCCAGCCCTCGCAGCCCAAGAGCACGCAAAAAGTGGTTCAACATTTTGTCAAAGGAGAAGAGCGCTACTTTCGTCCGGAAGCCGCACCCATCTTGGACACCGAGAAACAACCAACCGGGGTCATCCTGGTCCTTCAGGATGTCACCCAGCTGCGGCAGCAGGACGAAATTAAGGGGAGTGTGATATCAACGGTCTCCCATCAACTGAAAAGCCCTCTTACGTCTATTCGCATGGCGATCCACCTTCTGCTCGAAGAAAAGGTCGGCCCTCTCACAGAGAAACAAGTTGAGCTTCTGGTGGTCGCCAGAGAAGACAGCGACCGGCTGCACGGCATCCTCAACAACCTTCTGGATATCAGCCGGATTGAATCCGGCCGGGATCAGATGGAATTTCATGCCGTCTCCGCTCGCTCGATGGTCCTGGAAGCTCTGGAACCGTTTCGAAGAACGGCCCAAGACCAGGGGCTGACCTTGAGCATTGAGCTTCCCGAAGATCTGCCGGAAGTCTTGGCTGACCCGACTCGTATCAACCATGTTTTTAGCAACCTGCTCTCAAACGCGTTCAAATATACGTCCCCAGGGGGCAAAATTACTCTTAGAGCAAAGGCCGACGAGGAATGGGTGCAATTCTCCGTCTCAGACACCGGCAGGGGCATTCCCAGCAAGTATCTTCCAAGAATCTTTGAGCCGTTCTTCCGTGTCCCCGACCAGGGCAAAGAGACAGGAGCCGGACTCGGACTGGCCATTGTAAAAGAAATCGTAGAGGCCCACGCCGGAACGGTCGGCGTGGAAAGCCAGGAAGGACAAGGCTCCAGGTTCACCTTTACCCTCAGAAGGGCCGATCGGGCTCGAGAAAAGGAGGATCGGCCGTGAGCGATCTTATCTATGTCTTGATCTCGATCGTATTTTTCGGGCTCTGCTTTCTCTATGCCCGGGCTTGTGAAAGGCTTTGAAAGATGGCAAATATTCTGGGAATCATCATCGGACTTCTTTTGCTCGCGTATTTATTTTTCACGATCCTTCGGCCCGAGAAGTTTTGACAGAGGAATAGGCCTATGGACTTTTATGGCTGGATTCAACTTACATTCTATATCCTGGTTCTCCTGCTCCTCACCAAACCGGTCGGTCTGTATCTTGTCCGTGTCCTGGAACCGGGAGAAAAGACTTTTCTTGACCCGGTCATCAAACCCATGGAGCGGCTCTTCTATCGTCTTTTCGGTTTGAACCCCGCCAAAGAGCAAGACTGGAAACAGTATGGCCTATCTCTTCTCGCGTTCAGCCTGGTCGGATTATTGTTCAGCTATGGCCTCCTCCGGCTCCAGCATATTCTTCCGCTGAATCCTCAAGGATTTGGCCCGGTTAGCCCAGACCTCGCTTTCAACACCGCGGCCAGTTTTACGACCAATACAAATTGGCAGAATTACGGGGGTGAGACTACCCTATCCTATTTCTCCCAAATGGTCGGCCTGACATTCCATAACTTTGTTTCAGCAGCCGTGGGCATTGGCGTGGCGGCGGTCCTCGTGCGAGGCATCGCCCGGAATTCGGCCAAAACCGTCGGGAATTTCTGGGTCGATCTCATCCGGATCAATCTCTATCTCCTGCTCCCGATCTGCCTAATCTTTGCTCTTTTTCTGGGGTCGCAAGGGATCATCCAGAACTTCAAGCCTTATGTGAAAGCGAGTCGTGTTGAATCCTCGCTTGTTCAAGATAAAACAGATGAGACACAGACCATCCCTCAGGGTCCGACAGCTTCTCAGGTCGCGATCAAGATGCTGGGCACAAACGGCGGCGGGTTTTTCAATTCCAACGCCTCTCATCCGTATGAGAACTCGACTCCTCTCTCCAACTTCATTCAAATGCTCTCTATTTTCCTCATCCCCAGCAGTCTGACGTATTACCTCGGAAGAAAAGTAAAAAACCAAAGGCATGGCTGGGCAGTCTGGGCTGCCATGCTTATTCTCTTTGTTGCTGCCCTCCTGGTCTGCTGGCGGGCCGAAAGCGCGGGCAATCCACGATTGCAGGCCCTTGGCGTGGATCCCGCCGACGGAAATATGGAAGGGAAGGAAGTCCGTTTTGGGGTTTTCAATTCGGCCTTATTTGCCACGATCACTACGGATGCGTCCTGCGGGGCGGTGAACTCGATGCATGACTCGTTCACCCCTCTGGGAGGGATGATCCCTTTGCTCAACATACAGCTTGGCGAGGTGGTTTTTGGGGGTGTCGGTGCTGGATTATTTGGGATGCTCATATTTGTGGTGCTGGCCATTTTCTTAACTGGCTTGATGATAGGGCGAACGCCTGAGTACCTGGGCAAAAAGATCGAGTCCTATGATGTCAAAGTGAGCGTGCTTGCTGTGCTCATCTTGATCTTCAGCATTCTTTGCTTCTCGGCATGGGCCTCGGTGAGCAAATGGGGTCTGGCCGGGTTGAACAATTCCGGACCTCACGGCCTGAGCGAGATGCTCTACGCTTACTCTTCCGGAACGGGCAACAACGGCAGTGCTTTTGCCGGGCTGAGCGGAAATACCCCCTGGTACAATACGACCTTAGCCTTGGCCATGCTTTTTGGCCGTTTTATCATGATGGTGCCTGTTCTGGCCCTGGCAGGAAGCTTGGCCAGGAAGAAATTGGTCGCGCCGACAGGAGCGAGTTTTCCCGTGGGAGGTTTGATGTTTACATTCATTTTAGTGGCTACCATCCTGATCGTCGGAGCTCTGACGTTCCTGCCCGCCTTGGCCCTTGGCCCCATTGTCGAACATTTTCTGATGTCAGGATCGATCTTGCTTTATTGAAGGAGTGAAAAGCCGTGGCTGCAAGAAGCTATTCTCTCTTTAACCGTCAAATTATGACACGGGCGGCGGCCGATGCTATTTTAAAATTGAATCCCCTTTCGCTCCTGAAAAATCCGGTCATCTTTGTCACCGAAGTAGGAGCTATCATCACTACGCTCGGGCTTTTTTTCAGGTCTGGAAACGAGCCTGTGGGATTTGTTCTCCAAATCTCTCTCTGGCTTTGGTTCACAGTGCTCTTTGCCAATTTCGCAGAAGCCATGGCTGAAGGCCGGGGCAAAGCGCAGGCCGCGGAGCTCCGCAAGACGCGCATTCGAACTATAGCCAACCGTCTGAAAGATGACGGCACTGTTGAGAAAACCCAGGCTGAACGACTGCGGAAGGGCGACCTCTTCATTGTTTCCACTGGGGAAATCATCCCGGCCGATGGCGAAATCGTCGAAGGGGTGGCGACTGTAGATGAATCCGCCATCACAGGAGAGTCCGCCCCAGTTATTCGCGAGGCGGGCGGCGACCGCAGTGCGGTCACCGGCGGTACGCGAGTTCTTTCGGATAAGATCAAAGTCCGTGTCACCGCTAACCCGGGCGAAAGTTTCTTGGACCGAATGATCAAACTCATCGAGGGCGCCAAACGCCAGAAGACTCCGAACGAAATCGCACTGACGATCCTCCTTTCAGCGCTGACGATCATATTTCTGGTCGTAGTCATCACTTTGAAACCTTTTGGTCTTTATTCAGGCGTGGCTTTTACAGCCACCGTGCTCGTGGCGCTCCTCGTCTGCCTGATCCCCACGACGATCGGCGGCCTGCTTAATGCCATCGGCATCGCAGGAATAGACCGCATGGTCCAGAAGAACGTTTTGGCCATGAGCGGCCGAGCCGTCGAAGCAGCCGGAGACGTAGATGTTTTGCTGCTCGATAAGACGGGGACCATCACCTTGGGGGACCGGCAGGCCGCCGAGTTCCGGCCGGCCCCTGGAGTTTCGGTCGAGGAACTGGCCAATGCCGCCCAGCTTGCCTCCCTGGCCGATGAGACCCCGGAAGGGAGGAGTATCGTTGTCCTGGCCAAGCGATACGGATTAAGGGGGCGTTCGATCTCCGAGATACCAAACGCAAGATTTATCGCCTTTTCGGCCAAAACAAGGATGAGCGGAGTGGACATCGGCGGCCGGCAAATTCGCAAGGGCGCCCCAGACGCGATAAGGGCTTTCATCGGAAAGTCTTGCTCTGCGGAGGTCTTGGATATGGTTAGCTTGATCTCCTTCTCCGGAGGAACTCCGCTTTTGGTTGCTGAAGGGACCAGAGTCCTGGGTGCTATTCATTTGAAGGACATTGTCAAAGGCGGACTCAAGGACCGTTTCGAAAGATTCAGAGCAATGGGGATCAAGACGGTGATGATTACCGGAGACAACCCGCTCACGGCAGCAGCCATCGCCAGAGAAGCGGGCGTAGATGATTTTATCGCCGAAGCTAAACCGGAAGACAAGCTGACGCTGATTCGGAAAGAGCAGGCTGCAGGGCATTTGGTCGCTATGACGGGCGACGGCACCAACGACGCGCCCGCGCTCGCTCAGGCCGATGTGGGAGTTGCGATGAACACGGGGACACAGGCCGCCAAAGAAGCCGGGAACATGGTCGACCTCGATTCTAATCCGACCAAACTGATCGAAGTTGTTGAGATCGGCAAGCAGATGCTCATCACACGAGGGGCGCTGACAACATTCAGCATAGCCAACGACGTGGCCAAATACTTTGCTATTCTCCCGGCTATGCTGGCCAGCGTGTTCCCGGTTATCGCTCCGCTCAACCTCATGGGCCTCAAGTCGCCGCTCAGCGCCATCCTGAGCGCAGTGATCTTTAATGCTCTTATCATCGTCGTC
>Ga0153916_10003426_pt1 | contig 11819 bp, 5 predicted proteins | sample Opewatmetagenome_FD_109642 | JGI IMG/M metagenome (GOLD analysis project Ga0153916, IMG submission 109642) | Freshwater wetland microbial communities from Ohio, USA - Open water 3 Core 3 Depth 4 metaG | ecosystem: Environmental > Aquatic > Freshwater > Wetlands | place: USA: Ohio, Lake Erie, Old...
CCTGTTGTGACACGAGAGATTTGTATTTGAAAAGAGCACTAACCGCATCCTCAAATTCTTCATTAATCGCATAAACAAGGGCCAGATTAAAATAAATATTTGGAAATTTGGGGTCTATTTCGGCGGCAATTTCATAGTGAAGTTTTGCAAGCCTGTAATCATTTTCTTCAAAATACAGGTTTCCCAGATTATAATGAGCTTCGAGGTGGCGCGGCTCAAATTGGAGGCATTTAGTGAAATAATCAAACGCTTTAACGATATTTCCCGATTTTGTTTCAAGAATTCCGAGGTTGCAATTTGCATCAGCTACGCAATCCCCGACAATTATGGCTTTTAAATATGCTTCCTGCGCTCCGGGATTACCTATTTCATCAAGCCATAATGCTTCTTCGAATGGAGTAAACCGGGATGGTAATGGAATAACTTTAGCTTCGGGCTGTAAAAAGAGATTCAATTGTCCTTCTAGTTCAAGATCTTTGGTTTTTCGCTTTTTTGCTCTTTTATAACCAAGTTTTGAAGGTCTGGTATTATCTAACGGAATAACCTTTGCCATAATAATTTTAATTATGCCTGCTTCCTCTGTTTAGTTTGTTTTCTCGCTTGCTTTGTTTTCTCTTTTTTTCCTGTTGCTTTAGCCATCGGCATTTTCTGCTTCTTAGCTTGTTCGAGACTCTCTTTCAGTGCCTGCATCATATCAACAACCGGTTTTACTTCTTCTTCTGTTGTAATAATTTCTTTTCCATCAATTTTAGCCTTAATTAATTCATTTAGTGCAGTCTGATAGTGGTCTTCAAGCTTTATCTCAGAAAATTTAGTCGACATTGAATTAACAAGAGTCTTTGCGAGTTTAAGCTGATCTTTATTTGATTTCAATCCATTAAGCAGAGGAACTTCCTTTAAACTTTTTACCTCATCCGGGTATCTTAATTTATACATTACCATCCCGTTGTCCTTTGGAGAAAGAGTTACTATATCCTCACGGTCACGGATTACAACACGGCCAACCGCCATTTTACCAGTTTCTTTTAAAGTCTGCAGTAATAAAGTGTATGCCTGAGCTGCCACTTCTCCATCAGGTCCTGCATAGTAAGGTGTATCAAAAAGCGTCGGATGAATTTCCTCTTTATCAACAAATCCTTCGATTTCAATTATTTTGGTGCTTTTTATTTTAATCTTATCAAGATCTTCCTGTTCCATGATAACATACTTATCAGGTTCATACTCATATCCTTTAGTTATTTCACTTAGGGAAAGAGATTTATCGCACTTTTTACATTTTTTATCGTAGCCGACTCTGCCGTTGTCCTCCTTATGAAGCTGGTTGAAACTTATAGTTTTTTTCGAATCAATGGCAGTGTAAATCCTGACAGGTATTGTTACCAAGGAAAATCGTATATGACCATTCCATATGGCTTTCATTGCAATCCTCGTTCTTATTTGTAGTAAATATAAATCAAAGGAGCTATACATTAGTATAATTCCCTAAAAAATGCAATGATTATCTTTAACTAAGCCATATCTGTCCGAAAAACTGGTAATAATTACTTTTTATATAATATATATGCGTAGAAAGTAGACATTTGTTATCCTCTAGTTCCAGACTTGGGCAAGCGGCACAAATACGGCAGAGGAGCTATTTTTTAGGGAATTTTTGATTTTTAAACAGGATAGTTTATATGTTTTGAAATCATTTATTACTGTTAATAAATGATTTTATTGGAAACACATTATAAAATTTTTTTAGTATAAATTCAAACTTTTCATCTATCTCATATAATCATACCCAACCTCTCAATTTACAAGCTTCGGCTACACGGGCTACTCCGACAATCATAGCTCCAAGGCGGGGATGTACTTTTTTCTCCTTAATTGCCTCATCTACACGATAATATGCGCTGGTAAGTTTTTCATCCACTAATTTGTGAATAGTTTCCTCATCCCAGAAAAAGGCATACCTATCCTGCACCATTTCGAGGTAAGAAACTGTCACACCTCCCGCACTGGCAAGTATATCAGGAATTATATGTATTCCTTTTTTATAAAGAATCAAATCTGCCTCGGGAGTTGTCGGACCATTTGCCAGTTCACATACGATTCTGGCTTTTATTTTATCTGCATTGTCTCCATGTATTGAGTTTTCCAAAGCTGCCGGATAAAGTATATTCACATCAAGCTCCAGCAAAGCATCGTGAGAAATTTCTTTAGAACCGGGATAATCTTTTACAGTCCTTTTTTTCAATTTATATGTTACAAGATCCATCGCATCGAAGCCATTCGGATTATAAATTGCTCCTTTTGAGTCACTTACAGCAACAAGCTTTCCTCCACCAAGTATTTCGTGATGAAGAAGTGCCGCTCTTTGTCCTGCATTACCAAATCCCTGAATGGCATAAGTTCCATGGGGGTCGACATTTAACTGTTTACAGGCTTCCCGTACTGTAATTAATCCCCCGCGTGCAGTCGCATCGCGTCTTCCTTCAGTACCTCCGATATGTATCGGCTTATCTGTAAATGATCCGGGATGATGCTGATTAATAATTGTTTCATATTCATCCATCATCCAGGCCATTGTTTGTGGATTGGTGTAAACATCAGGTGCAGGCACATCCCTGTCGACACCAATCATTGGGGCAATAGCTCTTACATATTCACGTGAAAGATTCTCAAGCTCACGCTCAGACATTACTTTTGGATTGCAGCAAATCCCTCCTTTTGCTCCTCCGAGCGGAAGATCGACCACTGCCGTTTTCCATGTCATCCAGCAGGCAAGAGCCCTGATAGTATCTATTGTTTCGTCAGGGTGAAACCTTATACCCCCTTTTGCCGGTCCTCTTGCGAAATTATATTGAACCCGGTAACCCTGAAAGATATCAACTTTACCAGTATCCATTTTTACATGCAGGGTAAAATTAAATTCTTTCTGCGGAAGGCTGAGAAGCCTCATTGTCGGCTCATCGAGATTTAAAGTTTTGGCAGCTTCAAGAATCTGCTGCTGTGCAACGCGAAATGAATTATAAGATTCCATCTTTTAGTCTTCCTCAAACTTGGATGTTTTATCCTGATCTTTATTATTGTCTTTTTTCAGATCAGGCTCAAGTATTATCCTGTACCAGCAGTTCTTGCAGGTTGTAGTTCTGTCTACTTTTAGAAGCACCTGTTGCCATGGACTTAATTTATATCCGCAGTGAGGGCAGGCATCCGGTACATTTTTATTTTCATCCATACTTTTATTTTATTTTAATTTCCCGGTTTTAGAATAATACCTTTATTCTTATGCCGGTTCATTTTGACAATTATTGGTTTTTCAAAATGCAATAGTTTCGAAAAGAATTTTTTCTCATCAGTTTCTTGTCTCTGCAGCCATTCCCAATCAATAAATCCTTCATGCTTGTGGCTGTCTATCGTAAAATATCCGACCATAAATGAAGTTATATTCTGAAAGAAATGAGAACCCTGAGAAGGGGTCACAGAAAATTCTTTGAATCCCGATTCTATTATGGTTTTTGCTCCAGCAATCTGTTCCCATTTAACAGGAATTCCGAGCCAGGGATCGAGCGTTCCCCACCTTCCCATTCCTATTAAAAGATAGGGCCTGTTTTTTCCCAATAACGCAGCATTAAAAAGACTGACTTCTTTTGCAACTTCACGGGATTTTGCTCTGTCAAATGTGTCTGGATCAACCAGTACAATGTCATGGATATCATCTATAATTCCATTACCCAGAACCTGGTTACTCGAACAAATTATACTATCTTTATCTATTTCTTCAATATTAAAATTATCGGCTTCCATGTTTATAACCAGTGGTCTCATTTGAAGGAGTCCGAATTCCATCGGTTTATCTTTACCCAGGGCCATATCGACGGCAAATTCAATCTCTATTGGATTACCCATTCCCCATGTTCCCATGTCAAGCAGCAATTCAAGAATTTCAGGTAATGGAAAAAGTTTATATTTGAGGAGCGGTGCAAATGTAACGACTCTTGCACCAGGACGGGAAATACCGTCTGCGACTGTATCATTATCAGCCGAATAAGTTGAACCGACATTCCCTAACGTTCCATCGGGTTCTGCAGTTTCAATAGGATATTGCTTTAACAGGGCATCATGTGTGGAATATTCAAATCCATGATCAGCTTCCATTTGTAAAGCGAAAAATTCTTTCTGACTGGTACTTAATGATTCTTTAACCGAATAAAATTGTATTAAGTCTGTCGGATATTTTGGACAAAAACGAACAGTATTTCCACCATCTACTACCGTCTTTCCCAAACCCAGAGCAACTGAAACTATTCCATCCTGCGGAATTTGCGGCGGGAGAGGATAAAAATTATACGATTTTGCCACTCCTGAAAAATCAGGATAAAACCGGTTCCCGTAAGCTTCCCCAATCAACTTTTGAACGATAACAGCCATTTTTTCTTCTTCCAGACGATAGGAAGTAAACTTAATGTAATTTTTTGCACCCTGGAAAAATGTTGAGGCATATACCCTTTTAATCGTATTAAGAAGATCATTCAATCTTGCAAGTGCATTATGATGATTATTGGGAAGCATAAAAGTTTTATATACGCCTGCAAAAGGATGATACTGAGAATCCTCAAGCAGACTTGAGGACCGTACTGCAAGAGGATTATGCATCAGATCGAGGAATCCTGCCAGCTCACCCAGAATATCTTCCGGAAATCTTTCAGCTTCAACAAAACGTCTGGTAATTTCTTCATCATTATCACAGTTTAATGCAAAGGTTCTTAAATTATTTTCATCAAGAAACTGATCAAAAACCTCTGTGCCGAGAACTACTCCAGCAGGTACAAATATTTTAATATTTTGAAACTGATTTCTGACATTGTAATTATTTATCAATGTATTTACAAACCCGAGTCCCCGGGCTTTTCCTCCCAGCGATCCTCCGCCGATTCTGGCAAAAGTACTGTTCGGATCAAAAATCTCCTTCATAAAATCAGTTATAATTCCCCTCTGTCTGTTATGCCTGTAACTTCTCAAAGTTTGAATGAGATAGTTTCTCAAGGCTTCTATGCTGGGATAGTCCGAAACTTTCCTGGGACGAAGTTTGTGTGCCAGCCAAAACTCAGTTCTTGCTTTTAACCAATTGGAAAAATGATTCCTTTCAGCATGATATTTAATACTTTCCTCGGGAATGATTTTTATCTGCTCTTCCAATGAACGCAAATCACTGGCTCTGCCTACCTCAACACCGTCGGGCGTGCGGAATACAAAATCACCGAAACTGAAGTACTGATTCAAAAAGGAACCAACCTCATTTAAGAGGACAGGAGAGTCTTTCATTACAAAAATTGATCCGGTCTCACGAGCTTGTTTTTCATTCTGAACATTATTTGAAAGCAGCAGAATAGGTATATCGGAATGTTCTTTTTTTACATTTATAGCAAATTCGATACCTGCCCGGGGATCCTGCTTGCCTTGATGGGGGAAATCTATATCTGATATTACGCACAGTATAAACTCTTTATATTTTTCATAATACTCCCATGCTTCTTCATATGTTGAACAAAGAAGAATTTTAGGACGCGCACGCATCCTGAGAAATTTATGTGAAAGATTTATTCCTTCCCTAATTAACCGCTGGGATTGTTTAAGCATTTCGGTATAGATAAGAGGCAGAAATGAAGAATAGTATCTAAGACTATCTTCAATAGCGATTACGATCTGGACACCCACCATTTTAGTATCGTGGTCTACATTCATCCTGTCTTCAAGACATTTTATAATCGCAATAATAATCCTGAAATCACCCTGCCATACAAATATTTTATCAAAGACGGATGTATCTTCATTAAGCAGAAGAGTATTTAATTCAGTATTATCATGGGCAAGCAATACTACAGGAATATTTAATCCCGATTCTTTAACAAGCTTAGCGAATTTTATTGCGTGCATATCCTCGATATGCAGGGTAGTAATAATCAGGTCAAAGCGGTTTTCTTCCTTCGCCAGTTTAATTGCATCGTGTCCGCTTGAAACTCTTGTGAGCTCCGGTGAGTGACTGAGGTTTAAACCCTGGTACTCATTGCGGATCAACTCATAGAGTCTTCCGTCTTCCTCAAAAAGATAAAGATCGTAAAGGCTGGAAACCAAAAGTACATCCCTTATCCGCAGACGCATTAAATTCTGAAATCCCTGGAAACGGTTGCCGTAACCATGTTCTACCCAGAGATCATCAAATGTTGTCCTTATTTGCTCAAAGCTTGTCTTCATAAATAATTAAGGATTTTACCTTTACAAAATTATCATGTTCCTATGAAACTAAACAGTCCTAAAAGACTAAAGTCTTACCGCGAAATGTAATAATAAAGTGATTGCAGAAGGTGTTGAAAAAACAATTAATAAGGCAGCTATAAATCCCGGTGACTATTTAAAAGGAATAATCAAAAGATAAATTTTTATCTCTTATCATCATCCTGCCTTTCCTTAATACGACCCCGGAAAAATCCGGGGCCGCCAATAATAATTAAATAAATCTTATCTTATACTACACCCTGATCCATCATTGCATCTGCCACCTTAAGAAATCCACCTATATTTGCACCGTTAACCAGGTTGCCCGGAGTACCGAACCTATCTGCCATTTCAACACAGGTTTTATGAATACTCTTCATGATCAATCTCAGGCGCTCATCGACTTCTTCTCTTGTCCACGGCAGTCTCATGCTATTCTGTGCCATTTCGAGTCCCGATACAGCAACACCGCCTGCGTTTGCAGCTTTGGCTGGTCCATAAAGGATTTTTTTATCAAGGAATAACTTTGCCCCGTCGAGAGTAGTTGGCATATTAGCACCTTCAGAAACCACATACACACCATTTTTCAGGAGGTTCTGTGCATCTTTGCGGTTTATTTCATTTTGAGTAGCGCAGGGGAAAGCGCACTGAGCTTTATTATCCCATATAGGATTATGGTCGGCATTTGGATCAACTTCAGTATAGACGGTGCCTTTGTATTTTTCAACATATTCTTTAATTCTTCCGCGTCTTACATTTTTTAGATCCATCACAAATTCCAATTTTTCTTTTGTAATTCCTGCTTCATCGTATATAAATCCATTGGAATCAGAAAGGGTTACAACTTTAGCGCCCAGATTGAGAAGTTTTTCAACTGTGAATTGTGCAACGTTACCGCTTCCGGAAACAAGGCAGGTTTTCCCTTCGAGAGTTTCATTTCTTGATGCAAGCATTTCAGCAGCAAAATAAACTGCTCCGTAGCCGGTAGCTTCCGGTCGGATAAGGGATCCTCCCCAGTTTAATCCTTTACCGGTTAAAACGCCTGTAAATTCATTTCTTAATTTTTTATACTGACCAAAGAGATAACCAATTTCTCTTCCACCAACACCAATATCACCGGCAGGCACATCTGTATTGGGACCAATATGCCGGAAAAGCTCACTCATAAATGCCTGACAAAATCTCATTATTTTCAAATCACTTTTGCCTTTGGGATCGAAATCTGATCCGCCTTTACCGCCGCCCATAGGTAAGGTGGTTAAGCTGTTTTTAAATACCTGTTCAAAGGCAAGAAACTTTAAGATGCCCTGGTTAACTGATGGGTGAAATCTCAGTCCTCCTTTATAGGGACCGATTGCGCTGTTCATTTCAATTCTGTAGCCTCGATTAATGTGTACCTCACCCTGATCATCTATCCAAGGTACCCTGAAGGTTATCATTCTTTCAGGTTCAATAATTCTTTCTAATATTTTTGCTGCTCTATATTCGGGATGTCTATCTAAAACCAGCGCTAAAGATTCAGCAACTTCTTCAACGGCCTGGTGGAATTCCGGTTCAGCTGGATTTTTGGCTTTAACTTCAGCCATCAAGTTTTTAACGTACTCTGACATTTATGCCTCCGATGTGGTTGTATTATTAATTACACTTGCGTAAATCATATTGAACCTTACGCGATGAGTGATGAGTAAAATATGCTCAGGGTTAATCATTTCCCGGCTTTAAAATAATTCCTTTATTCTTACTGCCATTGATTTTTACAATAACAGGTCGATTAAACTTTAAATGTCTCGTAAATTCCATCTCTTCGACAGCTGCCTGCCTGGCAAGCCAATCCCAGTCAATAAAGCCGGATTCCTCGGAAGTGTTAACTGTAAAATAACCGACTTTAAAGGAGGTAATGTTCTGGAAAAAGTGAGAACCCTGGGATGGCGTAACGTTGAAGTCCTTAAATCCTGATTCAACGATTGCTGAAGCGCCGGAAATCTGGTCCCACGTTACCGGAATTCCCAGCCAGTGATCAAGGCTTCCCCATCTGCCAACACCTATAAGAAGATAGGGAGTTTTTTTACTTACTAATTTTGAATTTAGTTGACTTACTTCGTATGCAACATTTATACTTTTTGACCTGTCGTATTTATTAATATCAACATAAATTATATCGTAAATGTCCGTTATTGCTCCGTTGCCAAGTACCATATTACTCTGACATAAAAGATTTTTCTCGGATGTATGATCAACATCCAGCTCTTCGATCTCATGGCTGATTACGAGAGGCCGCATTTGTAAAAGTGCAAATTCTTTTGGATTATCCTCATTTACTTTAAGGTTAACAGCAAATTCTATTTCTATTGGCACACCCATTCCCCAGGTACCGATATCAAGGATAATATCAAGGATCTCGGCAAGGGGAAAGGCTTTATGTTTAAGGATCGGCGCAAAAGTTACAACTCTTCTGCCGATACGTGAGATACCGTCATATACTGCATCATTTTCCGGAGAATAAGTGGATCCCGCAAAAAAAAGTGTTTCGTCTTTTTCAGCAACATTAAGACTAAATTTAGTAACAAATTGATCGGGTGTCCATTGAGTAGTCAGTTCACCGTTGAGATTAAACCTTAATGCATAAAAATCCTGCTGAGCATTTCTTAAAGTTTCTTTTGTAGAAAAGAACTGAAGCATATGCTTAGGAAATTTTGGACAAAACCTTACAACATTCCCCCCGTCAACAACAGTTTTACCAAGTCCTAAAGCAACCATAGCAATTCCATCAGATGATTTTTGAGGAGGGACGGGATAAAAATTATATGATTTTGCTACTCCTGCAAAATCAGGATAGAATCTCTCTTCCCGCCTGGCACCGACCAGCCTTTGAATTATTACTGCCATCTTTTCTTCTTCAAGACGGTAATCGGTTGCCTTCATATAATCTTTTGCTTTTTTATAAAAAGTAGAAGCATAAACACATTTAATGCAGTTGATAAGCTCGGCCAGACGTATTGCAGGATCCGGATGGTTGTTCGGAATCATGTAAGTTTCATATACTCCCGCGAATGGCTGAAACTGTGAATCCTCCAACAGACTTGAAGATCTGACCGCAAGAGGTTCTCTCATTACTTCAAGAAATTCAGAAAGTTTATTTACCAGCTCAGGAGGGAATTTTTCTGCCTCAATAAATCTCCTTGTTATTTCATCATCATCTGTCGAGCTGAGTGCAAAATAATCAAGCCTGTTTTCAATAAGAAATTCATCAAAATAATCGGTTGCAATAACTACTGCGGAAGGTACAGTAAGCTCAACTCCAGGAAATCTGTCCCTTATCTTGTTATGGTTGATAAGAATATTAATGAAGCCCAAACCCCTGGCCTTACCTCCGAGAGAACCGGTACCAATCCTGGAAAATGTATTCTTGGCGTTAAACGTTTCTTTATTAAACTCTGTTATAATACCGCGGAGCCGGTATTCCTGGTAATTTCTTATGGAATTAAGAAGATGCTCTCTTAAATCATTGACAGATTTAAAATCGGAAACTTTCCTTGGGCGAAGCTGATAAGCCAGCCAGAATTCTGTTCTTGCCTTTAACCATGTGGAGAAATGATTTCGCTCTGCATGGTACATAAGACTTTCGTCGGGTATTCTCCTCAGGTAATCCTCCAATGCTTTCATATTCGTAGCTCTGCCGACTTCAGTACCGTCGGGAAGCTGGAAAACGAAATCACCGAATCCGAATTTGCTCATCATAAAATCACGGAGTTCATGCAGCAGACGCGGAGAACCTTTTTGAATAAAATATGCTCCTGCAGTATAAGCTTTTACTGCAAATTCAGCATTACTTGACTGCAGCAATATTGGAATATCTTTTTGCCGTTCTTTTACTTCCCGTATGAATTTTATCCCTGCTTCAGGATCCCGCTTACCATTACGTCTGAAATTACTATCTGTGATAATACCAAGGATTGATTCTTCATATTTTTCAAAATAGTCCCATGCTTCTTCATAAGTCGTACTCAGGAGAATTTTGGGTCTGGCTCTCATCCTTAAAAATCTATGTGAAAGATTAACACCTTCGGATATTAATCTTTGCGACTGGTTAAAGATTTCAGTATAAATCAGCGGAAGATAGGACGAATAAAATTTTACATTATCTTCTACAAGGATTATAACCTGCACACCGACAGCTGCAACATCATTTTCAACATTCATTTTATCTTCGGCATATTTAATAATGCCTAACAGAAGCCTGTAATCTCCCTGCCAGATAAACACCCTGTCAAAAATGGATATCTCATGTTTGGAAATTAATTCTTTCCTTTCACGGTTATCATAAGCCAGAAGTATTATTGGAGTTTGCACGCCGGCTTCTCTGATTTTGTGCGCGAAAGTAATGACGTGCAAATCTTCAATATGGAGGGTTGTAATTATTAAATCGAACTCATTGTCAGATTTGAGAAGATCAAGAGCTTCCTCCCCACTGGCAACGTGAATTATTTCGGGAGCCTGGCTGAGGTTAAGAGTTTGATACTCCTGTCTGATAAGTTCGTATAATCTTCCGTCTTCTTCGAACAGGTAGAAATCATAATAACTTGAAACGAGTAAAATTTCACGGATCTTATGCCGCATTAACTTCTGGAACCGCTTAATGCGGTTGGTAAAGATATCTTCCAGGTGAAACGCCTGAATTCTACTCATTGAAAAAATCCAGGCTGCCTGATTCAATCAGGCAGCTTTAAAAATTAATAGCTTTTATACTAAACCCTGATCAAGCATTGCATCAGCAACTTTAAGAAATCCGGCAATGTTTGCTCCATTGACATAATTTCCCTTAGTTCCGAATCTTTCTGCTGTTTTTAAACAGGTATCATGAATATTTTTCATGATCATCTGCAGTCGGGAATCGACTTCTTCTTTCGGCCACCATAAACGCATACTATTCTGCGACATTTCCAAACCGGAAGTTGCAACTCCACCGGCATTTGAAGCTTTTCCCGGAGAGAACAGAACTTTTGCATCTTTGAATACCTTATAAGCTCCCAGCGTTGTAGGCATATTCGCTCCCTCACATATGCATACGCATCCGTTTTTTAAAAGTTCCTTTGCATCTTCTTCAAAAATTTCATTCTGCGTAGCACACGGCATTGCGACATCAACCTTAACACTCCACGGTCTCTTCCCTTCATGAAATTCGACCTTAAATTTATCGGCGAAATCTTTAACTCTGTCGTTTGCACTTGCACGCATTTCAAGCATATACTCTATTTTTTCTCCTTTTATTCCGTTCTTATCATAAACAAAACCATCGGGACCGGATAAAGTAACCACTTTTCCTCCCAGCTGATCAATTTTTTGAACAGCACCCCAGGCAACGTTTCCAAATCCTGATACAGCAAATGTCTGTCCTGCAATATCTCTTCCTATTGTTTTCAACATTTCATGCGCAAAATAAACCGCGCCGTATCCCGTAGCTTCAGGACGAATAAGAGAACCACCCCAGTTTAAACCCTTACCTGTCAATACGCCTGTAAATTCATTTTTAAGTCTTTTATATTGCCCAAACAGGTATC
>Ga0153916_10003427_pt1 | contig 11817 bp, 9 predicted proteins | sample Opewatmetagenome_FD_109642 | JGI IMG/M metagenome (GOLD analysis project Ga0153916, IMG submission 109642) | Freshwater wetland microbial communities from Ohio, USA - Open water 3 Core 3 Depth 4 metaG | ecosystem: Environmental > Aquatic > Freshwater > Wetlands | place: USA: Ohio, Lake Erie, Old...
AGCTTGGCCTCCGAGGCCATGGCCCGCAGCGGCTCGTCCAGGGGCCCGCGCGTGTCGTAGGCGAAGGGCTTGCCGGGCCGCGCGCCCAGCGCCTCCACCATGCCGGCCGGGGATTTCAGCTCGCTGTCCCACAGGGAGCGGGAGCGGACGAGGACATGCAGCTTGCCGTCGGGCGTCGGTTCGCCGATCTGCCAGTACTTGCCGGAATAGGCCCGGAGCGCGCGCAGGTCGGTGAGCGCCGGCGCGAGCACCTGCTTGTTCTCGCCGACGGTCGTCCCGGCCAGAAGGTTGTCGATCAGCTCCGACAGCCCCTGATCGAAGCGCCGGATCGCCGCCTGCTGGAACAGCATCGCCAGCACCAGCGCCGTCGCCGCCAGGACGGCCAGGCTCCAGCCGGCCGCCAGGATCACCAGCCGGCGGACCAGAGAGGGACGGCGCAGGGCCGCGAAGGGGGACGACGTCTCGCTCAAGGCGATCAGCGCCGCGCCTTCAGGGGCGCCGTCACGAGCCGGCGGCCTTGGCGCCGCCGCCGTCGACCTCCTCCATCGGGCAGGTGAGCCGGTAGCCCAGCCCGCGGGCGGTCTCGATGCGATCGGGGCCGATCTTCTTGCGCACGCGGCCGATGAAGACCTCGATGGTGTTGGAGTCGCGGTCGAAGTCCTGGTCGTAGAGGTGCTCGATCAGCTCGCTGCGGCTGATCACCCGGCCCTGGTGCATCATCAGATAATGCAGCAGTCGGTATTCCAGCGAGGTGAGCCGCAGGGGCTCGCCGTTCACCGAGGCCCGCGCCGCGCGGGGATCGAGCCGCAGGCCGCCGCAGGACAGGCTGGGCGCCGCATGGCCGGCCGAGCGGCGCAGCAGCGCGCGCAGGCGGGCCAGCAGCTCCTCGGTATGGAACGGCTTGGTGAGGTAGTCGTCCGCGCCGGCGTCGAAGCCCGCGACCTTCTCGCTCCAGGCGCCGCGGGCGGTGAGGATCAGGACGGGGGTGGCCACGTTCCCGCGTCGCCAACGTTCCAGCACCGAGACGCCGTCGACCTTGGGCAGGCCCAGGTCGAGGATCACCGCGTCGTAGGGTTCGGTCTCGCCGAGGAACTGGGCCTCCTCGCCGTCCCCGGCGTGATCGACCGCGTAGCCGGCGTCGGCCAGCGCCTGCTTGAGCTGGCGCGACAGGTCCGGATCGTCTTCCACCAGAAGAATGCGCATCGGGGGTGTCCTTGCTCCTGACCGGTCAGCCGCCCTGGCGACCCATGATCGCGCCGCTCTCGGCGTCGACGATGAAGATCACCACGCGACCGTCCGGCATCTGCCACTGCACGAAATAGACAGGCCGTCCGCCCATCTCGCCCTGGGTGGTGTTGAGATGCCGTCCCGGCGTGCGCTGGGCGATCATGGCCAGAACCCGCGACAGCGGCGCCTGGCGGCCGGAGCGCACGGCGTCGCGGGCGCGGTCCTGGTCGCTGTCGCCGGCGCCGTACACCGGTCGGCCGGTGTCGGGCCACGGTTGGGCCGCAGCGCCGAGAGGGGCGGCGATCAACAAGGCGGCGATGAGCAGACGAAGTCTCATGGTGCTTGGTCTAGCCCCTCGTGACTGAACCCTGGCTGAACGTCCGACTTAGGAATGCGCAACCGTAGCCTGTCACGTGCGGCGGCGCGGCGTATAGGACCGCTCGCGGCGCCACTGCTCGGCGAAGGCTTCAAGCTCCGTGTCCGGCGTCTCGGGCAGCGTCACCACCAGGCGGGCGAAGAGGTCGCCGCGCTTGCCGCCGGCGTCGGGAAGGCCGCGCCCCTTGAGGCGCAGGCGCGTACCGGAATTGGCCGCCTTGGGCACGGTGAGCGTCACCGGCCCATCGGGCGTCGGCGCCTCGACCTTGCCGCCGAGCACCGCGTCGGGGACCGAGACCGGCAGGTCCATGACCAGCACGTCGCCTTCCCGCTTGAAGATCGGGTGGGGTCGGATGGCGAGTTCGATCAGGGCGTCGCCCGGGCCGGCGCGCCCCGGGGCGCCCTGTCCTTTGAGCCGCAGGGTCTGGCCCTCAGCTGCGCCCTTGGGAATGTTGACGTCGAGCGTGCGGCCGTCAGAGAAGGCGATGCGCTTGCGCCCGCCCAGGATGGCCTCCTCGAGGTCGATCTCGAGCTTGGCGCGGACATCGGCGCCCTTGGAGGCGAACGGCCCGGCGTCGCCGCCGAACCCCCGCCCGCCGCCGCTGCGCCGGCCCAGCATCTCGCTGAGAATGTCCGAGAAATCCACGCCCTCGAAATCGCCGCCGTCGAAGCCGCCGGCGCGCCCGGCGCCGGGGTGGAAGCCGCCGCCGCTCCATTGCCCCGCGCCGCCGCGGAACGTCTCACGGCCGTCAGCGTCGATCTCGCCGGCGTCGAACTTCTTCTTCTTTTCGGAGTCGCCCAGGATGTCGAAGGCGGCGCTGACCTGCTTGAAGCGCTCTTCGGCGGCCTTGTTCCCGGGATTGGCGTCGGGATGGTGGGCCTTGGCGAGTTTGCGGAACGCCTTGCGGATCTCGTCCGCGCTCGCGCCACGCGAGACGCCCAGTTCCTGATAGGGATCGCGCGCCAAGGATCAGCCTCTCAAAGCCCAGCAAACTGTACGCGCTGTAGATCGTGCCGGCCACGGAGTCACGCAAGGGCGTATGTTGCGTTTTTGCCACACACGCAACGCCGTCGGGCTCAGAGGCTTACCAGTCGCCCTTGTCTTCCATGAGATCCCAGGCCGTGAAGTCCAACGCGTCTTCGGCGTGCTTCAGGCTGGCCTCGCTGATGGTCTGGCCGCGGATCGAGACCCCGGCCTTATGCACGCTCTCGGGATCGCCGGTGACCAGCGGGTGCCAGGACGGCAGGCTCCGCCCCTCGTGCAGACGCCGGTAGGCGCAGCTCTTGGGCATCCACTCCAGGTCTTCGATGTTGTGCGGCGTCAGCTTGATGCAGTCGGGCACATGGCGCTTGCGGTTCGCATAGTCGCTGCAGGCGCAGGTGTTGGAATCGAACAGCCGGCAGTGCACCCGGGTCGGGATGATCTCGTCGGTCTCCTCGTCCTCGAAGCGGATCAGGCAGCAAAGCCCGCACCCGTCGCAGAGGCTTTCCCACTCCTTGACGGTCATCTGCTCAAGGCGCTTGGTCTCCCAGAAAGGTCTCGTCGCCATAACGCACGGGTCCTAAACCTAAACGCGCCGCTTCACCATGGCCCGCCGCGCCGCACCCCGACGCCCCCCCGACGCCCCTGAAACCCGACGAGCTTGATCGCCAGACCGCCCTCCCCGCCTGCGTTCGGCCGCGCCCAACGGCGCCCGCCGCCGCCGCGCCCGCCGCGCGCCGGCCGCAGGATGCGGGCCGCGCTGGGCGCGCTGGCCGCCGTGCTGCTGGTGGTGGTCGCGGGATTCGGCGTGGCGATCTGGCAGGCCTATCTGCGCGACCTGCCTGACCTTCCGCCACGCGAGGCGCTGTTCAACCTGAACCGCGCCCCCGGCATTCGGTTCGTCGACCGGACCGGAAAGGTGATCACCGCGCGCGGGCCTCGCTACGGCGATCAGGTGAAACTGGCCCAACTGCCGGAACACGTGCCGCTGGCGTTCCTGGCCGCCGAGGATCGCCGCTTCTATCAGCACGGCCCTGTGGACCTCCGGGCCATCGTCCGGGCGGCCTGGGCCAACTGGCGGACGGGCGAAGTGGTCCAGGGCGGCTCGACCCTCACGCAACAACTGGCCAAGGACCTGTTCCTGACGCCCGACCAGACCTTCAAGCGCAAGGTGCAGGAGGCAGTGATGGCCGCCCGGCTGGAGCGGGCGATGAGCAAGGACGAGGTCCTGGAGCTCTACCTCAACCGGCTGTTCTTCGGCGCCAACGCCTACGGCCTGGACGGGGCCGCGCGGACCTACTTCGCCAAGCCGGCGAGCCGGCTGAACCTCTCCGAAGCCGCCCTGCTGGCCGCCCTGCCCAAGGCGCCCTCGCGGCTCGCGCCGACGCGCAACATGGCCGGCGCGCTGGCCCGCTCGCGCCTGGTGCTGGCCGAGATGCGGCGGACCGGCTGGATCACCGCGCAGCAGGAGGCCCAGGCGCTGGCCGCGCCGCCGCAGCTGGCGCCCGGCGCGCGGCAGGACATCACCGACTACGGCTACGCGCTCGACTTCGCCACCGCCGAGGTCGTGCGCCTCGTCGGCCCCAACGCCCCGCCCGTGCAGGTGCGCCTGTCCCTCGACCCAGTCCTGCAGAAGAGCGCCGCCGAGATCGTGCGCGCGGTGATGCTGACCGACGGGCGTCGGGCGCGGGCCGGCCAGGCGGCGGTGGTGACCCTGGCGGAGGACGGCGGCGTGCGCGCCATGGTGGGCGGCCTCGACTATGACGAGAGCCCCTTCAACCGGGCGGTCCAGGCGCGCCGGCAGCCGGGCTCGGCCTTCAAGCCCTTCATCTACGCCGCGGCGCTGGAGAAGGGGGTGCAGCCCACGGACGTGAGGGTGGACGGGCCGGTGCGGATCGGGGCCTGGCGGCCGCAGAACTACGGCGGCGGCTATCGCGGGCCGGTGAGCGTGGAAACCGCGCTGGCCCAATCCATCAACACGGTGGCGGTGAAGCTGGCGCAGGAGGCCGGACCCCAGGCGGTGGGCGGCCTGGCCCGGCGGTTCGGCTTCACCACCCTGCCGCCCGCGCCGGACCTGTCGGTGGCGCTGGGCGCCTACGAGGTCAGCGTGATCGAGATGGCCGGCGGCTTCCAGGTGTTCCAGAACCGCGGCGGACGGGTGAACCCCTGGATCGTCGAGGAAATCCGGACCCTCGACGGACGGCCGCTCTACGTCCGGCCTCAGACCGCCGCGGTTCCGGTCTACGAGCCGGCGCGCGCCGCGCAGATGGTGCAGATGATGCGGAAGGTGCTGTCGAGCGGCACCGGGACCCGCGCCGCCTTCGGCCGGCCCGCGGCGGGCAAGACCGGCACCAGCCAGAACTGGCGCGACGCCTGGTTCGCCGGCTTCACGCCGGACATGACCACCGTCGTCTGGGTGGGCGACGACGACGACCGGCCGATGGACAGGGTGACCGGCGGCGACCTGCCGGCGCAGATCTGGCGGCGCGTGATGACCACGGCGCATGCGGGCCTGCCCGTGCGGGACTTCGACTGGATCGCGCCGCCCGCCCCGCCGGCCCCGGAACCCGGTCCGCGCGAGGGATTCTACGACGATCTGGCGGCCGACTTCGCCCAGGCCGAGGCCGACGCCGAAGCGAACTGATTTGCCGGGACGGCCGACAAGGCTTGATCCGTTCGCCGCGACCGCTATGTCCCTCCCCGCATGAAGCCTCCCATCCTCGCCCTCAAGGACGTTCGCCTCGCGGACGGCCCCGTAATGCTGTTCGACGGCGTGGACGTGGGCCTCGAGCCCCGCAGCCGCGCCTGCCTGGTCGGGCGCAACGGCGCCGGCAAGTCGACCCTGCTGCGCATCCTCGCCGGCGAGATCGAGGCCGACGCCGGCGAGCGGACGGTGACGCCCGGCACGCGCATCGCCTTCGTCTCGCAGGAGCCGCAGATCAGCGGCGAGACCCTGCTGGACTACGTCACGGCCGGCGGGGCGGCGGCGCACGAGGCCGAGGCGGCGCTGAGCGGCTTCGGGATCGACCCGAAGAAGTCGACCAAGGGGCTGTCGGGCGGCGAGATCCGCCGCGCGGCGCTGGCGCGGGCCTTCGCCGAAGACCCCGACGTCCTGCTGCTGGACGAGCCGACCAACCACCTGGACATCCTGGCCATCGAAACCCTGGAGGGGCAGATCGCCGCCAGCGGCGCGGCCATGCTGATCGTCAGCCACGACCGGGCCTTCCTGGAGCGGGTGACCGACCGCTCGTTCTGGCTGGAGCACCGCAAGGTCCGCCGGCTCGACAAGGGCTTCTCAGCTTTCCAGGACTGGGCCGACCGCATCATGGCCGCCGAGGCCGAGGAAGGCCGCAAGCTCGACAAATCGCTGGAGCGCGAACAGCACTGGCTCTCGCGCGGGGTGACCGCGCGGCGGGCGCGCAACGAGGGCCGGCTGGCCCGCCTGATGGAGATGCGCAAGGCCAAGGCCGAGCGCATGCGCGAGGTCAAGGGCTCGCTGTCCATGGGCGTGGCCTCCTCGGGGATGTCGGGCCAGCGGGTGGTCGAGGTGAAGGGCCTGTCCAAGGCTTTCGGCGACCGGGTCATCGCCAAGGACTTCTCCACCCGCATCCTGCGCGGCGACCGGATTGCGATCGTGGGGCCCAACGGGGCGGGCAAGACCACGCTGGTGAAGCTGCTGCTGGGCGAGATCCCCCCTGACGCCGGGGAGGTGAAGCTGGGGGCCAACCTGGAGATCGCCTACATCGATCAGGCCCGGATCGAGCTGAAGCCCGACATGATGCTGCGCGACGTGCTCACGCCGCTCGGGGGCGACCAGGTGCTGGTGCGCGGTCAGCCCAAGCACGTGGCGGCCTACGCCAAGGAGTTCCTGTTCCGCGAGAACCAGCTGCGCCAGCCGGTGCGCAGCCTGTCGGGCGGGGAGCGAAACCGCCTGCTGCTGGCGCGCGCGCTGGCGACCCCGGCCAATCTGATGATCCTGGACGAGCCGACCAACGACCTGGACATGGACACCCTCGACCTGCTCGAGGATCTGCTGGCCGACTACGAGGGCACGCTGATCCTGGTCAGCCACGACCGGGATTTCGTCGACCGCCTGGCCACCTCGACCATCGCCCTGAACGGCCGCGGCGACGTGGTGGAGACGCCCGGCGGATGGCAGGACTTCCTCTCCCAGAACCCCGGCTTCTTCGGACCCGCCGGCCAGCCGGCGGCCAAGCCCGTCAAGCGGGCCGAGCCGGTTCAGCCCAGCGCGCCGGCCAAGGCGGTGAAGCTCTCCTACAAGGATCAACGCCGGCTGGCCGAGCTGGAAGGCCTGATCGCCGACCTGCCGGACAAGATCGCCAAGCTGGAGGCCGGCCTGGCCGATCCTGCGCTCTACACCCGCGATCCCGCCGGCTTCGAACGCCTGTCAAAGGCGCTGGCGCTGGCCCGCGAGCAGCTCGCGGCGAGCGAGGAGGATTGGCTGCTGCTGGAAGAACGGCGTGAAGCCCTCGAAGGCGGCCGCTAAGGCCGATTCGCAACCCGACAGGCTTTCCTGTGGATAATTTTTAGGATTGATTCTGCAGAGGAATTTGGATCTCGCCCCCGTGTTATCCACAGGCTATGCACCATGGTTAACGCCAAAGCTCACATCAAGGCGAAGCGGGGCGGTTGCTTCATAAAGGGTTCGGGAGCAACGTCAAGAGGCCGAAAGGGACTACGGCGCCGCTGGAAAGGGAAACCAGACCAGGCGGGCGACGCGGAAGGTTCGAATGGACTGGAAACCGGGGCGACCTGGCGACCTTTCCCGGACGGACACCGAGTGCGACGGAAACCTGCGGGGACACCCGCATCTCGAAGTCACACCCGACCTCTCGGCGCAGGTCCCCCAACGGATCTGGATGAGAGGGCGACGCTCCGGGCAACCGAGGCGCCGCCCTCTTGCTATGCGCCCGCGCCCCTGCTCGGCGCCAGGGTGCGACATGCTGTCCGGAAACCATATCGTTTAACCAATCGCTTGCCCTGAGCGGCCTATGGGCCGTGCGTCTTCCTGGAGCCCGCATGACGCACGGCGAAACATCGACGCTGGCGCGACGCCTTGTACTCGCCGCGGGCCTGGTCGCGGCGAATGTCGTCGGCGTGCTCGTGAGCGAGGGGCTGGGCTGGGCCATCGACGCCGCCGGGGAGTCCCCGCTGTGCATCGCCAACGGCTTCATCGCCGCCGGCTTCCTGCTGCTGCCGCTGAACTGGGGCCTGGCCGTCGCCCTGGCCTGTTTCATCGTCAATGTGGGCCTCGGGCTGGCCGATCAGGCCAACATGCCGCTCTCCGTCGTCTACGCCCTGATAGATGTCGCCGAGGCCGCAACCGTGGCCTGGGTGGCGCGCCAGGTCTGCGGGCCGGCGGTGCGCCTGACGAGCCTGGTCCGCGTCGCCCGACTGCTCCTGCTCGCCATCGCCCCGGCCACCGCGGGCGCGGCCCTCGTCGCCGCGGGCTACGCCTCGCTGGTCGGGCAGGACTTCAGCGAGGTCCTGGGGGCGTGGTTCACCGCCGACGGCCTTGGCATGGCCCTTGTGCTGCCGGCGATCCTGCTGGCGCGACGGTCCATCGAGAAATTCGAACGGCCCGCCGCAGAACAGGCCCTCGTCTACGGGCTTCTCGCGGCGACGGCCTTCGCGGCGTTCCACACGCGGCAACTGCCGTTCCACATCCTGCTGTTCCCCGCCGCCATGCTGGTGGCCTTCCGTCTGGGCCCGAAGGGGGCGGGATTCGGCATGCTGCTCTTGTCGGGCATCGCCTTCGCCGTTTTCTCGGGGGCGGACCGATCCACGCTCCAGGCGAATCTGAGCTACGCCGATCGCATCCGCATCGGGCAGTTCCTGATCGCCACCATCTTCATGACCTCGCTCGGCACAGCCTTCGCCGTCGCCGACCAGGCGCGGCTGAAACGGATGTGGGCCAATCGCAGCCGCCTCGCACGCAAGGCCCAGGCGCGCGCCCTGGCCGCGAGCGCCGCCAAGGCCGAGTTCCTGGCGACCATGAGCCACGAGATCCGCACGCCCATGAACAGCATCGTCGGGTTCACCCAGGTTCTGCTGAGGCGGGAGGATCTGCCCGACACCGCCCGGCGCCAGCTCGCCCTCATCGATCAGGCCGGAACCTCTTTGCTGAACGTGGTCAACGATATCCTCGACTTCTCTAAGATCGAGGCCGGGGAGTTCGAACTCTCTTTGACGGCCTGCACGCCGCGCGCCCTGGCTCAGGACGCCATGGCGATCGTCGCCGAAACAGCGCGCGACAAAGGCCTCACGGTGGGCGTCACGGTGGCGGGCGACGCCGATCGCCCCATGCTGATCGACGACCTGCGTGTCCGGCAGATCCTGCTGAACCTGCTCAGCAACGCCATCAAGTTCACCGCCTCGGGGGGCGTGCGCCTGGAACTGTGCGTCACGGCCGCCGAAGACGGCGCGGCGCGCCTGCGCTTCGCCGTGGTCGACACCGGGGTGGGTGTGGCCCCCGACAGGCTGGATCGCCTGTTCAAGCGGTTCTCGCAGGCCGACCGCTCCGTCAGCCGCACCTACGGCGGCACGGGCCTGGGTCTGGCGATCTGCAAGGGCCTGACCGAACGGATGGGCGGAAGCATCGGGGTCGAGAGCAAGACGGGGCGCGGCTCGCGTTTCTGGTTCGAGATCCCGGCCAGGTTCGCCGAGGCGGCGACCGCAGAGGAAGCGCCGGGGCGCGCGCCGGCCCTGCCCAGCCTCGACGGCGCGCGGGTGCTGCTGGTCGACGACCACCCGATGAACCGCGAGCTGGGGCGGACCGTTCTGGAGCTGCTCGGCTGCGCCGTGTGCCTCGCGGAGAGCGGCGAAGCGGCGATCTCGGCGGCCCGCCTGGGCGGTTTCGACGCGATCCTGATGGATCTGCATATGCCGCAGATGGACGGCTTCGAGGCCGCGCGCGCCATCCGCGGCCTGGGCGGCGATGTCGGGCGCACGCCGATCATCGCGCTCTCGGCCGACGTGCTGTCCGAGACCATGGGGCTGTGCCTGCAGTCGGGGATGGTGGATGCGGCGGCCAAGCCGATCCAGATCCAGGCGCTCTACGAGGTGCTCGCCCGGTGGGTGGGCCGCACCGCCGATGGAGCCCTGCGCGCCGCCTGACGCGAACGCGGCGCAATTTCGAGTCCCACGCTGGCGCAATGCGCTCTAGGTTTCCCGGGTTCGAGTCCGGGAGTGCCCATGAAAGCCCTGCGTCCCATCGTGATCGCCCTGGCCGCGATCCTCGCCGCCTGCTCGCCCGCCAAGCAGGACAAGCCGGCCGCGCCCGCCGGGCGCACGACCATCCGCTTCGCCACGGACTGGCGCGCCCAGGCCGAACAGGGCGGCTTCTATCAGGCGGTGGCGACGGGCGAGTACGCCAAGCGAGGGCTGGACGTGCAGATCGTCCAGGGCGGCCCCGGCGTGAACGTGCCCCAGCTGCTGGCCGCCGGCGCCGTCGAGATGGGCATGGGCTCCAACAGCTTCATCGTGCTCAACCTCGCCCAGGAAGGGGTGCCGGTGAAGGCGGTGGCCGCGGTGATGCAGAAGGACCCGCAGGTGCTGATCGCCCACCCCGATCAGGGGATCGAGAGCATCGCCGACCTGAAGGGCCATCCGATCCTGCTGTCCGACGCCTCGGTGACCGCCTTCTGGGTCTGGCTGAAGTCCAAGTACGGCTTCACCGACGATCAGGTGCGCAAGTACACCTTCAACTCCGCCCCGTTCCTGGCCGACAAGCGCGTGGCCCAGCAGGGCTATGTGACGTCGGAGCCCTACACCATCGAGAAGGAGGCGGGGATCAAGCCCAAGGTCTTCCTCCTGGCCGACGCGGGCTATCCCGGCTACGCGACGATGATCCTGGCCCCCGACAGCCTGATCGCCAAGAACCCGGCGGCGGTGAAGGCCTTCGTGGAGGGCACGGCGGCAGGGTGGAAATCCTACCTCGACGGCGACCCCGCGCCGGGCGACGCGCTGATCCGCAAGGACAATCCGGAAATGGGCCAGGACGTGCTGGACCAGGCGCGCGCCAAGCTGAAGTCCTATGGCATCGTCGACGGCGGCGACGCCAGGACCGGCGGGATCGGCGTGATGACGCAGGCGCGCTGGACCGAATTCTTCCAGATGGCGTCGGGCCAGGGCGTCTACCCCAAGACCCTGGATCCCAAGAGCGCCTACACCCTGCAGTTCGTGGGGCAGCCGGCGAAGTGAGCGTGATTTCGCCGCCAATCTCCTCCCCTTCCGGGGGAGGGGGACCACCCGAAGGGTGGTGGAGGGGGCCTGGCGAAGCGCAGTGGCTGGGGCTCGCCCCCTCCACCGCTTCGCGGTCCCCCTCCCCCGTCGCTTTGCGACAGGGGAGGAAGAGTTGAGCGTCGCGTCCTTCGAAAGCGTCGAGGTCGACTACGCCGGACGCCGGGCGCTCGGGCCGGTGGACCTGGCCATCGGCGAGGGCGAGGTGCTGGCGCTGGTCGGGCCCTCGGGAAGCGGCAAGTCCACGGCGCTGCGGCTGCTGGCGGGCCTGGAGGGGCCGACGCGCGGAACCGTGCGCCGGGCGGCCGGGCGCGGAGAAACCGCGGTGGTCTTCCAGGCGCCGACCCTGGCCCCCTGGCTGTCGGCCCAGGCCAACGCGGCCCTGCCGCTGGAGCTGTCCGGCGTGGCGCGCGCCGAAGCCTACGCCCGCGCGGCCGAGGCCCTGGCGCGGGTCGGACTGGGGGCCAGTGTCGCCGCGCGCCCCGCTCAGCTGTCGGGCGGCATGGCCATGCGCGTGTCCCTGGCCCGGGCTCTGGTGACCCGCCCGCGGCTGCTGCTGCTGGACGAGCCCTTCGCCGCCCTGGACGAGATCACCCGCCGGGCGCTGGCCGACGACGTCCTGGCCCTGTGGGCGGACCAGCGGCCGGCCATCGTCTTCGTCACGCACAATGTGGAGGAGGCCGTCTACATGGCCTCCCGCGTGGTGGTGATGAGCCGCGGCCCCGGACGCATCATGGCCGAGGTGGCGGTGGAAGGCCCCCTGCCCCGCCCCGCGGGGTTCCGCACCACCGAGGGCTTCCGTCGCACGGTGGAGACGGTCTCGGCGGCCCTGGGCCGCGGCATGGGGACGACGCCGTGAAGCGCCTGGTCGACCTGCTGGCGCCGATCGCCCTGATCGCCCTGCTGCTGGCCGCGTGGGAGAGCGCCTGCCGGTTGCTGCAGGTCCCGGCCTATCGCCTGCCGCCGCCCTC
>Ga0153916_10003428_pt1 | contig 11813 bp, 11 predicted proteins | sample Opewatmetagenome_FD_109642 | JGI IMG/M metagenome (GOLD analysis project Ga0153916, IMG submission 109642) | Freshwater wetland microbial communities from Ohio, USA - Open water 3 Core 3 Depth 4 metaG | ecosystem: Environmental > Aquatic > Freshwater > Wetlands | place: USA: Ohio, Lake Erie...
AACCTTTCTCACAGAACTCTCTTGTATATCCATTGCGCTTATGAAAACGAAATCAGCCCATTGGATATCTTTATCTCTCAAAGGATTAACATTCATATCAATTAGTTTTCTTTCCCATTTTTCAGGAAGCATTGCCGCCACTGTCAATAATCCGAGTGGTGGGAAGCTTGCTTTTTTATAGATAAACTTTAAAGCATATTTAAAACTCCAAAAAGTGTCCGGATATTCCGGGTACACTAATAATATTTTATAGTTTGAATTCATCGATTACGCAGGAAATTAATAAATGAGAATAGAAATGGTTGCCTAAGATAATACGAATATACACCATTTCACCAGATTCTGGAAGTTCAGACTTTGGTTGACATATTTGTAAAATAATAATGTCAATCTAAGTCAGCGAAATGAACATAAAAGCTAAACAGGACATCAAGAGAAAACTACGTATCCTGAACCATGCCAAAGAAAATAAAGAGAAAAATTCTTTTACATCTTTTTTCTATTCATATCAAGTACACTTGGCTAAGGGTTGTGGATTTGGTTAACCCAGGTAGTTTTTTAATACCCTATTTTTCGAAGTACGCTTTAATCTTATGATCGCCCTGTCTTTGATCTGCCTAATCCTTTCTCTTGTAAGATTAAATTCCACACTAATTTCCTCGAGTGTATGCGTATGTTTGCCGGATAATCCAAAATAAAGTCTGATAATATTGGCTTCTCTTTGGGTCAATGTATTAATAGCCCTTTCAATTTCTTTCCTTAGTGATTCCGTTAACAATTCTTTATCAGGTCCGGAAGTATCTTCACTTAATATAACATCATACATGTTACCTTCTTCATCTTGTACAAGTGGGGCATCCATTGAAATATACCTCCCTGCGTTTTGTATGGCTTCTGTCACATCATTAGGATCAAGCTCTGATGCCTGTGTAATCTCAAGGATAGTTGGTTCTCTTTCGTACTTCTGTTCCAGTACATTAATAGTTTTTTTTATCTTATTTATTTGACTGCATCTATTTAATGGGAGGCGGACAATTCTTGCCTGTTCTGCCATAGCCTGGAGAATGGATTGTCTGATCCACCAAACGGCGTAGGATATGAACTTAAAACCCCTTGTTTCGTCAAATCGTTCTGCAGCTTTGATCAAACCAAGATTCCCCTCATTGATCATATCCGGAAGACCCATCCCGTTGTTCTGATATTGTTTTGAGACTGAAACAACAAACCTGAGATTTGCGTTTATCAACCGGTCCCGTGCATTCAAGTCCCCATCGTGGATCCTTCTGGCGAGATCAACTTCTTCTTCTGCTGTAATCAGTTTAACCTTACCTATCTCATTAAGGTATTTGTCCAGCGATGGATTATCCCTGTTGGTAATCTGTTTGATGATTTTCAGTTGCCGCATTTAAAGGGGGATTTGGGCTTTTGACATGTACGTAAAATACTTTCTAAAGGTACCACTTATAATGGGGAAAATCCATTTTTTCTTAAGGATTTGTTGATCCTGCTTTTCTACAGGATCATTGTACATGAATCGTACCGCCAGAATAATTTAAACAAAATTTATTTTTACCATTTACCTTATGCAAAAACCAGACATCTTAACCACATTTGGCCGGTTAGATTACAATTAACATACATAACTTAACAACAGGCACTTAACTCCAGCCAAGGGTGGTCAATTTACTCCGGCCAAAGGTGGTCAAGGCCACTGGTTTTTCCAGGTTAGGCCATGTAGTATTACGGATCTAATATCACTAAAAGTGTACCTACGCTCGTTACTAATATGATTAGGGAATATAAAGCAACACCGCTAAAATATTTGAAACTCCAAGGCCACGGCTTTTCCCTCAGAACAGTTGGAAGGTTATTCTCTTCATGTAGATAGTCAACGAGATCTTTTTGCAGTTTCCAATACGCGCGATGGCGGTTGATAACAAACCATAAACCGTAGCAGCAAAACACTCCTGTAAACAGGAGTATTTGCCACTTCGCGAAGTAAGTACTGACTACCTTGCTGTTTATTATCAAGAAGGCATTTAGCCCAGTAATAGCAGCTACAACCCAGAACTGTTCAGTAGTGCACTTATCCATTTTATTATTCATTACTTGAATAATTGTCTCTTTCATAATCATAAATGGCCATTATATTATTTTACTGCCAATGTCAGCATTAAAGTAAATATACAAAATATTAGGCAGTTAAACAATTAAATAAAAAACTAATCATAGTATAATATGAAAAATATTCGCAGATTGTGGTAAAGTGTAGTATGGGCAGACCAGGAAAGTAATTCGCACAAATAATTTTAGTTACATTACAGAAAAAACTTTTATTGGTTGGCTTTACCCGTTTATCATCTTCCATGATCAAAGATATCCAAGAGACATAGATTTTGAGATCAATGAAATTATTATTCGGATTAATACCGTTTTATCCCATTTGGATTTACTTTTTTAGCACGTTATTTAAAGCTAGGAATTCCGGTCAAGCTGAGTACATCCCTCCGGAACAAACTGAGCATATGATTACGGAAATGTCTAAGCACCTGAATCCGGAACATAAACATAACCTTATCAACTCAATTTGATTTTATGATTTACCTTCAAACAGATTATTCAATTTAAATCGGACAAGGTTGCTCAATTGCACCCGAATTTGCAATCAACTGAGGACACGGTTGTAAACCATCATGTAATCTTCCACCATTTTTTCCATCGTAAATCTTTCTGCTGCCCAATGATGGCAAAATGACCTGTCAAGATTTTTAATTTCAATTAATACTTCAATGGCTTCATTTATATTATTCACCAAGAAACCAGTTTTTCCCTGATTGATCAGTTCAGGCATGGATCCACGTTTAAAGGCTACAACCGGAGTGCCACAATACATTGCTTCAGCAACACTTAATCCGAAAGGCTCCTCAAAGTTAACGGGATGAAGCAGTGCATAGGCTTTGCCGAGCATACTGTTTCTTTCTTCAGGACCTAGATTACCGACAAAAATAATGTCTTCGTCATTAATGAAAGGCTTTACTTTTTCATTGAAATAATCCTGATCTTGGATAAGCCCTGCGATTATCAGTCTCATTCCCGATTCTTTCGCGATCTGGATGGATTCGTATGTACCCTTCTCATGATGTATCCGGCCTAAAAAAAGTAAATAATCATTATGATCAGGCTGGAAACTAAATTCATTGGTTCTGATCCCATTATAAACAGTAGCAATATAATCAAGTTCAGGACTCCGATCTGAATTACTGATAGATACATAATAACTTGAACTGTTGTATTTCCTATAGACAGGAAGAATTCTAGCAGATGAAAATCCATGAATGGTTGTAATCATTGGAGGTTTAATAAGCCTGGAATAAGTCAGCGGAAGAAAGTCATAATGATTATGTATAAGATCAAAGCGATCTGCCTGTTCCATCAGATGACTGATATGCAGACATTCCCAAACCTTGGGATCCATGTCCGGATTTTCTGAATAAGGCTTTTCACATATAAACTGGAGTTCACCATCAGTTAAGGAATCGCCCGATGCAAAAAGTGTGACCTTCATCCCTTTCTTAACTAATCCTTCTGCTGTATTGGATGCAACCTGTTCCCAAGGCCCGTATTTCCTAGGGGGTGTCCTCCATGCTGCAGGTGCAAGAACGGCAATGCGCATATTATTAACTTAATTTATGTAATTGTTTTAAAAAATACCATTTTATTCACAAAATTATCAAAAGTTTTCGGGGACAAAATGAATTTAGCCCGAATTAAATTCTTTGCCTCATTTATATATGCTCTATGCAAGGTTCAAACTGTTTGCTTTGAAAAAGTAAATCCTTGTTTCGATATAGATGTTAGGGTTGCTTCTTCTTTGCGCAGAATACAGCAATTCATTTTGGAATATCTTCTGGATACCAGCCTTATAGCTCGCTTTGTGTTCGCTGTTTTGCCGCATAAGCCACCATACAGCCTGGTAATGGACAGAACCATTTGTAAGTTTGGAACGTCAAACATCAATGTTCTGGCTCTTGCCATTGTTTATCAAGGCATTGCCTTTCCCGTTTTATTTAAGATGATGACAAAGTTTGGTAATTCATCCACCAGTGAACACATTAAACTGATGCAATGTTACATTGAATTGTTTGGTATTGACACCAAAGAATGCCTAGTTGCTGATAGATAATTTGTAGGAGATCATTGATTAGCATACCTCAATAACATATAAATTCAGTACCATATTCAGATTCATGAGAATTCCAAGATCGACATTCCACGAAATAGACATCGCATAAAAGCTTCATAGTTATTTAACCACTTAAAGATCAATCAGTATGAGTTTTACTTTGGTATCATTTACGTCAATGGTCAACTTTGTTCTTTATCAGCCTCGAAAGTTAAAAATAGATAATGAGTTCCGGAACTTTAAATCATTGTTTCATTCAACAAATCCGATATGACTCAGTCATTATACAAAGAAGGTTGGTAAATCGGCGTGTCCAGGAAAGGACACATAACCCAGTCGGTGAAAGTCCGACCGAGGATAAAAGACTCGATCCTCGTAGCTTGGGAGGCACCGTGGCGGGAAACCAATACGGTGAAGCCCTCCGACAACATTTTCAATATGGAAGATATGCAATACTACAGGCTGCAACGTACAGTGAACGCAGAAGTAGCCTCGTTACACGCAAGCCCGGTGGCCGAGACGGTCGATAACGCGCGAAGGCAACAAGGAACTAACCGAAAAGGGTTTGATACGGTAGTCCTCACCGGCGGGGTATCAGCGGTGGCATGTAGTGAAGGGTTATGTGGAAACTGGAGAAGCCCTCGATACCCGGCGAAGAAATATCACTGCGGAGGCATATCCTATAACCTTGAATGGGAAATGGATAGGCAGGTATCAGGGTGACGGATTGGGTCGTAGTACCGTTGATTGGCGCGCAGCAAAACGTGCCAGGAGGGAAGGGTCCAGACTGATGAGTATTCCGTTTGATCAAAGTGAGGCAGGGGTGAGATGAAAAAGACACCTATAAATCTGCAGGATCTGAGACGACGGATTTATTGTAAGGCGAAGTCTGATAAGACGCATCGCTTCTGGGGGGTTTTTGTGCATATCACGAAGATGGAAACACTGAGAGAGGTATATCGACTGGCAAAGAGGAATGGAGGTGCTCCAGGCATAGACGGTCTGACCTTTGACGATATTGACTCGTCAGGTCTTGATGAGTTTCTCTCAGCCATTCGAAACGATCTTCTTTCGGGCTGTTACCAACCCCAGAAAAACCGTAAAGTTGAGATTCCAAAGGGCAACGGCAAAACGAGGATGCTACAAATTCCTACCATCCGCGATCGGGTGGTTCAGGGAGCGCTGAAGTTGATCCTCGAAGCCATATTTGAGGCTGACTTTTATCCTAACTCTTATGGATTCAGACCCAAACGGTCGCCGCATCGCGCACTGGCAGAAGTCAGGCGTAGTGTGCTTCGAAGAATGACCAAAGTAATTGATGTCGACTTGACGAACTATTTTGATTCAATCCGGCATTCAATACTTCTGGACAAGATCGCAAGGCGAGTCCAAGACCCGAATGTCCTGCGGCTCGTGAAACAGATAATCAAAACTGCCGGGAAGGTAGGGGTGCCTCAGGGCGGCCCGTTTAGTCCTTTGGCGGCGAACATTTATCTGACGGATCTTGACTGGTACTTCAATGGTATACGAAGAAAGACAGCCGAAGGATCATATGAGGCAGTCAACTATCATCGTTTTGCCGATGATATCGTGATCACTGTGAGCGGGCACTCCAGTAAAAGAGGATGGGCTGAGTTGGCCTTACAACGGCTCAACGAACAGCTTGTTCCTTTGAGAATCACCCTCAATAAGGAGAAGACTCAGATTGTGAACTTGCTCAAGGGTGAATCATTTGGCTTTCTCGGTTTTGATATTCGGCGAGTCATGAACAGGCAAGGTACAGATTACTTCATTCTTATGACACCGAAGTTAAAGGCCCGCAAGGCGATTAAAGCGAAGATCCGGGAAATAATCAAGAATGGAGGAGCTACTCCAGATAAAGAGATTATTGCCAAGATCAACGAAGTACTTGCTGGATGGGTTAATTACTTTCAGGTGGGTAATTCAAACCGGGCTTTTAGCGAGGTTAGGGATTACCTGGAGATGAAAATTCGTACCTTGCTGACCAGGAGGAAGCGACGGCAGAAGCGCAGTGTAGGCTGGCGCAGATGGAGTAACGAATACCTCTACGATGTACTTGGATTATTCTGGGATTGGAAGCTTCAACCCCTTGCTAATGCGGAGGCATTCAAGTGAAAGTCTATGTCATGAACTACCGGACACATAATCCTTACGATGAATCTCATTGGGTGAGCCGCTTGAGGGAAAACTTCACGAGCGGTTCTAATGGGGAGGGGCTGGAGACGGGCCGGTTGGTACCGCGCCAGTCCTTTACCCGACAAACTGAATTTAGAGCATTGAAAACAAGTGGTTTTAATATTGAACATTCACATTTGACCGATATTGCACTAATAAATAAGCTCTTTGCCATGGTGCTGATTGGTTTTGTTTGGGCTTACAAAGCAGTAATATTCTTAAACTCTCTTCGCCCAATCAAGATCAAAAAGTATGGAAGAAGAGCCAAGAGTTTATTCAAGCACGGATTAACATATTTTGCAAATCTATTGTTTTTCTGATGATTTAGATGATTTTATGGAAGGTTGTAAATTTTTGTCATGTACTTAGAATATTTTATTAAAATATATTTCAGTCATTTTTATAAACTATTCGTTACTATCAAAATATGATTTTGGAATATGTGTAATCCTGCAACAAAGATCGTTTTCCCCTGATGCAACTATATAATTATCATCATTATCGATAATTCCTGTAGTAAAAACTATATTTTCAAGATAAAGTTGATCTTTAAGATTATCAGTAAGTTTTGGCAATGAGGTTAAAACAGGATTCTGAATATTTGATTTTAGAATCACTGAAGGGTCATTAGTATCTAAAAGTGCATAATATGTATTGTAAATCCTCACTTTTTCATATTCTTCAACACCATGGAAAAGGACTAACCATCCTTTATCAGTAAGTATTGGTTGCGCACCGCCACCTAATTTTGTTGTTTTACCGGAACCGGATTTTATCCTGATGAAAGGCTCATCAACAGGTTTCCAATGTAATAAATCGGGCGATTGGGCAAGGTTTATTCCCGGACCTGGATAATTATCGGAATCTGGAGGAGTAGCTAAATATGAGCTGCCAAGTGGCCGTGTAAGGGCATAATATTTTTCGTTTATTTTTCCTTCAAACAAAATCATATCTTTGTTTTGATGGTCGAGCACAATACCTTCCAATGTATAATCAAGTCCGTTTTCAGAAGAATATAAAGTAGTACTTTGCCTTTCGGAACTTACAGAGCATGTCGTCATATAATATTTTCCATCAATAAAAGATATTCTTGCATCTTCAATTCCATATTCCTGGTAGCTTTTGGCAGGAGAAATGATTTTTTCGTAATGGATTTTAACTATTTTTCGTCCATCACCGGAAAGTTCAACGGGAAGTATCCACGAAAGAGAAGTTAAAGCATAAACCTGCAAGGGGTAATGTTTTTTAAGTAAGAACGTTCTTGGATCGCTAGTGTCGACATCATCAATGTCGTAACCGTCAAGAACATAGCCTTTCTCGGAATCCCATCTTATGCTGTGGATTTTATTGTTAAAAACGGGAAATTTCAAGGCTTCTGCTATTCTTACCATGATAATAATATTTCCACTTGGCAGTCTTGACATTCCGGGGTTAAAAGCTCCCAATACATAAGTGTCAGTTTTTAAGTCTTTTCTTATTTGTGAATAACTTAAATCGATATCAGCAGGCTTTATTATTATTCCATCAAAAGGAAATATATGTTGCATATGAATATGTTTTATATTTTATTTAATGCTTCCCCTATTATTGCGTTTTGTGAATATTTATTGCACAATTCAGACAAAATATCTTCAAAGGTGTGATACTTCAAACCTTCTTGGTCTAAATTGATATTATTTAAGTATACATTTTAGCGTCTCGTAATGTGTTTTTCCATCAAAAGCCCCATGAAGTCTGTTAAAATTATAAAAATATTCCCAATGTTAAGTTTTTATTTAAGATTCAGATCATCCGTATATTATAATAATTGATAAAATTCACCCGGATCAGTTCGATGGACTTTTTCGACATTTCCATTGAGCCTTGGTGATCGTGGTTTAATATATATATGTTTAATTCCCTTATCCTCTTTAACAAACCAATGAAACTTGGCTTGAAACATATGTCCCTGGTCAGTTTTAATGGTATGAATCCGAAAAAGGAATTTTTCAATCACCTAGTCAATAAAATCAATTACATTTTGTTGATTATGACATATATAAATCTTTACTTCCCTAATTCTTGTGGCATCATCTATTGCGGTATATTGAAATCTACGAATCCTATTGCCTTTTGGATCTTCTAGAGATACAAATTTCAAATCCACTTGAACATGATGGCTCGGAACTTTCTTAGTATAACGTCTATTATGTACAGTCCTTCGTGAAGTAGTCTTCGGTAATCGGCTTTCATTATGACTCAGTAAAGTCCAGTGAACACTGGACTCAGAAGTTTTAATGCCATGATATCATTCGAGATACCATGTGATTCTTTTTGTACCTAGGTGGTACACTCTTCTGAGTTCAAGTATTTTATCAACAACCTCTTGAGATAGTTTGTCAGGATAGCTTATGGCTGCTTTTTATATTTTAGGCCTTCTTCTCCACCTATTTTATAAGCTCTTTTCCAATCGTAAAAAGTTGATTTGGGAATCCCGCAAGCCTTTTAAGCTTTAAGATTATTGCCTAATAAACGAGCATATTGAAAAAATCGCTAATAATGATTAGCATCAGCCAGAATATTTTAACCACCCTTTTCAATGGTTAAATGTTTATCAATATATTATTTACAAAATTGAATTATTTCCAGCGAAAAGTGGCAAAAACCTCCGATTATTTGGTGGATCAAACAGGGGAGCTTCTGTTTTCTGATTGTTGGGGGTGGATTGTTTGAAAAATTATTAACCAGACTTTATTATTAGTAAGAAAGATTTTGCTACTTATCCAACATTGCCACCCAGAACTTATAATGACATACCTTAATAATTCACTGGTAATTATTTGACTTTAAGTTTGAATTAAACTATCTTTATAGAATTATACTTCTCAATTTCAAAGATTCATTCCTGACAGTGTATACATTAATCTCAATTTTTTCAGGAGTTTATATAGTTTGAAAATATTTCTGTTCAAATGCAGATCTGGTCCGTTGAAATAAAGGAACTTGAAACATTGTACACCTATATAAAAGGTCAGTTTCCTGAATTGGAGAAAGAATTGGAGCAACTCATCAGGACTGAAGATGCGAATGTTGTCATGCTCTATTCGAGAAGATGCCTGGAGGTTATCATTACCGATCTGTGTGAATGTGAATTGGGAAGGCCAAGAAAAACAGAACCACTCAAGGGTATCATCGATAAACTGAACCGGGAAGATAAAGTGCCATCACACATTATAACTTCGATGCACAGCCTGAACAGTTTATCAACCTATGGTGCCCATCCCAAAGAATTTGACCCGGAACAGGTAAAACCGGTTCTTAATAATCTTACAACAATTATCAAATGGTATCTGAAATATAAGGATGCCCAAACCATTAGCAAAGCAAAGCCAGAAGAAGAAACTAAGCATGAAATTAAAGGCCCGGATAATTCCAAGGAAACAATCCGTATATCAAAAAAAAGGTTAATAATAATGCTCTCCGGATCTTTCCTGGTTTGTGTTATTATCATTGTGGCTTTATTCGTATTTAATATCATTGGCGGCGGGAAGCAGACTAAAGAACTTGAAAAATCCATTGCTGTATTGCCCTTTATCAACGACAGTCCGGATGAAGAGAATGTGTACTTCATAAATGGAATCATGGAAGAGATCCTTAATAATCTGCAAACCATTAAAGACCTCAGGGTCATTTCACGTTCCTCTGTCGAACAATACCGGGGTCCAACCAGACCCACCTCTCCTACAATTGCAAAAACACTGGGAGTAAATTATATAGTCGAAGGAAGCGGACAAAAATACGGCAACACATTCCGTTTGAGGGTACAATTAATTGAGGCCGTTAAAGACAGGCACCTCTGGGCAGAATCCTATGAACAGGAAATACATGAGACCAAAGATATTTTTGGAATACAAAGCCAAATTGCACAAGCTATAGCAAAAGAATTAAAAGCGATAATAACCCCTGAGGAAAAACAACTCATAGATAAAACTTCAACTACGAATCTTACCGCATACGATTTTTACCAGAGAGGAAAAGAAGAATATATCAAATATTGGATTGATAGTGACAATAGGGCAGCGCTGGAAAAAGCCGAAGATTTTTATCATCAAGCATTGGAATATGATCCCACCTTCGCCCAGGCTTATACCGGGTTGGCCAGAGTTTATTATGACAAGCATTATTGGGAAACTTATTACACCCAGAAATTCCTGGATTCTGTTCCTGTTTTATGTGATATTGCCCTCTCCTATGACAACCAGGTGGCTGAAGCATATATTGTCAGGGGAAATTACTACCGGGCGAAAGGCATTTCAGATAAGGCAGCAGAAGAATATGATAAAGCATTAAAAATTAATCTTAATTCTTGGGAAGCTTATTATGGAATGGGAAATTTGTATTGGAATGACGACCTTCTTAAGACAATTGATAATTATCAAAAAGCTGCATCCCTTAATCGCGGATCCGAACTACCATCTTTATTAAGAAGTATTGGTTATGCATATGATCAAGCAGGATTCAAGGAGAAAGCTGATAATTATTGCCTTGAAGCTCTTAAATTAGATGGTGATTCATCCATTTATTTTGAATATTTATGTCAGTCTGAATTTTGGAGTAATAATTTAAATAAATCTGTCAAATTAGGGGAAAAGGCGTTTGCAATGGATTCAACCAACGCTTATAACTTATGGTATTTGGGATTCAGTTACTCAATGTGTGATCAATTTGAAGAATCATTAAAATATTTTAAAAAATATATTGCAATATTAGAAACTTTTCCTGAAGAGAATCGGGAGACCGGTTCTGAACACCGCGTTGGATATGCATTTTGGCAAAATGGATACAGGAAAGAAGCAGAATATTATTTCAATAAACAGATGGAACACTGTCATAGTTTGATTAAATTTGGTCGCTCACATTCACAATTATTATTATCATATTATGATATTGCGGCTATATATGCTCTCAGAGGGGAGAAGGATAAAGCATATGAGAACTTAAAAATTTTTAATCAAAGACAAATGATGCCTTTATGGGCGGTCACACTTATTAAAAAAGATCCATTATTTAACAGCATCAGGGATGAACCGGAATTTCAGCAGATTGCCAGGGAAATAGAAGCCAAATACCAGACAGAGCATGAAAGGGTGAGGAAATGGCTGGAGGAGCAAGGGATGTTGTAGTTAAGATATTGACATAATTATTCAACTATTCTTGATATAAAAACCGTCCAATTATTTGGTATAGAGATTAAGGAATGGCAAGTATAGCTTGCCATTCCACGATCTTCAAATGCATCTGCTAGGCAAATTATTTGGGAAAAATCCATCTCGGTTATTCAAGAATAGAAAGGGGATTATTAAAGGGTAGACCTGCTTTTGATTTTTTTTCCTCAATAGCAAGTATAGCTTGCCATTCCACAATCTTTAAATGCGTCAAATAGGCAAATTTATTG
>Ga0153916_10003429_pt1 | contig 11813 bp, 8 predicted proteins | sample Opewatmetagenome_FD_109642 | JGI IMG/M metagenome (GOLD analysis project Ga0153916, IMG submission 109642) | Freshwater wetland microbial communities from Ohio, USA - Open water 3 Core 3 Depth 4 metaG | ecosystem: Environmental > Aquatic > Freshwater > Wetlands | place: USA: Ohio, Lake Erie, Old...
CAGGTACGCTTCGCCAGACGGCAGGTTGCCCCACTCCCCGGGCTTCAGAATCAGGCCGGTCGAAGCGATTGCCGAAATGCCGTCGATGGGGAGAGTGATGTCGGTCCCGAGTTTGGTCGTGAGGCGGGCAAGGCGAGCCCGGGTCAGGAGGTCGGTGACCTTTCGTGTGCGTTCGGCGATCACGTGGTAGTCGGCGTTCATCGTCCGGATGAGGCAGTCTTCCGTAATGCCGGGCATGGTGGCGACGCGTGCCCCTGCCGAGGTGGCGGCTCTGCGGGACGCCGTGTGGGTGATCGACTTCGAGGTCACGGCAAGCACCACATCCGCGCCAGCCATTGCGGCAGGCACGGGAGTCGGGGGTTCCTGGCCGTTGAGCTCGCGCTCACCGTACTCGACCACCACGACCTCACGCGCTAACGGCCGCGCCGCGTCGGCCAGCACACGGGCCAGCGCAGCGAGCGCCCGGTCCGTCACCACCAGGAAGACCTCGTGGCGCTGAAGCCCGAGGCAGTCACGCACCGCCGTGAGAGCAGCGCTTTCCAGGGCACCCATGGGCCGGCCTCCGCTCGGAATTGTAACCTTCGACCGTCACTACCGGCAGCTGCGGCCCACATCGCCCTCGGGCCGCCCACCCGCCGGGCGAAAAAGCCCTCACGCGGCGAAAAAGAGTTGAAACACGCCGTGGAGGGATCTGGGCCGGAGGCCCTCGAAGAATCAGGCGCGGGTGGCGCACCAGACCGGTACGGGCGCTCGTCGGGCCACGTACTGGCTGGTCGAGCCGAGCGCCAGCTCCACGATCCGGCTGTGGCCATGGGCCCCGAGGAAGACGAGGTCGAACCCTTCGGGCCCCAACATCGCGAGCAGCTCCTGCTCGACCTCTTCCCCACGGCGGAGCTGGTACGACACATCGACCTCATAAGGGCCGAGGTATCGGCTGGCCTCGTCCAGCCGGGCGCGGGCGCGCTCCTCGTGCTGCTCCACCGTCACGACCGAGAGCGGGAGGCTCAGCGCGCGAGATATCTCGGCCGCGTGCTGCAGCGCGCGCACCGCTTTGGGGCTACCGTCGTAGGCAGCGAGGGGACGAAGCAGCGATTCGGCCTGCTGGGGAACAATGAGGACCGGCAGCGAGGAACGCCGCAGCAGCATCTCGGCCGCCGACCCGAGGAGGTCCTCGTGGAAGCGGGCGTTCACACCGCGCTGGCCGACCACAAGCAGATCCGCGAGCTTGCCGGCGGCCAGGAGGCCGTGAACCACCCCGGCCCGCTCGAGGTGGAACTGGCCCTCCACACCTGCCGCCTCGCAGCGGGTACCGAAGTCGGACCGGATCACCGCCGCGACATCGTCGAGGGTCGCCCGCATCTGCGCCTGCAGGCTCAGGAAAGGCTCGAAGCCCATCGCGCCCGAGATGTCGGTGATGAAGGCTCCTTCCAGAAACGTTGCGTCGACGACGTGAATGCCGTGCACGACGGCGTGCAAGCGCTTCGCAAGGTCCAGGGCAAGGCGTTCGGCGTTCGCGGCATGAGCCGACCCGTCGAGACCGATCGCGATGTGCTTGACCATGGGGCCTCCCTGAGAGCAAGGTAGCGCGCGATCGGAGCCGGAGCAAGGGGCGGGAATGCTCCGATCAAACGAGAGATTCAGCTTAGAATGAGGACCCCGACGTCGGCCGCGGCCCGCCTCCCGGCCGGCGGCAAAGGGAAAGGGCAAGGAGGGTGGAGATGGCCTCGGTGGCGAAGAACGAACCGGCAGCGCTTCCGCTTGCCGAGGTCCTCGGCGCCTACCGCGTGATGCTCACCTCACGGCGCGTTGACGACAAGGAGATCCAGCTCAAGCAGCAGAACCTGGCGTTCTTCCAGATCAACGGCGTCGGCCACGAGGCGGTTCTCGTGGCGGCCTCCCGGCACCTCTCCGCCGAGAAGGACTGGTTCTTCACCTACTACCGGGACCGGGCCCTGGCCATCGCACTGGGCATGACGCCGTACGAGATATTCCTCGGCAGCGTCGGAGCGGAGGCCGGCCCGGACTCTCGCGGGCGGCAGATGCCGAATCACTGGGGGCAGCGCCGACTCCACCTCCCGGCGCCATCCTCACCCACCGGGACGCAGTGCCTGCAGGCAGTGGGCTTCGCGGAAGGTGGCCGGTACCTGCTGGCGCTGGGGAAGGCGTCCGAGCGGGCCGCGGTGGCGCCCGACGAGGTGGTGTGGGTTTCCCTTGGCGACGGGACGACCTCGGAGGGAGAGTTCTGGGAGTCGTTGAACACCGCGTGCAACCTCCGGCTGCCGTTGCTTTACGTGGTCGAGGACAACGGGTACGCGATCTCGGTGCCCGTGGACGTGCAGACTGCCGGGGGATCGATTTCCAAGTTGGTCACCGGCTTTCCCAACCTTACGATCTTTGAGGTCGACGGTTGTGACTTTGTCGAGTCGTACCGCGTTATGGGTGAGGCGGTGGCACGGGTCCGCTCGGGTGAAGGGCCGGTCCTGGTGCACGCCGGGGTCGTGCGGCCTTACTCACACTCGCTGTCGGACGACGAGCGGTTGTACAAGCCTGCAGCCGAACGGCAGCGCGAGGCGGAACGCGACCCGATCGAGCGGACCGCCCGCCTGCTCCGCGAGCACTACGGCGTGAGCCGAGACGAACTCGAGAGGCTCGAGGCGGAGGTCCAGGCCGAGATCAACGCCGCTGCAGAGAGGGCCGTGGCCTCTCCCCAGCCCGACCCCGCCACATGGGCCGACTTCATCTACTCCTCCGAGGTGGATCCGACCTCCGAGCGCTTCGCCGCCGAGCCTGCCATCGGCGACCCGTCACCCAAGACTATGGTGGACCTCCTCAACGCGTGCATGCGCGACGAGATGCGGCGCGACGAGCGCATCGTGGTCTTCGGGGAGGACGTCGCCGACGCCTCACACGAGGCGGCACTCGCCGAGGTCAAAGGCAAAGGGGGCGTCTTCAAGGTCACCCACGGCCTGCAGCGGCTGTACGGCTCACGCCGCGTGTTCAACTCCCCGCTGGCCGAGGCGAACATCGTCGGTCGTGCCTTCGGGATGGCGCTTCGGGGACTCAAGCCCGTGGTCGAGATCCAGTTCCTGGACTACATCTGGCCGGCCTACATGCAGATCAGGGACGAGCTGTCCAACATCCGCTGGCGCTCCGGGGGGCAGTGGTCGGCACCGGTCGTGGTGCGGGTGCCCTCGGGAGGCTATCTCAAGGGCGGCGGTCCTTATCACTCCCAGTCGGGTGAGGTGCTCTTCACCCACATTCCGGGCCTGCGCGTCGTCATGCCCTCGAACGCACTCGATGCCAACGGCCTGCTGCGCACCGCGATCCGGTGCGACGACCCGGTGATCTTCCTGGAGCACAAGCACCTCTACCGCCAGACGCACAACAAGGCCCCGTACCCCGGTCCCGACTTCACGGTCCCGTTCGGCAAAGCCGCCACGGTGCGGGAGGGAAGCGACCTCACGGTGATCACGTACGGAGCAACGGTCGTCCGCTCGGTCCAGGCGGCCAAGCGCCTGGCGGACCTGGGGGGCGGCGAGGTGGAAGTGCTGGACCTGCGAAGCCTCGCCCCGTACGACTGGGATGCCGTCGCGTCCTCCGTGAAGAAGACCCACCGGGTGCTGGTCGTGTACGAGGATTGCCTCTCGTTCGGCTACGGCGCCGAGATCGCCGCGCGCATCGGTGAGGAGTTGTTCGCCTACCTGGACGCGCCGGTGCGCAGGGTTGCCGGCAAGGACACGTTCGTGGCTTACGCGCCGACGCTCGAGGACGTGATCCTGCCCCAGGTGGACTCCATTCTGACCGGATTGAAAGACCTGCTGGCGTACTGAGAGACAAGGCGACTCTCGAATGTTGGCAGTCGGCTGCCGGTCGAACAGCAGTGCCGGGATCGCCCAGCACGGCCCAGGGAGAGCGTTCTGGTTCTTTCCTGGCAACTTTTCACCCTACTGTTTGGCTTTCCCGCGAGCCGTTCTGCCCGCTGCTAAACTGACGGGCACCAGTGAGGGGGCGACCCGGTGGGTACCTTTCGCATCGCAAAACGCTTCGAGATCGAATCCGGTCACCGGCTCTCCAAGCACCCGGAAAAGTGCCGGTTTCCGCACGGTCACACGCGGATGGTCGAGGTCGTGTTGTGCGCCGACTCGCTTGACGACAACGATATGGTGTGTGACTACAAAGCACTCAAGACGGTCGTGGAGCGTGAGCTGGAGCGCTTCGACCACGCGATGCTCCTGGCTGCCACCGACCCTCACCGGGAGCGCTTCGCTCCCTTCAGCGAGCGGGTGGTGCTGCTGGAGGAGGGGGACCCCACGACCGAGGTTCTCGCCCGTCACCTCTTCCGCCGCATCGCGACTGCATTCCGGCCCGGGATGGAGGTTACCGCCCCCGGCGGTGCGCTGTATCGCGTGCCGGCGTCTGTCCGGCTCGAGCGCGTGCGCCTCTGGGAAACCCCCAGCACCTGGGGCGAGTACCGTGAGGACCCGGCCAAGGGCCACGGCACACGGGGCACGGGGGAATGAGCGGCAGCGACGACGCTCAGTGGCGCGCGCTGCCGACGACGATCACTCCCGAGGAGCTCGAGTCCTGGTGTTCGCGAATCCCGGCCCCACTGGCGGTGACGGGCGCAACCGGATTCGTGGGGTCGCACCTGCTGGAGGCGATGCTCGAGGGCGGCCTGCGTCCGCGGCTCCTTGTGCGGGAGCCCGCGCGGCTTCCGGAGCGCGCGTGGGCGCAGGCCGAGATCGTGCAGGGGGGGCTGGAAGACCGCGACGCCGTGGCCGCGCTCGTCGCTGGGTGCGGCGCCGTGATCCACGCTGCTGGGCTGGTACGCGGAGCCCGCGCGGCGCAGTTCGACCGTACCAACCGGGTCGGGACCGAATCACTGGTCGAAGCCATCCGCGACAATGCGCCCTCCGCCCGGCTGGTATATCTCTCCTCGCTCGCGGCGGTGGGCCCGAGCGCCGATCCCCTGGGCAGGCGGCCTGACGATCCGCCGAACCCGGTCTCCACCTACGGGCGCTCCAAGCTTGCCGGCGAGGCGGCGGTTCGACGCCACGGTGGGAGCTGGGTGATCCTGCGCCCGCCGGCAGTCTACGGCCCGCGGGACAAGGACATCCTGCAGTTCTTCCGCCACGCGGCTCGCGGGGTGGTCCCGATCCCGTCCGGGGAGCGTTTCCTGACCGTGGCGTTCGTGGTCGACGTCGTGCGTGCGATCCTGGCGGCCCTCGCGGGCGCAGCGGACCGGCAAACGCTTCACGTCGGTGAGCCGGTTCCGCGCACCTTCCGGACGATGGTCGGGGTACTCGCCGAGACGGGAGGCGTGCGGGCGCGCTGCGCGCCAGTGCCCGCGGTCCTGGCGCGAGTGACCGGGCTGGGGGGCGACCTGATGCAGCTCCTCGGAATGCAGAGGGTGAGACTGACTACGGACAAGGTCCGCGAGTTGGTGGCTCGCCACTGGTCCGCCCGCACCGAGGAGTCGCTGTTGGCGCTTGGCCTCGAGGGCTTTGTGCCGTTCGAGGTAGGTTCCACGACCACCTGGGCCTGGTACCGCGACCATGGCTGGGTCCCTCACGCCCGGGGTGCGTGCTAAGATTCGCCCGCGGCACGTGCCTGGATCTGACAGAGGGTAGGAGGAGACGTGGACATATTTGAGAAGTGTCGCACTTTCCGCGACGCGGATGTGGTCAAGGAGGCGGGCCTCTACCTCTACTTCCGCACGATCTCCTCGGCGCAGGACCCGGTGGTCACCATCGACGGAAAGCCGGTGGTGATGCTGGGCTCCAACAACTACCTCGGACTTACCAACCACCCGGAAGTCAAGCGTGCAGCGCAGGATGCGATTGCCAAATACGGCACCGGCTGCGCCGGCTCCCGGTTCCTGAACGGGACCCTCGACATCCACATCGAGCTGGAGGAGAAGCTCGCGGCGTTCATGAAGAAGCCGGCAGCGGTCACGTTCTCGACGGGGTTTCAGGTCAACCTCGGCGTGATCTCGTGCCTGGTCGAGCGCGGTGACGTGGTCTACCTGGACAAGCTGGACCACGCCTGCATCATCGACGGTGCCAGGCTCGGTTTCGGCTCAATCGTCAAATACCACCACAACGACATGGAGGACCTGGGGCGGCGCCTGCAGGTGCACGATGCCAAGAAAGCCGCGCTGGTGGTGGTGGACGGTGTCTTCTCCATGGAGGGGGACGTCGTCGACCTGCCTGGGCTGGTGAGGGTCGCGAAACCCCACGGCTGCCGGGTGATGGTGGACGACGCCCACGGGATCGGCGTATTCGGTGCCCATGGCCGGGGGACCGCGGAACACTTTGGGCTCGAGGACGAGGTTGACCTGGTGATGGGCACGTTCTCCAAGTCACTCGCCTCCGTGGGAGGGTTCGTCGCCGGCGAGGAGAGGGTGATCAACTTCATCAAGCACCGCGCCCGCTCCCTGATCTTCTCGGCGGCACCGCCGCCCGCCTCGGTGGCGTCGGTGCTCAAAGCCGTCGAGATCATCGAACGGGAGCCAGAGCGGCGCGAGCAACTCTGGGAGAACACGCACTTCATGGCGGAGGGGCTGCGCAGCCTGGGGTTCGACACGGGGGAGTCCAACTCTCCGGTCATCCCGGCGCGGGTGGGCGAGGACACGCTCGCCTTTGTCATGGCGAAGCGCCTTCAGGAGGAAGGGGTTTTTGTCAACCCAATCGTCTCGCCAGCTGTGCCACCGGGCGCGGCGATGTTGAGGACCTCCTACATGGCCACGCACACCCGGGAGCATCTGGAGCGCGCCCTGGACGCGTTCGCCAAGGTCGGTCGCGAGATGAGAGTGCTCGCGTGAGCGCACAACAGCTCCGCGTGACGGTTGCCGCTACGCGCGCGGACCTCAAGCGGTTCGTGGAGCTGCCGTGGCGGCTCTACGCAGGGGATCCCTGCTGGGTCCCGCCGCTCAAGAAGCAGGTGCTGGGCTACCTCGACCTAAAGCATCCCTTCTACGCGAACGGGGCGGCCGAACGCGAGGTCTATCTCGCCTGGCGCGGCGCCCGCGTCGTGGGCCGGATCGCGGCAATCGTGAACCGGGCGTACAACGCATTTCACGGCGACAGGACGGGTTTCTTCGGTTTCTTCGAGTGTGAGGACGACCCGGAAGCTGCAGCCGAACTGCTGAGGACGGCAGGTGCCTGGGTCAAGGCGCGCGGCTGCGACGGCCTGGCCGGGCCCGTGAATCCCTCGACGAACTACGAGGCGGGCCTCCTGATCCATGGGTTCGACTCGCCGCCGTCAGTGATGATGACCTACAACCCGCCGCGCTACGCCGAACTGCTGGAGGCGACGGGGCTTGCAAAAGCCAAGGACCTCTACGCGTACGAGTCGGGGGTCCACGCAAAATCCCTGGAGCGCCTCGCGAAGTTCGCCGAGCGCACGCGCAAGCGTGAGCCGCAGTTTTCGGAGCGCCCCGTCATCATCAAGCAGATGGTGTCCGAGGTCGCAATTGTGCGCCAGATCTACAACAGCGCCTGGGAGAAGAACTGGGGGTTCGTGCCGGCCAGCGAGGTCGAGTTCGACTGGCTGGCCAAGGAATTGAAGCCGCTCGTCGATCCGCCGCTCGCCCGCGTCGCGTTCATGGACGGCGACCCGGCCGGATTCCTGCTGTGCGTCCCGAACGTCAACCCTGCGCTGGCGGCTCTCAACGGGAGCATGGCCAACCCGATCCGCGTCCTGCGGGCGATGATCATCGGGCGCCGCCGCGAGGCGTTGCGCCTCATCATCATGGGCGTCAGGGAGCAGTACCGGCTGCGGGGGATCGAGGGCGTTCTGTTCTACGAGGGGCTCAAAGCCGCGCTCGACGGCGGGTACAAGCGCTGCGAGTACTCGTGGATCCTCGAGGACAACGAGCTTACCAAGCGCACCGTGCGGCTGATGGATGCGGTGCACTCGAAGACTTACCGCATCTACTCTAAGCCCCTCTAAGGGCGCCGCCAGTCTCCGACCATCCGCGTTGTTGCGCATCGTGGCCTCGCGTCCTCATGTAGCCTCCGGCTACACTCCGGCGCGGGCCGCTCGCGCGCCTAGCGGCTGGCCGAATCCGGGCGGCGCGGCCTACCCGGCATCCGCCAAAGCTCCGCACGCGGCGGCGCGGCTACCCGCTATTCGCGCAGGCTCTGCACAAACACCGGCGCGGCGGGCCTCCCCATCGGCCCGGCCGCGCCCCCCTGTGTCATCCTGAGAGCGCGCCAGCGCCCGAAGGATCCCACCGCGCTCGGAGACAGCCGCGAATAGCCCCCCGTGGGGGCCGCCTCTGATATACAATTTCTCAGGAAATCCCAATCATGACCTTGAGGCCTGGCATCCGGGTCGGCCCGTACGAAGTCGTAGCCCTTGTTGGCGCGGGTGGGATGGGCGAGGTGTACCGGGCGCGGGACACGCGGCTGGGCCGGGACGTTGCGATCAAGGTGCTGCCGGCCGAATTTGCCGCTGAACCCGAGAGGCTGCGGCGGTTTGAGCAGGAGGCGCGCGCGGTCGCTGCCCTCGATCATCCCAACATCCTCGCCATTCACGACGTCGGCACGCACGAATCGGCACCGTACATCGTCACCGAGTTGCTGGAGGGTGACAGCCTGCGCGACCGACTGCGCAGCGGAGGCCTGCCTGTACGCAAGGCCGTGGAGACCGCGGTCCAGATTGCCCAGGGACTCGCCGCGGCCCACGAGAAGGGGATCGTCCACCGCGACCTCAAGCCAGGGAACGTGTTCATCACGAAGGACGGGCACGTCAAGATCCTTGACTTCGGGATCGCAAAGCTCGTGGAGTCAAAGAGCGCCGAGGAGCTGGGCAGACAGACGACGGTGGTCGAGGCGACCGAAGCGGGCACGATGCTCGGCACCGTCGGCTACATGTCGCCGGAGCAGGTTCGGGGCGAGGCGACGGACCATCGCTCGGACATCTTCTCGTTCGGGTGCGTGCTGTACGAAATGCTTTCGGGAAGGCGGGCTTTTTCGGCGGATACGGCAGCGGACACGATGTCGGCGATCCTGTCGAAGGACCCGCCGTCCCTTTCAGGCCTCGTGGTTGAGGTCGCGCCGGCGCTGGAGGGGATCGTGAGCCGGTGCCTGGAGAAACGTCCGGAGGACCGCTTCTCCTCGGCACACGACCTCGCCTTGGCCCTTGGTGTCGTGTCAAGCCCGACTCACCCGAGCCCAGCCGTGAAGTTGGAAGCTCAGCAAGAGCACCGCAGGAAGCCGCCCTGGGCGCTGATGTCGGCCGTGGCCGCCGGGCTCGTGGCGCTCGGCTTCATCGTGGCGCTCTGGTCGCTGCGTCGAGGAGGCGGGCCTTTCAGGCCGACCAACTTCCAGCTCGTCTCGACCTTCCCAGGTTCCCACCGGTCGCCGACCTTCTCCCCGGACGCCAACATGATTGCGTTCATCGACGATTTCGAGGGCGTGCCCCAGGTGTGGGTGAAGAACCTCGCCCAGGGTGACCCGATTCGCATCACGTCGGGAACCGCCGGCGCAGCCCATCCCCGGTGGTCGCCGAAAGGTGACCAGATACTCTTCCACCGTGGCAACTGGCAGGTGCCAGGGGCGATCTGGTCGGTCCCGCCACTCGGCGGGGAGCCCCGGCGGATCGTAGAGCGCGGCTGGAACGCGAGCTTTTCCGGCGACGGCGAACGAATCGTGTTCGAGCGCCAAGACGGGCTCTTCGTTGCCGCCGTCGATGGAAGCGACGAGCACCGTGTGGAGGGGGCTCCGGCGAACCTGTTCGAGGGCCTCGAGCTCAACCCTGCGCTCTCCCCGGACGGCAAATGGATCGCCTTCTTCGTACCGGTTGAGGGGCCGCACGGCGACTTCTGGGTGATCCCAGCGAGCGGTGGGACGCCGCGGCAGGTGACAACAGACCTCTCTTTCGGAGGGACGCCGACATGGACTCCGGACAGCCGCTTCATGATCGTCTCCTCGGAGCGGGCCGGTAGCCGCACGCTCTGGCGCGTCCCAGTCGAAGGTGGCGATCCCCAGCCCGTGACCACGGGGGCTGGCGAGGACCGCGACCCGGAGGTTTCCCGTGAAGGAGCCAAGCTCATCTACACCAACGAGCGGGTGAGCTATGCGCTGATGCTGCTCGACACCGCGACAGGCGAGCAGCGCCAACTCCTCGAGCGGCGTGGGACCCTTGGCCTGCCTTCGTTCTCGCCAAAGGGGGACCGGATCGCGTTCGTGATCGATGTCGGCAACAGCACCCAGCTCTTCACGATCGGCGCCGACGGGAATGGCCTCCGCCAGGTTTCGACGAGGGCAGGGGAGCTCTACGTCAGGCCGCAATGGTCTCGCGACGGGGCCTCCCTCTTCTACTATCAGGCGCATCCGGGCCACTCTTTTCGCAAGATGCCGGTCGCGGGCGGGCCAGGCACCGAGCTTATCACCGACTGGAGCTGGGCACGGCAGTATGACGCCCAGGTCGATCCGCAGGATCGCCGCGTTGCCTACACCCTGCGTGAGCGGGGCCAGGGCAAAGCGCTGGTAGTGCGCGACCTCGCCACCGGCAGCGAGAGGTCGCTGGGCACCGTGATCTGGGAGCCGCAGTGGTCCGCGGACGGCAGGACCTTGCTCGGCACCTCGCTGGAGGAGACCGATGTCGTGCTCTGCCCCGCCGACGGCGGAGCGTGCGCCGAGTTGGCGGCGGGGTTCTGGCCGCTGTGGTCCGGCGACGGCTCGCGGATCTTCTTCCACCGGCGGGGACGCTCCCCTGAGCGCACCGAGATCTGGGTAATGGGACGCGATGGGCGCGATCAACGGCAGGTCGGCGAGCTGCGCTTTCGGTTCGACATCTCGTACTCGGCGGTCTCGTGTCGCGACCAGCTAGCCTGGGTTCAAGTCCACCGTGGCCGCCAGGAGCTGTGGTTAGCGGAGTTGAAGAGATGAATGAGAGCCGAGCATGAATCAGACCGCTGGGACCCGCGTGGGTCCTTACGAAGTCGTCGCCCTCGTCGGCGCGGGCGGGATGGGTGAGGTCTTCCGCGCACGGGACGCCCGCCTAGGGCGCGACGTCGCGATCAAGGTGCTGCCGCACCCGTCTCGCGCGTCTGGTCTGTCACGGGTTGGAGGTGATCGATCCTAGGAGCGGCCCATGGCTAGAGATGAGAAGCCGCGTGAGCCCGAACAGGGGACAACCATCAACTCACGGAGCGGGCCCGAGGTGGAGCGCAGGATCGGCGCGTACAGGATCCTGCGTGAACTGGGCCACGGGGGCATGGGCACGGTTTACCTCGCTGCTCGCGCCGACGACCAGTACCAGAAGCGGGTCGCGGTCAAGGTTGTCCGGGGACTGAATAGCGCGGAGGTCGTCCGGCACTTCCGCCGTGAACGCCAGATTCTCGCGGGCCTGGATCATCCCAACATCGCGCGGCTTTTCGATGGCGGGACCACGGACGACGGCCTCCCGTACTTCGTCATGGAGTATGTCGAGGGCAAACCCATCGATCGCTTCTGCGACGAGCGCAAGCTGTCGATCGAGGAGCGCCTGAAGCTCTTCCAGGGCGTGTGCGCTGCCGTCCAGTACGCCCACCGCAACCTGGTCGTTCATCGGGACATCAAGCCACACAACATTCTCGTCACCGCAGAGGGCACGCCGAAGCTTATGGACTTCGGCATCGCAAAGCTCCTGAACCCCGGGGTCGCAGGAGACCTGCCCACCGCCACTGATGTCGCGATGACGCCGGAGTACGCGAGCCCCGAGCAGGCCCGGGGCGGGCCGATCACGACGGCGGCGGATGTGTACTCACTCGGGGTGGTGCTCTATGAACTCTTGACTGGCCATCGGCCCTACAAGCTGAGCAC
>Ga0153916_10003430_pt1 | contig 11813 bp, 8 predicted proteins | sample Opewatmetagenome_FD_109642 | JGI IMG/M metagenome (GOLD analysis project Ga0153916, IMG submission 109642) | Freshwater wetland microbial communities from Ohio, USA - Open water 3 Core 3 Depth 4 metaG | ecosystem: Environmental > Aquatic > Freshwater > Wetlands | place: USA: Ohio, Lake Erie, Old...
CGGCGAGTCCCATGGTCCGGCCCTGGCGGCCATCGCCGAGGGCTTCCCGGCGGGGCTGACCGTCGACTTCGAGCAGGTGACGCGCGATCTGCGCCGCCGCCAGAAGGGCTACGGCCGCGGCGGGCGCCAGAAGATCGAGAGGGACGAGGCCCAGTTCCTCTCGGGCATCCGCGGCGGCGTGACCCTGGGGAGCCCCATCGCCCTCGTCATCTGGAACAGGGACCACGAGAGCTGGAAAGGGCTCGTCAGCCCCACCGCGCGGGGCGGGCCCAAGTTCACGGCGGTGCGCCCCGGCCACGCCGATCTCGCCGGCGTCCTCAAGTACGGCTTCGACGACGCCCGGGACGTGCTGGAGCGGGCCAGCGCCCGGTCCACCGCCGCCACCGTGGCGCTCGGTTCCCTGGCGCGGCAGCTCCTCTCGCGCTTCCGCATCGCCGTCTCCTCGCGGGTGGTGGCCATCGGCGAGTCGCCCCTCCACGTGGAGGGCCCGCCGAGCACCGATGGGCTCGCCGCCATCGAGGCCTCGGACCTGCACGTGGACGACGAGGCGGCCGCCGCCACCTGGCGCGCCATCATCGACCGCGAGCGCGCCCGCGGCGGCTCCATCGGCGGCGCCTTCGAGGTCTACGCCGAGGGGCTGCCGCCGGGCCTGGGGAGCTACGTCCATCCCGACCGGCGGCTCGACGGCCGCCTCGCCGGCGCCCTCTGCTCCATCCCCGCCATCCGGGCGGTCGAGATCGGCGAGGGAACCCATGTGGAGCTGCCGGGCGACAAGTTCCACGACGCCATCCGCTGGTCGGAGGAGCGCGGCTTCTACCGCGACAGCAACCGGGCCGGCGGGCTGGAGGGTGGCGTCACCAACGGCAGCGTGCTGCGGGTGCGGGCCTTCATGAAGCCCATCCCCACCATGACGAGCCCGCTCCCCACGGTGGACATCGCCACGCGCCAGGCGACGCAGGCCCGCTACGAGCGCAGCGACGTCTGCGCCGTCCCCGCCGCCGCGGTGGTGGGCGAGGCGGTGGTCTGCTGGGAGCTGGCCGTGGCCTTCGTCGAAAAATTCCCGGGAGACGCGATCCGCGATATCGAGGGAGCGGTGGAGGCCTATGCCGCTCGGATCCGCTGAGACCCTGTCGCTCGCCGGCATGATGGGCGCCGGCAAGACCACGGTGGCTCGCGAGCTGGGCCGTCTCACCCGGCGCACCGTGGTCTCGACCGACGCCCGCATCGAGGCGCTGGCCGGAAAGGCGATCGCGGAGATCTTCGCCGAGGACGGCGAGCCGGCCTTCCGCCGGCTGGAGCGGGAGGTGGTCGGCTCCCTCTGCGGCCCGCTGGTGGTCGACCTGGGGGGCGGCGCCTTCTGCGATCCCGAGAACGCCGAGCGGCTGCTGCGCCTCGGCAAGGTGGTGTTCCTCGACGTCTCGCCCCTCGAGGCCCGCCGGCGCATCGGCCCCGGGGCGGAGCGGCCGCTGGTGGCCCGGTGGGAGGAGCTGCTGGCGTCGCGGCTCGGGCTCTACCGGCGCGCCCACCTGTCGGTGACCGTGGACGGCCTCTCGGCGGCGGCGGTGGCCCGGCGCATCCTCGATCTCCTCGGGGCGGGGCAGTGAGCGCGGCACGGGTTCTCCTGGCCCGGCAGGGGGGCCGCCGCTACCCGGTGCGCATCGGCGAGGTCGTGCCCGCGGGGCTGGTGGCGCTGGCGCGCGGCCGCGACCGGGTGGCGCTGGTCTCCTGCGCCCGGGTCCTCGACACGCCCATCGGCCGGCGGACGGTCTCGGCGCTCGGGCGGCGGGCGCCGCTGGCCCTGGTCCACGCCCTCCCGGACGGCGAGCGCGGCAAGACGCTGCGGGAGCTGGAGCGCGCCGCCACCGCGCTGCTCCGGGCCGGGCTGACGCGCCGGAGCCTGGTGCTGGCGCTCGGGGGCGGGGCGGTCACGGACGCCGGTGGCTTCCTCGCGGCCACCTTCATGCGCGGCGTCGACTGGGTGGCCGCACCGACGACGCTGCTGGCCATGGTGGACGCCGCCCTCGGCGGCAAGACGGCGGTGAACCTCCCCCTGGCCAAGAACGCGGTGGGGGCCTTCCACCCTCCGGTGGCGGTGCTGGCCGATCCGTCGGCGCTGCGGACGCTGCCCCTCCGGGAGCTGCGATCCGGCTTCGCCGAGGCGCTCAAGTACGGGCTGCTCCGGCCGAGCCTGCTACCGCGGATCGCCTCCCGGGCCGGAGCCGGCGCCGCCGACGCCGGGCTGGTCGCCGACTGTGCCCGGGTGAAGCTGGAGGTGGTCGAGCGCGACCCCGAGGAGCACGCCGAGCGCAAGCTCCTCAACCTGGGCCACACCTTCGGGCACGGCGTCGAGGCCGCCGGCCGCTTCTCGCGCTACACGCACGGCGAGGCGGTGGCGGTGGGCCTGGCCTTCGCCTTCCGGCTCTCCGCCGTCCTCGGCCGCATCGGACCCGAGGCGGTGGCCGAGGTGGAGGCGGTCCTGGGGCGAGCCGGTCTTCCGACCCGGCTGCCGCCGGCGCTGGCGGCGCGCGCCTCGGCGCTCATGGTCCACGACAAGAAGCGGAGCGCGACCGGGCTCCGCTGGGTGCTGCCGCGGCAGGCCGGCCGCCGGTGGACCGTGGACTGGGACGTGGAGGTCGACCCGCGCGCGGTCGCCCGGGTCGTGAGCCAGATCGGGGGAGCCAGATGATCCTGCTTCTCAACGGACCGAACCTGAACCTGCTGGGGGAGCGCGAGCCCGAGATCTACGGCACCACGACGCTCGCCGACATCGAGAACATGGTGCGCGACACCTGCGCCTCCTACGGCGTCGAGGTGAAGGCCATCCAGTCGAACTACGAGGGGGCCCTGGTCGACTTCCTGCAGGAGCACCGCAAGGCGGCCCAGGGCGTCGTCCTGAACCCGGGCGCCCTGGGCCACACCAGCTACGCCCTCCACGACGCCCTCAAGGCCATGAACTGCCCGGTGGTCGAGGTGCACATCTCCAACGTCCACGCCCGCGAGGCCTGGCGCCGGGTGAGCGTCATCTCCCCGGCGACGCGGGGGCAGATCGTGGGCCTCGGCACCACCGGCTACTACCTGGCCGCCCTCTGGCTCTGCAACGAGCTGGCCGGCGCCGCCGAGAGGGAGGTCGAGCCGGTCGACGTCGCCGACCTGGAGGGGGCGGAGGTCGGCGAGGCCGCGCCCGAGGGAGCCAAGGGCGAGTACGAGTAGGCCATGCCGCGCGTGGCGGTGCTCCTGCCGGCGCGCGACGCCGCCCGCACGGTGCGGGGCGCGGCCGTCTCCGTCCTGCGCCAGACGTTCCGCGACCTCCTCCTGGTGGCGGTGGACGACGGCTCCCTGGACGGAACCGGCGAGATCCTGGAGGGGCTGGCTCGGCGGGACCGGCGGCTGACCCTGGTGGCGGGCGCGGGAGAGGGGATCGTGCGGGCGCTCAACCGCGGCCTCGACCGCTGCGACGCCGAGGTGGTGGCGCGCATGGACGCGGACGACGTCGCCCATCCCCGGCGACTGGAACGGCAGCTGGCCGCCCTCGAGGCCGATCCCTCGCTGGCGGCGGTGGGCTCCCGGGTGCGGCTCTTCCCCCGGGCCGCCGTGCGCCTGGGGATGCGCCGCTACGCTCTGTGGATCGACGGCCTCGCCACCCCGGAGTCGGTGGCTCGCGACCTGCTCGTCGAGTCGCCCCTGGTCCACCCGTCCGCCTCCATCCGGCGCTCGGCGCTGGAGCGCGCCGGCGGCTGGCGGGAGGGGCCCTTCCCCGAGGACTACGACCTGTGGCTGAGGATCGCCGAGACCGGGGCCTGCCTCGCCAACGTCCCGGAGCGGCTCCTCGACTGGCGCGACTCGCCGGGACGGCTGACGCGGAGCGACCCGCGCTACGCCCTCTCCCGCCACATGGCGCTCAAGGCGGCCTGGCTCGCGAGGAACGTGCTGGCCGCTCGCTCCGAGGTGGCCATCTGGGGAGCCGGCGACACGGGCAAGGCCTTCTCCGACGCCCTGGCGGAGGTGGGGATCTCGGTCGCCCTCTTCGTCGACGTGGACCCGAGGAAGATCGGGACCCGCCGGCGCGGCGCGCCGGTGGTGGGCCCGGACCGCCTGCGGGAGGCGAGGCACCTCAAGCTGCTCGTGGCCGTGGGCGCGGCCGGCGCCCGGCCGCTCATCCGGGAGGAGCTCGGACGGCAGGGTCTGTGCGAGCTGCGCGACTTCTGGTGCGTCTCCTGACGGCGCCGCCCGGAATTCGAGGGGGGGCGCCTTGAGCCGGACCCGGCGTCCGGCTAGGTTTCCGGCCATGCCACGGTCCGTCCTCGTCGCCACCGTCCTGCTCTCGGCCGCCTGCGCCGGTCCGAGCCCGGCTCCCACCGTCCCGGAGCAGCCGCCGGAGCTGCGGCTGCCGCGGGACGTGCGCCCGCTCGCCTACCGGCTGGAGCTGACCGTGGCGCCGGAACGCGACCGGTTCTCGGGGCGTGTCGAGATCGACGTCGATCTGGCGCGGCCCGCCCCGGTCATCTGGATGCACGGCAGCGACCTGCAGGTGGGCGAAGCCTCGGTCGAGGTCGCCGGCGAGCGGATCGCCGCTACCTTCTCGCAGGTGAGACCCGACGGAATGGCGCGTCTGGTGGCGGCGCGGACGCTCCCCCGGGGACGGGCCACCCTGCGCCTCTCCTTCGGCGCGCCCTGGGGCGAAGCGTTGTTCGGGCTCTACCGGGCACGACATCGCGGCCTCGCCTACGCCATCACGCAGCACGAGGCCATCAGCGCTCGGCGCACCTTCCCGTGCTTCGACGAGCCGGCCTTCAAGACGCCCTTCGAGGTGACGCTGCTCGTCCCGGCGGGCGACGTCGCGGTCTCCAACAGCCCGGTCCTCTCGGAGAAGCCGGTCGACGAGGGGATGAAGCGGGTCCGCTTCGCGCCCACGCCGCCGCTTCCCACCTACCTGGTCTTCGCCGGGGTCGGCCCCTTCGACGTGGTGACGCCCGCGCCGCTGCCGCCCAACGAGGTCCGCTCCCGCCCGCTCCCCATGCGCGGCCTGGCCCCGCGGGGGCAGGGGGCGGAGCTGGCCTTCTCGCTGGAGACCGCCGCCCGGATGCTGCCGGTCCTGGAGCGCTGGTTCGGGATCCCCTTCCCCTACGACAAGCTCGACCACCTGGCCGTCCCCGATTTCGCCGCGGGGGCGATGGAGAACGCCGGGGCCATCACCTACCGCGACACCCTTCTCCTGGTGGACCCGGTCCGGACGCCCGAGGCGACCCGGCTCCGCATCGGGTTGGTCATCGCGCACGAGATGGCCCACCAGTGGTTCGGCGATCTGGTGACCCTCCCATGGTGGAACGACGTCTGGCTCAACGAGTCCTTCGCCACCTGGATGGAGGGGAAGGTGCTCGCCGCGTGGCGCCCGGCGGCCATGAGCGACCTCGAGTCGCTGCGCCGCGTCCACGCCACGATGGAGGCCGACGGCCTCGCCAGCGCCCGCGCCATCCGCCAGCCCCTGCTGCTCACCGCGGACGTGGAGGGGCAGTTCGACCTCATGAGCTACGAGAAGGGCGCCGCGGTCATCGACATGTTCGCCCGCTACATGGGGGAGGACCGCTTCCGCGCCGCGGTGAGGGCCTGGCTCGAGGCCAACGCCCATGGCACCGGGACCACCGACGGGCTCCTGACCGAGATCTCGAGGGCCGCGGGGCGGGACCTGGCCGGCCCGTTCGAGAGCTTCCTCGACCGGCCGGGCGTCCCGCTGGTCTCGGCTCGGCTCGCCTGCGACGGGTCCGGCGCCCGCCTCGAGCTCTCGCAGTCCCGCTGGTTGCCGGTGGGCTCCGGCGCGCCGGGTGACGTTCGCTGGAAGGTCCCCGTCTGCGCTCGCTTCGAGTTCGCCGGCTCGGCGCGCGAGGCCTGCACCCTGCTCGAGGGCGCGCGGGGGACGCTGCCTCTCCCCGCCTGTCCGGCCTGGGTGATGCCGAATGCGGGAGCGGTCGGCTACTACCGCTGGACGCTCGGCCCCGAGGACCTGGCTCACCTTCGCGACCGGGGGCTCGTCCACCTCTCCCCGAAGGAGCGGCTCTCCTACGCCGACGCGCTGGCCGCGGGGGCGCGCAGCGCCACGCTGCCCTGGGCCGAGGCGATGGCCGGGCTCGTCCCTCTCGCCGCCGATCCCCTCGGCCCGGTGGCGGCCGCGCCCATGCACTTCCTCGAGGCCACCGAGGAAGACCTGGTCTCGGACGCGATCCGGCCCAGGGCGCGTTCCCTGGCGAGCGCCCTCTACCGCCCACGCCTGGCGGAGCTCGGATGGGAGCCGCGGCCGGGCGAGCCCTGGGAGCGCCGGAAGCTGCGCGAGCAGGTGGTCGAGTTCCTGGTCTGGACCGCTCGGGATCCCGAGGTTCGCCGCGAGGCGGCACGCCGCGGGCGCGCCTACGCCGGGATCGCGGACGGCGCCTTCCACCCCGAGGCGGTGAGCCCCGACCTCGCCGACGTCGCGCTGGCGGCGGCGGTCGACGAAGGGGACGAGGCCCTGTTCTCGGCCCTGGAGGCGCGCCTCTTCGCCGCGCAGGACGGCGACACGCGCCAGCGGATCCTGCAGGCGCTCGGCAGGGTCACCGCCCCGGCCCTCTCGGCGCGCGTGCTGCGCCTGGCGGGCGATCCTCGTCTCAGGGTCAACGAGCGCACCCGTCCCCTCTACTTCCAGGCACTCAGCGCCGAGACGCGGGAGGCCGCCTTCCGCGCCTTCCGCGCTCGCTTCGACGCGCTCGCCCCGACGCTCCCCTCCACCTCGGCGGACTACCTCCCGCGGATCTTCCGGGGCTTCTGCGACGGCGGCAAGGCGCGGGAGCTGCGGGCGTTCCTCGAGCCGCGCCTGGCGCGGTTCCCCGGAGCCCGGCGGTCCTTGGCCCAGGCGACGGAGTCCATCGAGCTCTGTGCCGCGCTCCGCCAGGCGCAGGGGGCGAGCGCCGAGGCCTCGCTGTCGACCCGACAGGCGGGCGCGCCCCCTCGCGGCAGTGCTAGGTTGGGGCGGTGACCGCCGCCCTGCTGGGCCTGATCCTCGCCGCGCCCGTCAAGGTGGCGGTGATGCCCGTCGCCGCCGGCGAGGGCGTGAGCGACAAGACGGCCGCGGCGGTGACGGAAGCGGTGGCAGCGGAGGTGCGGCGCGTCCCCGAGGTCCAGGCCGTCACCCAGCGCGAGATCGCCTCGCTCCTCTCGCTGGAGCAGCAGAAGTCGCTCCTCGGGTGCCAGAGCGACGCCTGCATGGCCGACATCGGCGGCGCCCTGGGGGTGGACCGCCTGGTGGTCGGCGACCTGGCGGTGCTGGGCCAGAGCTGGCTCTTCCACCTGAAGCTCCTCGACGTGAAGAAGGCGCGGGTGATGGCCCAGGCCGACCGGAGGCTCAGGGGAGGCTCCGTCGACGATCTCCTCGACGCGCTGCCGGCCGCGGTCGCGGAGATCCTGCCCGGCGGATCGGCGGCCGAGCCGGGCCGCCCGGGCGGCAAGGGCCCGGCGCGTGCCTCGCAGCCGCCAGGGGCCGAGGAGCCGGCCGCCATCTCGCCCGAGGTGCTGGCCAGGCTGGCGCTCTGGCGCGACGCCGGGGGGCGGCTCATCGCCGCCGTCCCCTTCGGCGGGCTCGACGACCCCATGCTCGCGGGCGACGGCGGGGCGCTGCACCTGCAGCGAGTCTTCGGCGGACGCTCCGACGCCATCGGCTTCGAGATCGTCTTCTGGGAGCCGCGCGCCCGCGTTCCGGCGGAGGCCGCCTTCGACGTGCGCGAGGGCAAGGGCAAGCTCTACTGCAGGGACCGGGTCACCGCCTTCGAGCCGGTCCCGGAGGCGGAGGGCAAGGCGGTCCTGGCCAAGGCCCGGCTCCTCGCCTTCCGCTGGCGTCGCTACGCCCACGCCCTGGCGCGCGACGACGACGGGAACTACTTCTACGTCGACGGCGCCCGCACCGCCTTTGGCGATCCGGCCGAGGACCGGAACTACCGGCTCTACGTCGGGCTCAGGGGGCGCCTGGAGCGGCGCGAGCTGATCGACGCCTTCCAGGACTCGGAGGGCGAGATCTTCGTCACCGCCGCCGGAAAGCTGCGCCTGTTCAAGGGCGCCGACGGCAAGCGCGCCGCCGAGTGGCTGGGGCCGGGCGGCCGGACCCGCCTCACCTGGCTCGACCCGCAGGTCAACGGGGCGCTCATCTACGGCGGGCTGGGCGTCTATCGCGGCGAGCGGCTGGGGACGCCCTGCGACGGCGTCTTCGGCGGGCCCTGATCGGGATGGGATCCGGGAGCCTTCCCTCCGGCGCCGCCGGGAGACTGGTCTACGGCGCGTCGCTCGTTCCCCGGGCCGCCGCCTGGCTCTCCGCCCGCCGCGGCCTTCGGCCCCTGGTCCTGCTCCCGGCCCTGCTGACGGCGCTGGGGCTCGGGATCGGCCTGGTGGCCTTCTGGCCGTCGGCGGCGAGGCTCCTCTCCCTCGCCTGGGCCGAGCCGCCGGGTGCGCTCGCCGTCCTGTGGACGGCGGCCCGCGTCGCCATCTACCTCCTGCTCCTCTTCGTCGCGGCGGTGGCGCTGCCGAGCGTGGTCGCCGCCCCGGTCTGCGACCGGCTCTCGGCGCGGGTCGAGGCGCTGGAGCTCGGAGAGGCGCCGGACGGGGGCGGCGCCGGGCGCGTCGCCGCGGAGGCCGCGGTGGCGCTCTGGCACGCGGCGGCGCGGGTGGCGATCCTGGCGGCCGGGCACCTGCTCCTGCTCGCCCTGCTCCTCCTGCCGGGACCGGGCGTGATCTACCCGGCGGCGGCTTTCCTCTGGAGCGCCGTCTGGCTCGCCTTCGAGCAGCTCGACGTGGCCATGTCCCGCCACCTCCACGGCTTCGCCGACGTGCGGGCGGCGCTGCGGGCGGTGCGTCCGCTCTCGCTCGGGCTGGGCGGCGTCCTGGCGGTCCTCCTGATCGTCCCCCTCGCGAACCTCTTCGTGCTCCCGCTGGGGGCGGTGGCCGGGACGCTCCTCTACTGCGACCTGGTCCGGGACGGGGTGATCTCGCGGGACGCCGCCCGACGCTCCGGCGCACCCGACCCCTGAACGGAGTCCGGGCCCGTCGGCGGCGCCGTCACGCCCAGCGCAGCTCGGCGGTGAAGTGGCGCAGGTACTTCGCCTGCTTCACCAGGCGGACCCCGCGCACCGTGCCGGCGCGCGCCTTGAGCTCGCAGATGGCCTCGGCGGCGTAGTCGAAGTGGCTCTGGGTGTAGACCCGCCGGGGAAAGGCGAGCCGCACCAGCTCCATGGAGTGGTAGGTCTCGGTGCCGTCGTCGAGCCGCTTCCCGAACATCACCGAGCCGATCTCCACGCCGCGGATGCCGCCCTCCAGGTAGAGCGCGTTGCACAGCGACCAGGCCGGGTAGTCCTCCGCGCGGAGGTGCGGAAGGAAGTCGCGGGCGTCGAGGTAGACCGCGTGGCCGCCGGTGGGCTCGACGATGGAGACGCCGCCGGCGAGCAGCTTCTCCCCCATGTACTCGGCGGTGCGGAGGCGGTAGCGCAGGTAGTCCTCGTGCAGCACCTCCTCCAGCCCCACGGCGATGGCCTCCAGGTCGCGGCCAGCGAGTCCCCCGTAGGTCGGGAAGCCCTCGCCCAGGATGAGGAGGTTCCGCGCCGCCTCCACCCAGCGCTCGTCGCGCAGGGCGATGAAGCCGCCGATGTTGGCGAGGCCGTCCTTCTTGGCGGAGACGAGGCACCCGTCGGCGAGCGAGAACGCCTCGCGGGCGATCTCCTTCACCGGCCTCGTCTCCTGCCCCGGCTCCCGCAGCTTCACGAACATGGCGTTCTCGGCGAAGCGGCAGGCGTCGAGGACCAGCGGCTTGCCGTGGCGCAGGAGGAGCTCCCGGTAGGCGCGGAGGTTCGCCAGGCTCACCGGCTGGCCGCCGCCGCTGTTGTTGGTGAGGGTCAGCATGCCGAAGGGGATGCGCTTCCCCTCCCGCCGCAGCAGGTCCTCGACGCGAGCGAGGTCGATGTTCCCCTTGAAGGGGTGGCGGGTCCTGGGCTCGAGCCCCTCCGGGATGACGAGGTCCACGGCCTCGACGCCGTCGTACTCGAGGTTGGCGCGGGTGGTGTCGAAGTGGGTGTTCGACGGCACCAGGTCCCCGGCCTTGGTCGCCACCGAGAAGAGGATGCGCTCCGCCGCCCGGCCCTGGTGGGTGGGGATGACGTGCGGGTAGCCGGTGAGGTCCCGCACCGCCGCCTCGAAGCGGAAGAAGCTCCGGGCGCCGGCATAGCTCTCGTCCCCCTCCATGATGGCGGCCCACTGCCGCGCCGACATGGCTCCGGTGCCCGAATCGGTGAGGAAGTCGAGGAGGACGTCGTCGGAGCGGAGCCGGAAGACGTTGAGCTTCGCCTCCTCGAGCAGCCGCTCGCGCTCCGCGCGCGTGGTCATGCGAATGGGCTCGACCGACTTGATGCGGAAGGGCTCGATCATCGAATGGGGCATCGGTTCCTCCCGGGGGGCGCCCGCCCGAACGGCGCTCGCCATTCGGAGGCGCCCGTTCGCCCTGCGGGCGGGCCGCGCGTCGTGGCCTCCCCGCTCAGCCGGTCTCGATCTTCCCCCGCCGCGCGGCGCGGAAGAGCAGGATTCCGAGCAGGGCGAAGAAGGCGACGCCGAGGAGCTGAAACCCCCCCTCGCCGATTACCCGGGCGATGCCGGGGTGCAGGTCGAGGTTGGTGCGGAAGAACAGGTCCACCCGGTCGTTCACCTGCAGCAGCGCCACGACGACGCCGGTGAGGGCGCCGCCGGCCACCAGGCCGGTGGCGAAGAGGCTGCCGCCTCCCAGCTCGTTCTCCTCCGGCGTGTCACCCCTCCGCTCGGCGAGCATGTCGACGACGCCCTTGATGGCGCCGCCCACGAAGATGGGGAGGGTGGTGGAGAGCGGCAGGTAGGCTCCCACGGCGAAGGAGAGCGACTTCACGCCACAGAGCTCCACGGTGATCGCCAGGAACACGCCCACCAGCACGAAGTGCCAGTCGAGGTTGAGCGAGAGGAGCCCCTTGATGAGCGTCGCCATGAGCGTCGCCTGGGGCGCGGGGAAGCGGTCGCTGCCGATGGCGTGCACCACCCCCTGGGCCGCCGCCTCGACGGTGGGAGTGTCGAGGACCTTCACGGTGAGGCCGATGACGAGCGAGGAGGCGACGACGCCGACGAAGAGGGCGATCTGCTGGTAGCGCGGCGTCGCTCCGACCAGGAAGCCCGTCTTGAGGTCCTGGCTGGTGGCGCCGGCGTTGGCGGCGGCGATGCAGACCATCCCGCCGACCACCAGCGCCATGGGCTCGTAGACGCTGCCGGTCCAGCCCAGGCCGACGAAGACCATGGCCGTGGCCATGAGGGTGGCGATGGTCATGCCGGAGATGGGGTTCGAGGAGGAACCGATGATGCCGACGATGCGGCTCGAGACGGTGACGAAGATGAAGCCGAAGACGATGATGAGCAAGGCGATGAAGAACTTGTTGAGGAAGGTCTTCCCGGGGACCTGGGGAAGCAGCGTCAGCACCACCACCAGGCCGAGACTCCCCAGGATCACGGTCAGGAAGGAGAGGTCCCGCTGGGTGCGCGAGATCGAGGCGACCGCCGTCCTGTCGCGGAGCGAGCGGATGGAGTCCCGGAGCGACGCCCAGATGGTGGGGAAGGTCTTGACGAGGGTGATGAAGCCCCCGGCCGCCACCGCCCCGGCCCCGATCTGGCGCACGTAGGCGCGGTAGATGGCGCCCGGGACGTCGGCGAAGGCGTGCGTCGCCGGGTTCCAGCCGCCGGCTCCGCCCGGGGTGAGGAGGTTCTGCATGTAGCCGAGCTTCACCAGCTGCTCGGCGACC
>Ga0153916_10003431_pt1 | contig 11812 bp, 13 predicted proteins | sample Opewatmetagenome_FD_109642 | JGI IMG/M metagenome (GOLD analysis project Ga0153916, IMG submission 109642) | Freshwater wetland microbial communities from Ohio, USA - Open water 3 Core 3 Depth 4 metaG | ecosystem: Environmental > Aquatic > Freshwater > Wetlands | place: USA: Ohio, Lake Erie...
ATCAATCCGGTTTTACCTTGATCGAAATCGCCATCGTACTGGTGATTATCGGCCTGCTGCTCGGCGGTGTGCTGAAAGGACAAGAACTGATCAACAGCGCGAGAGTGAAAAACCTCGCCAACGATTTCAAGAACGTCCCAGTATTCATCTACGGATATCAAGACAAGTTCAAAGCCTTGCCTGGCGATGATACTGCTGTAGTAACTCATGTAGGCGGCGTTCTGGCAACGACACCAGCAAGCAAACAGGGCAATGGCGTCATCGACGGCGCATGGAACACTACAACCCAAACCGACGAGAGTTGGCTGTTCTGGCAACACATCCGTTTGGCAGGTTTTGGTCCCGGTTCGACGGATACGACAAATGCATCTGGCGACTACATACCCAAGAATGCAGTTGGCGGAATCATTGGGATAACCAACTCCACCACCAACTCCCCAATAACTGCCGCGCCAAGCAGCGGGCCAGGATTGAGAGGTACATATATCGTCTGTTCTGGCTCGATACCCGGCAAGTTCGCCACGCAGCTCGATACCACACTGGATGACGGCAATACCGCCACCGGCTCGGTGATGGTGCTTGACCCAGCTGTCGCCACGACTTCGATAGCGACAACCGCCGTTAATCCTGACACCCCTTACACGGTGTGCATGGGCTATTAAACAATCACCCGGCGTGACCCAAGCCCGCTGTTCGCAGCGGGCTTTTTTATTGGCCTTTGTGCAGTTGCGATTCCGCCGCCTGCAACGCTTCCGGCAAGCCGAGCAGCACCAGGATGTCCCCCGCCTGAAGCAACATCTCGTCGCTCGGTTGCGCGTCTTGCACGTTGCGTCTGCGCACCGCATTCACTTCGACGTTCAACTCCGCCAGACCGACCTCGCCCAATTTCCTGCCCACTGCTGCGGAATCCTCTTTGAGCAGTACGCTGAGAAATCGCGGCTGCGAGTCTTCGCTGGGCTCGTCAGTATATTGAGGCGTCCGCAAATAGCCGCTGAATGCCGCATAACGCCCTGCGCGGCTTTCCTGGACGCGGCGTATCACGCGGTTCAGCGGCACGCCGGACATCAGCAGCGCCTGCGAGGCCAGCATCACGCTGCCCTCCGTCACTTCCGCCACCACCTCGGCCGCGCCGGCCATCTTGAGTTCTTCTATGTGGGCATCGTCGGTCGTGCGCACCACCACCGGAAGGTCGGGACGAATCTGATTCACGTGGTGCAATATCTTGAGCGCAGAATGTTTGTCGTTGTAGGTGATCACCAGGGTTTTTGCACGCAGCAAACCTGCGGCCACCAATACTTCGCGCCTGGCGGCATCGCCATACACCACACTTTTTCCCTCCGCTGCGGCCTCGTGTACGCGGCGCGGGTCGAGGTCCAGTGCGATGAAACGGAGCTTCTCCCTTGTCAAAAATCGCGACAACGCCTGGCCGCTGCGCCCGTAACCGCAGATGATGACATGTGCGTCGCTGGACATGGTTTTCACCGCGATCTGGTGTATCAGCATTGCACTGTCCATCCATGCAGAGGGCGTCAGATTGCGGACGATGACTTCGGCGTGTTGAATCAGGAAAGGCGCAGTCAGCATCGAAATCAGCATGGCTGCCAGCACGTTCTGCATCACGTCCGGCGGCAACAAATTCACTTGGCCCGCCAGAGTCAGCAGCACGAAACCAAATTCGCCCGCTTGCGCCAGGCCCAGGCCACTGCGGATCGCCGCGCCCCAATCCCCGGCGAACCAGCGCGCCAGCAGTGCCACCACCGCAGCCTTGAACGGCAACAGGATCAGCAGAATCAACAGTATCCATCCGAATCCCGCGATCACGCTACCCAGATCGAGCAACATGCCGATAGTGACAAAGAACAGGCCGAGCAGCACGTCGCGGAATGGCTTGATGTCTTCTTCCACCTGATAGCGATATTCGGTTTCGGAGATCAGCATTCCGGCGATGAACGCGCCCAATGCCAGAGAAAGCCCGGCCAATTCGGTGAGATAAGCCAGGCCCAGCGTGAACAGCAACACGTTGAGCATGAACAGCTCGGAAGATTTTTGCATCGCAACCAAATGAAACCACGGGCGCAGCAGACGCTGCCCGAAGATCAGCAGGGCGGCTAATACCAGCGCGGCCTTGAGCAGTGCGATGCCGAGCGTGGCATAGATGGTCTGTCCGCTGCTGGCCAGCGCCGGGATAATGATGATCAGCGGCACCACGGCCAGATCCTGAAAGAGCAATACACCCATGATTTTCTGGCCGTGCGGCGTGCTCAGTTCGGCGCGTTCGACCAGCATCTTGCTGACGATCGCGGTGGAAGACATCGCCAGCACGCCGCCCAGCGCCAGTCCGGCGCGCCAATCCAGCCCGAAGAAAAGCGAGGTGAGCATGACCAGCAGAATCGTCGCCACGACCTGCGCGGTGCCCAGGCCGAACACCAGGCGCTGCATGCTGCGCAGGCGCGCCAAACTGAACTCCAACCCGATGCTGAACATCAGGAACACCACGCCGAATTCCGCCAGATGGCGTGTCTCCGGCGCATCGTGTATCCAGCCTAGCGCATGAGGCCCGATCAGGATGCCGACCAGAAGATAGCCCAGCATCACCGGCAGGCGCAGGATGCGGCACAGCACCACCACACCTACGGCGACGGCAAGCAGGATCAGCAGGAGTTGCAGCGAGTTAGTCATTATGCATATTCAAGCGGCATTGTTACCATGTCCGGATAATGCCCTAAGTTGTGCATGCTTTCAAAATTTCTTGGCAAGATTCCTATACGGGCAATATTTATTTACAGGTCAAAATTTCGCTGCGGGTTGTACGCGCTGCTATAATCCCAGTCCATGAACAAACCCATCTCCGCCGCACCACGCGCGCTCGACCTTGCACGCGAAGTGTTGAACATCGAAGCTGCTGCCGTACAAACTCTCAGCACACGCCTCGATGAAAATTTCCTGCGCGCGCTGAATGTCATTCTGCGCTGCGAAGGCCGTGTTATCGTCAGCGGCATGGGCAAATCCGGGCACATCGCACGCAAGATCGCCGCGACCATGTCCAGCACCGGCACCCCCGCATATTTCGTGCATCCGGGCGAAGCCAGCCACGGCGACCTTGGCATGATCACCAGCGCGGATGTCATCATCGCGCTGTCCTATTCCGGCGAAAGCCAGGAGTTGATGACCATCGTGCCGGTCATCAAACGCCAGGGCGCCAAACTTATCAGCATGACAGGCAATCCTGCATCCAGTCTGGCGAAAGTCGCCGATGTGCATCTCAACGCGGCAGTGGATAAAGAGGCTTGCCCGATGGGTCTGGCTCCTACTGCCAGCACTACGGCGGCGCTGGCGCTGGGCGACGCACTGGCGGTGGCATTGCTGGATGCCAAAGGTTTCGGCGCGGAAGATTTTGCCCGCTCGCATCCGGGGGGCAATCTGGGCAGGCGTTTACTCACACATGTGAGCGACATCATGCGTAGCGGAGAGCGCCTGCCGATGGTGCGCGAAAATGCGATGCTGGGCGATGCGATCCTGGAAATCTCGAAAAAAGGAGTGGGTATGACCGCCATCGTGGATGCTGAGCAGCATGTATTGGGCATCTACACGGATGGCGATTTGCGCCGCACACTGGCAAGGAAACTGGACTTCAACGCCACCCCGGTGCGCAATGTGATGTCTGCGAATCCGCGCTGCATCGGCCCTGACAGTCTCGCCGCCGAAGCTGTGCAGATGATGGAGCAATACAACATCAGCCAGATGCTGGTGGTGGATGAACAAAATAAACTGGTCGGCGCCCTCAATATGCATGACCTGTTGCACGCAAAGGTAATCTAGGAGCAAGACATGCAGGTAAGCCGCGCAAAATTGATACGCCTGATCGCGTTTGATGTGGATGGTGTGATGACCGACGGCGGATTGTATTATGCCGATTCCGGCGAAGAATTCAAACGCTTCAACTCGCTGGATGGACATGGCCTGAAAATGCTGCGCGCCAGCGGTGTGGAAGTTGCCATCATCACCGGACGCACTTCGCGCTGTGTCGAAGCGCGCGCAAGGAACCTCGGCATCGCGCATGTCTTCCAGGGCGTGGAAAACAAACTCGAAGCGATGGTTGATCTGCTCAACAAGCTCAAACTGTCGCGCGATGCCGCCGCCTATATGGGCGATGATGTGGTCGATCTCACGGTGATGCGCCATGTCGGCCTGGCTATCAGCGTACCGGAATCTCCGCAACTGGTGCGCGAACATTCCGGCTACGTCACGCAGCGCAATGGCGGGCATGGCGCAGTGCGCGAAGCCTGTGAGATGATCATGTCGGCGCAAGGCACTCTGGATGCCCAACTGGCGCTTTATTTGAGATGAACTTCTCCTCCCGCGCCCGCTACTGGCTGCCGTTGTTGCCATTGTTTGGTTTGCTGGGAGCCACCTATTGGCTGAACGAGCAGGTTCAGCCGGGACCGGCCAGACCGGACAGCAGTAAACGCCATGACCCCGATGCCATCATAGAAAATTTTTCCGCGACAAAGCTGAATGAACAGGGTATGCCGAGCTTCATCATGGCTGCAAAAAAAATGCTGCATTACCCGGATGACGACAGTACCACGCTGGAAGTACCGCGTATCACCATGCTGTTCGCCGAACATCCGGCAATACATGCCATCGCCAGGAGCGGCACAATTTCCAGCAAAGGCGATGAGATATTTCTGCACGATGATGTCGAAGTATTACGCGAGGCAAACGCACAGCAAGATGAACTCACGCTGCAAACCGAGTATCTGCATATCATCCCGGATCAGAATTTAACGAATACCGACCAAGCTGTCACCGTCACCGATGCGCACACCACCGTGCACGCGAAAGGCATGGAAATGAACAGTGAGACACGCACCCTGAAACTGCTCTCCCAGGTTAGAAGCGAACATGTACCGGCTAAACAATAAACTGCTTTGGGCAACATTTTTGTTGCCGGTTTTTATGCTGCCTTGGTCGCCAGCATGCCTTGCCGAACGCGCCGACCGTGACAAATTGATCCATCTGGAAGCCGATCAGGTGCTGATGGACGATGCGCAACAGATCAGCACTTTTACCGGCAATGTGCGATTATCCCAAGGCACGCTACTGATACGCGGCGACAAGATCGTCGTGGTACAGAACAAGGATGGCTTCAAACACGCCACGGCATATGGGAACACTGCCGAGTTCCGGCAGAAGCGCGAAGGTCTGGATGAGTACGTGGAAGGATATGGCGAACGCATCGAATATGACACGCGCACCGAGACGTTGAACTTCTACGGAAAAGCGCGCCTCAAGCGCGACCTGGATGAGGTAAGCGGGGAGAATATTACCTACAGCGCAAAGACCGAGATCTTCCAGGTGAACAGCAGCAGCGCAAGTTCCGGGAACGCTCCACAACAGAGGGTGCGTGCCGTGCTGCAACCCAAGTCCAAAGAAACAGAAACCGCTCCGTCCGCGCCGGGCACGCTACCCATCTTACCTGGCAAAACCCCTCCTCCCACGGAATGAACATGAGCGAACTTCGCGCAGTCGGCCTGAAAAAAAAATACGGCTCACGCACAGTGGTTCACGATGCATCGCTGTCGGTAAAAAGCAGTGAAGTGGTGGGCCTGCTCGGCCCGAACGGAGCAGGCAAAACCACTTCGTTCTACATGATCGTGGGACTGATCGCTGCCGACGGTGGAGAAATCTTCATTGATGATCAAAACATCACTCATTTCCCGATACACCGCCGTGCGCGCCTGGGACTGGGTTACCTGCCGCAGGAAGCTTCGATCTTCCGCCGCCTGACCGTGACGCAAAACATTCGGGCGGTGCTCGAATTGCAAGGCCTCACTGAAGACGACATGCAGAATCGGCTTGAAAAACTGCTGGAAGATCTGCATATTACCCATATCCGCAACAACCCCGCCACCAGCCTTTCCGGCGGGGAACGACGGCGCGTTGAAATCGCGCGCGCACTGGCGACCGACCCGCGCTTTATCCTGCTGGACGAACCGTTTGCCGGAGTCGATCCGATCGCCGTGCTGGACATACAGAAGATCATCCGCTTCCTCAAGGAACGCAACATCGGCGTGCTGATCACCGACCACAACGTGCGCGAAACGTTGGGTATCTGCGATCGCGCCTACATCATCAATGCGGGTTCGGTAATGGCGGAAGGCAAGCCGGATGAAATCATCTATAATGAGGGCGTAAGGAAAGTGTATCTGGGCGAACACTTCAAACTGTGACACAAGGATTTCCCAGGTGCGACACTGAGCAATGAAACCCACTCTCCAACTTCGAATCTCCCAACAACTGACGCTTACCCCGCAGTTGCAGCAGGCTATTCGTTTGCTGCAACTCTCCACGCAGGACATGCATCAGGAAGTCGCGCGCATGCTGGAAGAGAATCCGATGCTGGAAGTGGCCGAGGACTCTGCGACCACACTCTTTCAGGCCGAACCTCGGAGCAGTGCCAGTACATCCAGCGACGAACCCGAGCAGTCCCGCAGCGAAGACCAGGGTGCAGACGATTTTGGCCCGGATACTTTCGGCAACGAGCCCACCGACTGGAATACCGGCAGTGGAGCTATGCGCAGCACAGACGACGAAGATGAGACCTATCCGGAGCAAGCCGCCGAGCAAGCCAGCCTGCGCGCGCATCTGCACAATCAATTGACCACCAGCTCGCTGGATGAAAAAGATCGCAAAGTGGTCGGGTTGCTGATCGATGCGCTGGATGAAAATGGTTATCTGGCGCAGGATCTGGAAGAACTGGTAGCGCTGCTTCCTGCCGAACTTGAAATCACACTGGATGATCTCGAGACCGCACTGGTGCAACTGCAGCACCTGGACCAGCCCGGCCTGGCGGCGCGCAATCTGGGCGAGTGCCTGGCCCTGCAACTCAAAGCCCTGCCGGAAGACACTCCGCACCGCGACCTGGCGATCCGTCTCGTGAGCCAGCACCTCGATCTGGTGGCTGCGCACGATTTTTCCAAAATCAAGCGGTTGCTGCGCTGCTCGGACGATGCATTGCGCGCTGCACAATGCCTGATCACCGGGATGAATCCCAAACCCGGCGCCGAGTTTGGCCAAAGCGTCGCCGATTTTGTGGTGCCTGACGTAGTCGTGGAGAAACACAAAAACAAATGGCGTGTGCGGCTCAATGTCGAGGCAATGCCCAAACTGCGGGTAAACCAGATTTACGCCAACATCCTGCAACAGCGCGGCGATAAAAGCTCCTCGCAACTCGCCACGCAACTGCAGGAGGCAAAGTGGCTGATCAAAAACCTGCAGCAGCGTTTCGACACGATCCTGCGTGTCGCTCAGGCTATCGTGGAACGGCAAGGCAATTTTTTCGAGCACGGCGAGATCGGGATGCGCCCGCTGGTGTTGCGCGAAATCGCCGATGAGCTGGAGTTGCACGAATCGACGGTATCGCGCAGCACCACACAAAAATTCATGCTGACCCCTCGCGGCATATACGAATTCAAACATTTCTTTGGCAGCAGTCTGGCCACGGAAAGCGGCGGCACCTGTTCTTCCACGGCGATACGCGAGTTGATCAAACAGCTCGTCAGCGCAGAAGACCAGCGTAAACCGCTTACCGACAGCCGCATGTCAGAAATCTTGGCACAGCAGGGCATAGTCGTCGCCCGGCGTACCATAGCAAAGTACCGGGAAGCATTGCGCATACTCCCGGTTAATCTCCGTAAATCACTCTAAACAAGGAGCACACCATGAACCTCCATCTAACCGGTCGCCATTTGGAAATCACCCCTGCCATCCGCGACTACGCGACCGGAAAATTCGGCAAGATCAAACGCCATTTCGACAACGTGATAGACGTGAACATCATCCTTTCTGTTGAGAAGTTGAAACAGAAGGCCGAAGCCACCGTGCACATCAGCGGCAAAGACGTGTTCGTGGAATGCGATGACGAGAACCTGTACGCCGCGATCGATGCGCTGGTGGACAAGCTGGACCGCCAGGTGGTTAAGCACAAGGAAAAGTTGTCGGCGCGGCGCCATGATGATTCCGGCAAACATGCAGCAGTAGAGTAACCAACCACGGGCGGCGCCGCCCCCTCTCTTCAGGAGGGGAATTAATATGAAGGCTGCCGCCCATTTTTATCTGCCCCCATAATGAACCTGATCAGCAAAATCCTGCTGCCCGACAACATCCTGTTGGACACCGAATCCACCAGCAAGAAGCGCGTGTTCGAACGCGTCGGCTTGCTGTTTGAAAACAACCAGCAGATCGCGCGCAGCCAGGTGTTCGACAGCCTGTTCGCCCGCGAAAAGCTCGGCTCCACCGGCCTTGGACAAGGCGTGGCGATTCCGCATGGCCGCATCGCCAAGCTACGCGATGCCACCGCAGCGTTTGTAAAAACTTCTCACCCGATCCCATTCGATGCACCGGATGGACTGCCAGTGAACCTGATTTTCGTTTTGCTGGTGCCGGAACGCGCCACCGACTTGCATCTGCAAATCCTCGGCGAGTTGGCGCAAATGTTCAGCGACACGTCATTCCGTGACTGCCTGCTCGCCTGCGAAGACAGCGCCGGAATCTATCAATTATTTTGTGGCTGGAAAAGCGTGGCATGAGCCAGGTTAACATCCGGCAACTTTTCGAAGACAAGCAGGAACGCCTGCAACTCACCCGTGTTGCCGGAGCCGACGGCACCGATCGCACCGTAGACAGTGATGAAGTCAACACCTCCAACAAGGGACTCATCGGCCATCTCAACCTGATCCACCCCAACTGGGTGCAGGTGCTCAGCGGAACCGAGCTGGATTATCTGCGCGACCTCAGCGTTGCACAGCGAAACGACGCGTTTCACCAGATCGAACAAAGCGGCACGACCTGCTTGATTGTGGCGGGGGCGAACAATATCCCTGAGGAATTGATCGCCTTCGCCAACCAGTCGCATATCCCGCTGTTCGCGTCACCCAAGGCCAGCGTGCATCTAATGTGGCTGATCCGCCACTATCTCGCCAAGGAACTGGCTGAATCCACCACGCGCCACGGCGTGTTTCTCGACGTGCTGGGCGTCGGCGTGATGATCACCGGCGAGAGCGCGGTCGGCAAAAGCGAACTCGGCCTGGAACTCATCTCGCGAGGCAGCGGGCTGGTTGCCGATGACATCGTCGAATTGCATCGCATCGCGCCGGATACGCTGGAGGGCCGCTGTCCTGAACTGTTGCGCGACTTTCTCGAAGTGCGCGGTCTGGGCGTGTTGAACATCCGTATCATGTTCGGCGAAACAGCAGTGCGGCGCAAAAAGAGCCTGAAGCTCATCGTGCATCTGCATCGCCCGCCCGGCGGCGACCTGTCGCAAATGGAACACCTGCCCATCAACGCATCGCATCAGGAGGTCCTCGGCGTAAACATCAGTACTGTGAACATCCCGGTGGTCGCCGGACGCAACCTCGCGGTCCTGGTCGAAGCGGCGGCGCGCAACTTTGTGCTGCAACAGCGCGGCATCAACAGCATGGATGAGTTCATCGCGCGGCATGAACAACTGCTGCACGAGGACCAATGAGCCAGATGCAGTTATTCCTGATCAGCGGCCTGTCCGGCTCCGGCAAGAGCATCGCGCTCAAGGTGCTGGAAGACAGCGGCTATTACTGCGTGGATAATCTGCCTGCCGACCTGCTGGCTGCACTGGTGGAACACCTGCAGCGCGCCGGTTACAGCAACATCGCCGTCAGCATAGATGTGCGCAGCGCCAACAGCGTGCAACACCTGCCGCCATTGTTACAGCAGATCAAACAGCATGGTGTGGATGTGCATGTGCTGTTCCTGGATGCCCAGACAGACACGCTGGTAAAACGCTTTTCCGAGACGCGCCGCCTGCATCCGCTCAGCGATGGTGTCCGTACCCTTCCGGAATGCGTCCGCCACGAGCGCGAATTGTTGGCCGAGATCAGCAACATCGGTCATCACATCGACACCACCGAGCTCAACGCCAATGCGTTGCGCGCCTGGATCAAACAATTCATCAAACTGGATCGCGCGCGGCTGACGCTGTTGTTCCAGTCATTCGGCTACAAGCACGGCATCCCGCTGGATTCCGACCTGGTGTTCGATGTGCGCTGCCTGCCCAATCCGCACTACAACCCGGAGCTGCAACCGCTCACCGGTCTTGACGGCGCGGTGATCGAATTTCTGGACAACACACCCAGCGCACAGGACATGTTCCGCGATATCCGTGATTTTGTGGAACGCTGGCTGCCGAGTTTTGTCGCCGACAATCGCAGCTATCTGACCGTTGCCATCGGTTGCACCGGTGGACAGCACCGCTCGGTTTATTTCGCCGAAAAGCTCGCACGATATTTTGAGCGGCAGCAGCAAGTGCTGGTGCGCCATCGCGAGTTGAGCCAGTAACCATGTATGAAGCAGCGTTGCAGCACATCAAGCCGGGCGATTGGGTAACGCTGTTGCTGGGCAGCATTTTCGTCGTCCTGCTGACACTCAGCCTATGGAGCGGCGATCTCGCCGACAAGGCCATCATCCGCAGCGGCGGAAAGATATTCAATGAAGTACCCTTGTCGCGCGACCAGCAGATCGAAGTGCCCGGCAGGCTAGGTATCAGCATCATCAGCATCCAGCAGCGCAAGGCGCGCATCGCCTCGGATCCCAGTCCGCGCCAATACTGCGTGCGCCAAGGCTGGTTGCAACAGGCCGGAGAGATCGCGCTGTGCCTGCCCAATCAGGTGAGCATTGAACTGGTTGGCAGCAAGAAACGCTATGACAGCCTCAACTATTAAAAGGCCTTGCATAAGCTATTACGCGTCCAGATTGCGGTGTCGCGTGCTCGCTCACTTCTCGTCTATCTATTCGATATGCCTCGTCGTTCGCTGCGCGGCTCCTTGCACTCTTGGACGCTCACTGCGCTTCTGCAAGGTTTTTACATGAAAGATATGAACACTCGCAGCCTCCTTTTACAAACAACTGCCGAAGACCACCACATCGCCCGCATGGCGGCAGTGGCGCTCGGCCTGACGATACTGGAAAGCGCCATCCCCTCCCCGCTGCCCGGCGTCAAACCTGGGTTGGCCAACATCGTCACGCTGATCGTGCTGGCGCGATACGGCTGGCGCACCGCCGCGTGGGTGTCGCTATTGCGCGTCGTGGCAGGCAGTTTGTTGTTCGGAAATTTTCTGTCACCGGGATTTTTTCTCAGCCTGTCCGGCGCGGTGCTCAGTCTGTTCGTGCTCGCCTTCGCACAACATTTACCGACACGCTGGTTCGGCCCGGTCATCCACAGCATCTACGCCGCCTTCGCGCACATCACCGGACAGATGCTGGTGGTATACCTGTGGCTGATCCCGCATGCCGGCATCGCCTACCTGATCCCGATCTTCGCCACCGCCGCGCTGGTGTTCGGCACGGTGAACGGTTTGATCGCGGCGCGTTTCATGGATAATGCGGATACTCCCAACACAAACGTAATCGAGAGCCCGACTTGAAAACGATAACATTAGCTTTCACCGGTGCCTCCGGCCTGCCCTACGGCATGCGCCTGCTCGAATGCCTGCTGCAAAGCGGACAGCGCGTGCACCTGATCTATACACAAGCCGCGCAGATCGTCGCCAAACAGGAACTAGATTTCACGCTGCCGAACCGCCCGCAGGATGCAGAGCAAATGTTCGCGGAACGCTTCGGCAAATTCAGCGGTGAGCTGAAAGTGTTCGGCATCCAGGATTGGTACGCGCCGATGGCCTCCGGTTCCAACCCCGGCGATGCAATGGTGGTCTGCCCCTGTACGATGGGTACGCTCGGCAAGATCGCAGGGGGCATCAGCGACGATTTAATTGCGCGC
>Ga0153916_10003433_pt1 | contig 11810 bp, 13 predicted proteins | sample Opewatmetagenome_FD_109642 | JGI IMG/M metagenome (GOLD analysis project Ga0153916, IMG submission 109642) | Freshwater wetland microbial communities from Ohio, USA - Open water 3 Core 3 Depth 4 metaG | ecosystem: Environmental > Aquatic > Freshwater > Wetlands | place: USA: Ohio, Lake Erie...
ATGTTGCGAATCGCCGCGGAATCCGCGGCGCCCAAATTCTGCGGCAGAGGCTCAAGGGTTGTAAAGCGAATGGGGGATGGCGAACGTCCATTTGGTGGGAGAATCGCCGGAAGTAGGATCTTGCTGACCCATCCAGCTTGGCCCAACCGGGCTGGTTGGGCTGCCAACTAGGAATGGTTAAGGCAAGCCGAAAGCCCAGGTTTTTCGCGGCGTGGCGTGGCCGGAGAAGCCCGTCAGGTCCGGGCCGAGTCGGCGGCGAAATGGTCGCGACAGAACTCGCTGAAACGCTGCACCGCGCGGGTGGGACGCGCGCCGGCAAGCCTGGCCAGTCCCAGCCGCTGGGGCGGCACCGGCTCCTTGACCGGCCGATAGACCAGCCGCTGGCCATCGAGCGCCCGATCGCTTTGCGGCCGGGAGTGCATCAGCGCATAGCCGAAGCCGTTGGCGACCAGGCCGCGCACCATTTCGAGCGAGGTGGTCTCATGCGCGATCCTGGGCTCGAGGCCGCGGCCGCGCATGACCGAGAGGAAGTGATCCCGGCTCTGCGGCAGGTCCAGCAGCACCAGGGGCTCCTCCATCAGATCGAGCAGCGACACTGTCTTTCTTGCGGCCAAGCGGTGGCGGACGGGCAGCATCACATAGAGCGGCACATCCGCCAGGGTCTCGAAGGCGAATTCCGGTCCCAGCCCGAGATCGTAGGTCAGGCAGATGTCGAAGCGGCCGCGCCGCAAGCCCTCAAGCAGCCCGGCCAGATGTTCCTCGCGCACCCGCACCGTCATGTCGGGAAAACGGCCCTTGAGCGCGCGCAGCATGCCGGGGATGCGCATCGGCGCGAAGGTCTGGAAACAGCCCAGCTCGACCTCGCCGCCCGGCCGCTGGCTCAGATCGAGCGCGCCCTGGCGCAGCTCCTCGGCATGGGCGAGGAGATCCGTGGCTTCGGTCTGGAGCCGCCGGCCGGCCGGCGTCAGCGACAGGCCCTGGGCGTGATGGCGCAGGAACAGGTCGAGTCCGAGGCTTTCCTCGAGTTCCGCGATCGCAGCCGAGACCGAAGGCTGCGAGATATTGAGCTGCCGCGCGGCGCCGGTGACCGTACCGGTCTCGGCCGCCGCCACGAAATAGCGCAATTGCTTGAGCGTGAAGGCCATAGGTAAATCCTATGCAATTCGTCGAAAAATAATATTTCCCCTTTGCCAGCCCGAGGTCAAGAATGCGTCCAATCCGCAACATGGCATTGCGGGTCTTTCAGGCAATCGACCAAGCGACGGGGACGGCATGATCAGAACCGGTGAGCAGTACCGTGAATCGCTGCGCGACGATCGCGCGGTCTGGATCAACGGCGAACGCGTCAAGGATGTGACGCGCCATCCTTCCTTCAAGCCGATCGTCGATGCCCGGGCGCGCATCTATGACATGGCGCATGACAACAAGCTCGCCTCGGTCATGACCTATATCGATGACGAGACGCGCGAGACCAACTGCATCGGCTACAAGCTGCCCTTCACCCAGGACGATTGGCAGGCCAAGCGGCGCGCCATCGATACGGTGATGAAGGATCTGGGCGGCGTGGTGATCCGCGTCGGCGACGAGACCATCGGCGAGATGTGGTCGCTCTATGACGGCCAGGACGTGCTGCGCGAGGTCGATCCGCGCTTCGCCGACAACATCAAGAACCACATATGGAAGGCGCTGCGCTCCGACACCTTCCATGTTTCGGCCAACACCGACCCGAAGGGCGACCGGTCCAAGCGTCCGCAGGACCAGGATCCCGACATGCTGCTGCATGTGGTCAAGGAGACCGACGCCGGCATCGTGGTGCGCGGCGCGAAATACGAGACGGCTGCCGCCTACTCGAACCAGGCTTTCGTCAAGCCGACCATCGCCAACTGGGGCGACGACAAGCTCTCGGACTACGCGGTCGGGTTCATCTGCGAGATGAACCGGCCCGGCATCAAGCATATCTGCCGCACCGGCTTCGCCGGACGCGCGCCCGCGCGCGACTACCCGCTCGCGAACAAGTTCGACGAAGTCGATACGCTGCTGATCTTCGACAATGTGCTGATCCCCTGGGAGAACGTGCTGTTCTACCGGCACACGCGCGCCGCTTCCTTCATCCGCGGCACGCTGCATCGCTACAGCGCCTTCCCCTTCGTGCTGCGTCTTCTTTACGTCGCCGACATGATGATCGGCGCGGCCCTCTTCAATGTGCGCCAGACCGGTCTCGACCAGCAGCAGGCGGTGCGCGAGAAGCTGGCGCTGCTGGCCTGCTATCGCGAGACCATCAACGCCCATATGACGGCCGCGATCGCGCTCGCGGAGAAGAGCCCGGCCGGCCTCCTGATGCCGAACCAGTCGCTGCTCTATACCGGCCGCGTCCATGCCTGCTCGAAGCTGCCGGAGATGATGCATCTCGCCCGCGAGCTCTGCGGCGGCCAGATCTGCGTGACGCCGGACTCCGCGACCTTCGAGCATCCCGAGACCAAGCCCTGGATGGACAAATTCTATAGCGTCAACGAGTACTGGGTTGCCGAGGATCGCCGTAAGCTCTTGGCCTTCGCCCGCGACCTGCTCAATTCCGACTATGCCGGCCATCGCTTGACCTTCGAGCTCTTCGCGCAGTCGCCGCCTTTCGCGCATCTGAACGCCGTCTATATGAATTTCGGCTGGAACGGGCCGCTCGACTTCGTGCGCAAGGCCGCCGATCTGTCCGACAGGGTGATGGAGCAAGGCAAGAAGAAGCCGGCCTGACGCCGGTCGATCGATCGAATTGACGATGACCCTGGTTCGCCCGGCAGCCCCGCTGCCGGGCGGGTCCGGGTCGTATTGGCATGGGCAAGGATGGGGCATGAAGCTCGCGGTTTATCAGGGAGCCGGCGACTTCCTCGACAAGAAGGCCAATCTCGCGCGCATGGACCGGCTCGCGGCCGCGTCGGTGCTGCAAGGCGCCACCCTGCTGATGCTGCCCGAGATCTATCTCTCCGGTTACAATCTCGGCGATGACTGCGCCGGCATGGCCGAGCCGGCGGACGGCGCTTCGGCGCGCGAGGCCACCCGCATCGCCAAGCGCCATGGAATCGCGTTGCTTTACGGCTATGCCGAGCGCGACGGCGACGCGATCTATAATTCTATCCTTCTGATCGGGCCCGACGGCGAGCGGCTTGCAAACTACCGCAAGGTCCATCTGTTCGGGCCGGAGGAGAAGCGGCTGTTCGAGCCAGGCAAGGACTATGTCACGGCGACGCTGAACGGGCTCACGATCGGGCTTGCCATCTGCTACGACGTCGAATTCCCGGAATTCATCCGCACGCTGGTGCTGCAAGGCGCCGATCTCATCGCCGTGCCGACCTGCCTGACGCCGCCCTATTGGGAGATTCCGACCTCGATCGTCCGGGCGCGCGCCTATGAGAACCAGGTCTTTGTCGCCTATGCCAATCATACCGGCGCCGAACGCGATCTGACCTATATCGGCATGAGCGCGATCGTCGGGCCGGACGGCAAGGATATCCTGCGCGCCGGCAGCGAGGACGAGGCCTTGCTGGTGGCGGAGATCGATCCCGCGGCTTATGCGGAATCGAGGGCGCTCAACACCTATCTCGCCGATCGCAGGCCCGCTCTCTATGACGCGGTCGCTGCGGCCGGCGCGACGAAGACGCAATCCCAACCACAAAAAAGGACCGCCATCGCGCGGCGACAGAGGAGGAGACGATGAGGCGCATAGTGACGGGCGTGATCGTGGCGGCAGCCATCGGGTTCTCGGCGGCGGCGGCCAAAGCGGAACCGTTCGAGATCGTGCATACCACCTGGGTCGGCTACGGCCCGCTCTATCTCGCGCAGGATCTCGGCTACTTCAAGGAAGAGGGTGTCGAGGTCAAGCTCACCACGATCGAGGAAAAGACCCTTCAGATGGCCGCGGTGATGTCCGGCCAGGCGGCGGGCGCGCTCGGCACGGTGGACGAGTTCCTGCTCTACATGAACAAGGATGTCTGCCTGAAATATGTCTTCGCGCTCGATGAATCCGCCGGCGGCGACGGCATCATCGTCAGCAAGGGCATCGACAAGCTTGAGGATCTGAAGGGCAAGCAGGTCGCCTTCAACGAAGGCTCGGTGTCGCAGTTCTGGTTCAATGTCGTGCTCAAGAATCACGGCATGAAGCAGGAAGACATCGAGATGGTGAACATGACCCCGGACGACGCGGCGGCCGCCCTGATGGCCGGCCGGGTGCCCGCGGCCGTGACCTGGGAACCGCATCTGACCGAGGCGCGCAATACCGCGGGCTCCAAGGTGCTGATCGACAGCTCGACCACGCCGGGCGTGATCACCGACGTGATGGCGGTCCAATGCAGCACGGCCGAGAAGCGCGCCAATGACGTCAAGGCGATCATTCGCGCCTGGAATCGCGCGGTCGATTATTGGAAGGCCAACCCCGACAAAGCCAACGCGATCATGGCCAAGGGTGTCGGCGGCTGGCTTTCCGATCCGGCCGTGTTCGGCGATTCCGTCAAAGGCGTGAAGTTCTTCGACAAGGCCACCAACACGGCCTATTTCGGCACGCCGGACAAGCCGGGCAGCCTCTACGGCATCGTGCAATACGCGATCGATATCTGGGGCGGCCTGAAGCGCCTGCAGGTGAGCCCGAAGCCCGCGGACATCATCACCAACGCCTATCTGGCCCAGTAACGTGACGGATGGGGGTGCGCCGGCGGAACCAGCGCCGGCTGAGGAAGCGACGAAGACGGGTGCAACCGCCTGGCGGCGGTTCGCCCGTGACTATCTCTCTCCCAAGGCGGAAATCCCGACCCAGGCCGCCCTCCTGGCGGGATTTCTGTTCGGGGGGTTCATCCTGCTGCTCTGGTGCGGGATCACCTATGGCGGCCTCGTGCCGCCCAACTTTCTGCCGGCTCCGCACAAGGTACTGCTGGCCGGTATCCAGTTCACCCAGCAGGGCCGTCTGCCGCGGGATATCTGGGCCAGCGCCCGGGTCGTGCTGCTGGGTTTCGCGATTTCCTCGATCATCGCGGTGCCGCTCGGGATCCTCATGGGCGGCTTCCGCATCGTCCAGGCGGCGCTGGAACCGACCATCAATTTCATCCGCTATCTGCCCGTGACCTCGATGATCCCGCTGCTGATCCTGTGGGTCGGCATCGGCATCGAGCAGAAGGTTTCGGTCATCCTGATCGGCACCTTCTTCCAGCAGGTGGTGATGATCGCCGATGTCGCGCGCCAGGTGCCGCGCGACCTGATCAATGTGTCCTATACGCTGGGCGCCCGGCGCGGGCTGGTCGTGACGCGCGTGCTGCTGCCGGCGACCTTGCCGGGCGTGGTCGATGCGCTGCGCGTGACCATGGGATGGGCCTGGACCTATCTGGTGGTGGCCGAGCTGGTGGCGGCCAATAGCGGCCTCGGCTATCTGAGCCTCCAGGCGATGCGCGGCTTTCGGGTCGATGTGATCTTCCTGGCCATTTTCATCATCGGGTTCCTCGGCATGGCGATGGATTTCCTGTTCCGCGCCATCCGCCGCTGGGGCCTGCCCTGGGCGGAGTAGGTTCGGTGTCCAAGCTGTCCATCCGGGATGTCGAGCTTCGCTTCGAGCGGCGCGGTCGCCCGCCGTTGCTGGCGCTGGACCGGATCTCGCTCGATGTCGCCGACAAGGAGTTCGCGGTCATCGTCGGCCCCTCCGGCTGCGGGAAATCCAGCCTGCTCTATCTGGTGGCCGGGCTGAACCGGCCTTCCGGCGGTATCATGCTGCTCGACGGCAAGCCGATCGACGAGCCGGACCGCGACCGCGGCATGGTGTTCCAGTCCTATACCCTCTTTCCCTGGCTGACCGTGCGCGACAACATCGCGTTCGGGTTGAAGATTCAAGGGAAGGGGGCCGCCGATCAGCAGGCGATCGTCGATCGCTATCTGGCCGAGGTCGGGCTCGAGAGCTTCGCCGACGCCTATCCGAAGCAGCTTTCCGGCGGCATGATGCAGCGCGTGGCGCTGGCGCGCGCCATGGCGAACGATCCACAGATCCTGCTGATGGACGAACCCTTCGGCGCGCTCGACAGCCAGACCCGCGTGATGATGCAGCAGCTCCTGCTGCATGTCTGGGAGCATGAGCACAAAACCGTGCTGTTCGTGACTCACGATATCGACGAGGCTCTGTTGCTCGGCGACCGGCTCTATGTGATGACGGCGCGCCCGGGCCGTATCAAGGAGCGCCTCCACGTGACCCTGCCGCGGCCCCGTCCGGTCGAGATGACCATGTCGCCCGAGTTCCTCGCCCTGAAGCAACGCGTGCTGGGGCTGCTGCAGGAAGAAGTCACCAAGAGCATCGGTCTCGGTCGCGCCGAGGCCGGCTGAGCCAGAACCCACCGCCACCACACCGATCCAATGAAAGGATGAGCATGAGCCATATCCGCAAACGCAAGTTCAACACCCGCGACACCTATCCGGAGCAGAAGCTCGACAATGACCTTTGCATGTCGGTGCGCGCCGGCAATCACGTCTTCCTGCGCGGCCAGGTCGGCCAGGACCTCAAGGGCCGCGTCGTCGGGGTCGGCGACCCGGCCGCTCAGGCCGAGCAGGCCATGAAGAACGTCAAGGTGCTGCTGGAGGAGCAGGGCGCCAAGCTCGAGGATATCTGCAAGATTACGGTCTACATCACCGATCGCGCCTATCGCGAGCCGGTCTATAGGACCGTGGGCAAGTGGCTCAAGGGCGTCTATCCTTGCTCCACCGGTCTCATCGTCCAGGGGCTGGCGCGTCCGGAGTGGGTGATGGAGATCGACGTCGAGGCGGTGATCCCGGAAGAACGCGCCGCGAAGGAAGCCAAGGCCGCCAAAGGCGGCCGGGCGAAGAAGAAAGCGAAGGGGAAATGACTTTCTCGATCATCGGCCGCTGCGAGCGGACCGGCATGTTTGGGGTGGCGATCACCACCTCGAGCATCGCCGTCGCCAGCCGCTGTCCCTGGGCCCGCGCCGGCGTCGGCGCGGTCTCGACCCAGAATGTTACCGATCCCTCGATCGGCCCGCGCACGCTTGACGCGATGGAAAAGGGCGCGAGCGCAACGGATGCTCTGCACAACGTCATGGCCGAGTCGGCGCATGCCGAATACCGGCAGGTGATCGCCATCGACCGCCATGGCGCGACCGCGTTCCATGGCGGCGTCAAGACGCTAGGTACCCATGCGATCCATCCGGGTCGCGACTCTATCGCCGCAGGCAATCTCCTGGCCAATCCCAACGTCCCGAAGGCGATGGTCAAGACGTTCGAGGCGAATGGCAGCATCCATCTGGCCGAGCGGTTGCTGCGGGCGCTCGAAGAGGGCGTCGTCGCCGGCGGCGAGATGGGGCCGGTCCATTCCTGCGGACTGATCGTCGTGCGCGACCGGATCTGGCCGCTGGTCGATCTCAGGGTCGACTGGGATGACACGGCGCCGATCACCCAGCTGCGCCAGCTCTGGAACGCCTATGAGCCGCAGATGGAAGCCTATCAGACGCGCGCCATCGAGCCGGCCTCGGCGCCGGCCTATGGCGTGCCGGGCGATCCGGGCACCAACCCCAAGCGCTGACTGAAGGCAGGCAGGGTTTCCATCAGGGGCGGCGGCGCTCCGTCAAGGGTATCGCCGTCGCTGCCTTGACGCGATCCAGCACGACCAGACTCTCGAACCGGCGGATATGCCGTTCGAAGAGATGACGTCGCGTGAAGGCTTCATAGTCGGCCATATCCGCGGCGGCGACGATCAGCACGAAATCGGCCGGCCCGGTGACGTAGTGGCATTGCAGCACTTCCGGGGCCTCGCGCATCGCCCGCTTGAACTCATCGATCAGGTCGGGGCGCTCGCGTTCGACGGTGACCAGCACCACGACGGTGACCCGCTTCCCGATCGCGGCCGGGGCGAGCAGCGAGACATCGCGCTCGATCACGCCCTCGTCCCGCAGCCGCTGCACGCGCCTCAAGCAGGCGGCGGCCGACAGGCCGGCGATCTCGGCGGGTTCTTCGCCGGTCAGGCGATTGTTTTCCTGAAGCGCGTCAAGCAGACGCCGGTCGAATTCGTCGAGCTCCACCCGATCCCCGCAAGCCGGACCCTCGCCAGAGGCCATGATAGCGAGATTGCCGCAGTGAACGGCGCGTTTATGCGGGTTTCCCGCAAGGCCCAGCCGCGAGAATAGGCGCCAGCCGCACCGGGGCGCGACTCTGGCGCCCCCGAAATGCGGGCCAAGATCGGAGCGAAGCATGGGCAATGTCGAACGCCGTCTGGCCGAGCTGCGCATCGAGTTGCCGGAGCCGAGCCGGCCCGGCGCCAACTACGTGCCTGCCGTGCGCAGCGGCAATCTCCTTTTTCTGACCGGACAGTTGTCGCAGTGGAACGGCGAGCGGCGCTTCCTCGGCAAGCTCGGGCGCGAGTTCGGTGTCGCGGAGGGCCGTGAGGCGGCGCGCCTATGCGCCCTCAATCTCGTGGCGCATCTCAATCACCTGCTTCAGGGCGATCTTGATCGGGTGCGGCGTTGCGTTCGTGTCGCGGGGTTTGTCAACTCCGTGCCGGACTTCACTGGCCAATCTCAGGTCATCGACGGTGCCTCCGATCTCCTCGTCGAGCTATTCGGCGAGGCGGGCCAGCATACCCGAATGGCGATCGGCGTCGCGGCGCTCCCCTATGGGGTCGCGGTCGAAGTGGAGGCTGTGTTCAAAGTTGCGTGAGCCGGAGGCGATGTGCCCTTGCGTCCGGAGCGGTATTTCCCTCTCCTGCGTGGGTAGTGCGGTGGCGATAGGCGTTGAATCCCAGCGCCATTCGTTGTAACTGGCATGGAAATCTCGCACCGTCGCAGCTTCCTCTGGCGATGGCGCCACCAGAGGGGTTCTGGGACCGGCGCCAGCGCTCGCATTTCGCGGAAGAGATGTCATGTTGATGCTTCGCGTATTGGGCAGGATGGAGCTGGCGCGCGACGACAGCGCAGTGCCCCTGCCCCAATCGAAGAAGACGCGGGCGCTCCTCGCCTATCTGGCGATGACCGGCCGCGCTCATTCGCGCGACAAGCTCTGCGAGATGTTCTGGGATCTTCCGGATGACCCGCGCGGCTCGCTGCGATGGAGCCTGTCGAAGCTGCGCCTGCTGGTGAACGAAGACGGCACCGAGCGGCTGCAGGCGGACCGCGACACCGTCGCACTGGATTGCGCGGAGATGCGGGTCGACCTGCTGGCGGTCCGCGACGCCATCGGCGAAGACTTCGACGGAGCGCCGCAGGAGGCGCTCGTCCGTGGGTTGGAGGCGTTCCGCGGCCCGTTCCTCGAAGGTATCGAGCTGGAGCGTTGTCCCGGTTTCCAGTCCTGGCTGGTGGCCGAGCGCGAGCAGGCACGCATCCTCCATGCCCGCAGCCTGTTCCAGCTGGCGAACCGGCTCGCGGAGAAGCGGCCGGAGGAAGCGATCGGCTATATGCGGCGCCTGATCGAGGTCGAGCCGGATTGCGAAGAGGCTCGCACCGCTTTCGTCCGGCTGCTGGCGTGCAACGGCCGTATCAACGAGGCGGAGCAGCAATATGAGATTGGACGGCGACATATCGAGGCGCTGAGCGGCACGCCGGCGGCGACGCTGACCCACGCCTGGCGCGAGCTGCGCGGGCTACGGCCCTCGATCGCCGATCTGCAGGCGCAAAGACCATTCGCTTCGCCCATGGCGGCGCAAAGCCGAGCCGCGGTCGCGCCAAGCCGGGCTGCCGCCGCGGCTGAAATCGACCCGGGGGAAAGGCGGGGGCTCTTGATTGGCGCCAGCCGCATGACGGCGCCGCCGCTGCGCGGCATCCAGCAGGAGATTCGCTTCTGCACCGCCAAGGACGGCGTGCGAATCGCCTACGCGACTGCGGGCAAGGGCCCGCCTCTGGTGAAGTCGGCAAACTGGCTCAATCACCTCGAATTCGACTGGCAGAGCCCGGTCTGGCGCCATCTGCTGCATGGGTTGGCGCGCCATCATCAACTCGTGCGCTATGACGAGCGCGGCAATGGCTTGTCCGACTGGTCGGTCGAGAATCTGAGCTTCGAGTCGTTTCTCCAGGATCTGGAGACCGTAGTCGACGCGGCCGGGCTCGATCGCTTTCCGCTATTCGGCATTTCGCAGGGCTGCGCTGTCGCGATCGCCTATGCGGTCCGCCATCCGGAGCGGGTGACGCAGCTCATCCTGGCCGGCGGCTATGCGCGGGGCTGGCGCAAGCGCGGTTCGCCCGGCGATATCGCGCGACGCGAGGCGCTGCTGACCCTGACTTTGCAGGGCTGGGGCAAGGAGAACCCCGCCTATCGCCAGATCTTCACGTCTCTCTTCCTGCCCGACGCGACGCCCGAGCAGGCGAATTGGTGGAACGAGCTGCAGCGGATCAGCACCTCGCCGCAGAACGCCTATCGCCTGTCGGAATCCTTGGGCGAGATCGATGTGCGGGATCTTCTGGGTAAGGTCGAAGTTCCGACCCTGGTGCTTCACAGCGTAGGCGATGCGGTGGTGCCCTTTGATTGCGGCCGGGAACTGGCGAGCGGTATTCGTGGTGCCCGGTTCGTGCCGCTCGACAGCCGCAATCACATCATCCTCGAGCACGAACAGGCCTGGCCGCGTTTCCTCGCGGAGATCTTGGCCTTTGTGCCCGCCGGCCCCGATCCATAGAACAGAATTCACGCCTCAAATCGATTCGACCCGAGACGCTCAGTCCAGCGGCGCCAGGTCCGGATCGATCCAGCCGCGTCGCGCGGTGACGGAGAGCAGGCGGTCCCGGCTGTAGTAACCGAAGGGGAAGGAGCCGGCGGCATATCGGCTCGCCAGGAGATCGTTCGCCAGGACGAGCAGGGAGGCTCCGGGTGCCGCCTCGTTCACGAACTTCCGGATGGCCCACACATAAAAAGCCGTGATGGTCTCGTGATAGCCGTCACTGTCGGTATTGGCCGTGCCGACCGCCTCGTTATAGCTGGAAATCCCACGGCGCAACTCGCCGACAACCAGTTCCGGCGGCCGGTTCATCACGAACCAAAGCCCGACGGTGAGATGGGCCTGATGGGTTCAGCGCTCTTTGGGCAAGGTCTTCGCGCGAAAACGCTCGATGATGTCGAGAATCTCGCGATCACTGCCATAAACCCTGAGAATATCTACGCTGCCGTCATTGGCCATGAGTTTTGCGCCGTTCCCGATATTCGCCTGCGGCGGCGATTGTGCGGATTTCCATGCGGGCCGCAAGCGGCAGGGCCAAGAGGGTCAATGGCACAGAACTGGTCTGAAGCCATCGGTGCCTTGCGCGGCAGCCATGAAGGCGGCGCTGCTACTGCCGCAGCCTCTTTGTCCTTAAAAGAGGCCTGGTCCATTCCTGATGGGGGAGAACCGAGAATGGCTTCCAGCGGTTCACGCTTCGCGGACTGTCCGCCGCCGCCTTACTACGCCGTGATCTTCGCCTCGCAGCGCAATCCCGGCGACAACGGCTATGGCGCCGCAGCCCAGCGCATGATCGAGATCGCGCCTGGCATGCCGGGCTATCTCGGCGTCGAGACGGCGCGCGTGCCCGACGGCTTCGGCATCACGGTTTGTTATTGGAAGGACGAGGCCTCGATCCGCGGCTGGAAAGCACAAGCCGAGCATCACGCAGCCCAGGAGCAAGGCAAGGCCGAGTGGTATGAACGCTATGAGTTGAAGGTGGCCAAGGTCGAGCGCGCCTATGGCGGCCCGCAGGGACGCTAGAGCATTTTCCGGCGAAGTGGCCGCCGGTTCGCCGTAGAAAATGCAACCAAACAAAGGAATCTAGAGCGCTTCCTGATTCAATTTGAACGGGAAGCGCTCTAGCGCCTCAACCGAGCAGGCTCGC
>Ga0153916_10003434_pt1 | contig 11809 bp, 14 predicted proteins | sample Opewatmetagenome_FD_109642 | JGI IMG/M metagenome (GOLD analysis project Ga0153916, IMG submission 109642) | Freshwater wetland microbial communities from Ohio, USA - Open water 3 Core 3 Depth 4 metaG | ecosystem: Environmental > Aquatic > Freshwater > Wetlands | place: USA: Ohio, Lake Erie...
CGCGAGCATGCCCGTGACCGCGGCCTCGTCCACGGTGGCCTCCCTGAGCATCGCGGGCGTTCCGCCGTTCAACGGTTTCGCCAGCAAGTGGCTTATCCTCGCCACCTGCGTGCTGGTGGGGATCCACGCGCCGTTGTTCCTCGCGCTCGGGATCGTGGGGCTGTTCATCTCGCTGGTCACGCTCGCGTCGTTCCTCAAGGTGCTGGGCGCGGTGTTCCTCGGCCGCGCCGACGAGACGCGCCATGTGCGGGAGGTCCCCTGGGCGATGGCGGCGCCGCAGGTCGTACTGGCGGCCCTGTGCGTCCTCCTCGGGGTGTTCCCGCAGGCGCCGCTCCGCCTCGCGTACGCAGCGATCGCGAGCGTGTCGGCGGTGGACCTACCGACGGCGTCCTCGTTGACCGGCGGCGCGTGGGGTCTCAGCCTCGCCGCGGGTGGGGCGCCGCTCGCCCTCTGGACTCCCCTGATTGTCGTCGGGGCGCTGGTGGCCTTGAGCCTCCTGGCCTACGGAATCCAGCGGGCGGGTGCGGCCCGGGTGCGGGAGGTGGACGTGTGGACGGGTGGTGAGGAGCACACGATCCCTGCGGTGCGGTATCCCGCGAGCAGCTTCTTCCTCCCGTTCAAGCACGCGTTCCAGGGCATCTACCCCACGGTGGAGGGGCGGGCGCCGGTGTTCCCGCCGTCGCTCCGCCGGGCGTTCGATCTGGACCGGTGGCTGTACGCGCCCGTGGCGCGGGCGGTGGAGCGGGCGGCGCACGCCGCCGGTCGCACCCACCCCGGCGTGGCGCAGATCTATCTCACGTGGATCGTGGTTGGAGCGGTGGTGGTGGTGGCGATCCTCCTCTTGACGGTGCGGTAAGGAGGCAACGGTGAGCGTCCAGTCCGACGCGGCGACACGCGTGACGGAGTTGCTGAAGAGCCGGATCGGGCCCGCGCTCCTGGTGGCCGACCGGCCGCACGCGGACACGGTGCGCTGCGATATCGCGCCACGCGCCGTGCGCGCCGCCGCCGAGGCGCTGGGGCACGAGGCCGGGGCCCGGTTCCTCATCACCGTCGGGATCGACGAGCGCCCGCTCGGGCGAGGGTACGCGATCGTCCATCTCTTCTCGCTGGACGCGGCGCACCTGTTCGTCGCCCTGAACAGCTCGGTGGACCCGGCCGTGGCGAAGATCGACTCCATTACGTCGGTGATCCCGGCGGCGAACTGGGCCGAGCGGGAGTTCCAGGACGTGATCGGCGTGGAGGCGGAGGGACATCCGGATCCGCGCCGACTGCTGCTGCCGGACGACTGGCCCAAGGAGACCTACCCGCTGCGGCGCGACTTCCGCTACGACTTCCGCCCGCCGCCGGTGACCGACATGCGGCCGCCGTTCGTGGATCCGCCGGCCGGCGCGTCGGTGATCCCGATGGGGCCGTTCTTCCCGGTGCTCGAGGAGCCGGCGCACTGGCGGCTCTTCGTGGAGGGGGAGACGATCGTCGGCTGCGACTACCGCGGGTTCTACAACCATCGGGCGATCGAGAAGCTCGGCGACAGCGTGATGACGTACGACAAGCTCCCGTTCCTGGCCGAGCGGATCTGCGGGATTTGTGGGTTCATTCACTCCACGTGCTCGTGCCAGGCGGTGGAGAAGGCGGCGGGGATCGAGGTGCCGGCGCGGGCGCGCTACATCCGCACGGTGATGCTCGAGCTCGAGCGGATCCATTCCCATCTCCTCTGGCTCGGCATCGCGGGGCACATCATCGGCTTCGATACGGTCCTCATGCAGAGCTGGCGGATCCGCGAGCCGATCATGTGGCTCAGCGAGGAGATCAGCGGGAACCGCAAGACCTACGGCATGAACTGCGTCGGGGGCGTCCGGCGGGACATCACGCCGGAGCTCGCCGACAAGCTGCGGGACGTGCTGGTCCCGGTCGAGCGGGAAGTGGCGGCGGTGCGCAAGGCGATCGTCGGCGACACGGTCCTCCACGCGCGAACCAAGGGCGTGGGGGTCCTCACCAAGGCGTCCGCGGAGCAGGTCGCGGTCGTCGGTCCCCCGGCCCGCGCTTCCGGCCTCGCGATCGACGCCCGCGTAGATCATCCCTACGCGGCGTATGGCGAGGTGCCGCCGCGCGTTTGCGTCCAGTCGGACGGCGACGTGTGGGCCCGGGTGGTGGTGCGGCTCGACGAGCTCGCGGACTCGATCCGGATCGTGCGGACCGCGCTGGCGGAGATGCCGGCGGGCCCGATCCGCGCCGAGATCACCCAGGAGATCCCGGCCGGCCGGATGGGCATCTCCGTGGTGGAAGCGCCGCGCGGCGAGGCCGTGCACTTCGTGATGACCGGCGAAGACAACCGCGCGTACCGGTGGCGCGTGCGGGCGCCGACCTACCCGAATCTCCAGGCCGTGCCGGTGATGGTAAAGGGCGGCATGCTCGCCGACGTTCCAATCACGGTCGGGAGCCTCGATCCCTGCTTCTCGTGCACCGAGCGCGTGGAGGCGGTGGACGTCCGCAAGGGCGAGGTCCGGGTGTTCTCCCAGGAGGAGTTGCTGCGCATGTGGGCGGAGAAGAAGCCCCGCGGAGAGGGGGGGTGAGGGTGAACACGCTCCAGATGCTCGGCCTCGCCGCGGCGAACGTCCTGATCGCGCTCCTCGCTTCGCCGCTCTTCGAGGGGATTCTGCGGAAGCTCAAGGCACTGGTGCATTCGCGCATGGGGCCGCCGCTGATGCAGCCGTACCTGGACCTGCTGAAGCTCCTGGGGAAAGAGGATCTGCGGACGAGCCGGGGCTGGCTCACTGCCGCAGCCCCCGCGATGGCCCTGGGCTCGGTGCTGGTGCTGGCGACCCTCGTGCCGATGGGCACCCGCGCGCCCCTGGGCACGTCGGGCGACGTGATCGTGCTGATCTACGTCGCGTCGATGAGCGCCGTGCTGCTGATGCTCACGGCGTTCGCCACCGGCAGCCCGTACGCGTTCATGGGCGGCTCGCGTGAGATGATGATGCTGCTCTCGGTCGAGCCCGTGATGGCGGTGGCCTTGATCGTCGGGGCGTTCAAGGCCGGCTCCCTCGCGACCGGCCAGATTCTCGACTGGCAGGTGGCGAATGGGCCGACGATCAGCATGGGGATCGCCGGGATCGCCCTGTTCCTGGCGCTCCAGGCGCAGGCGGGGAAGCTCCCGTTCGACATCGCGGAAGCGGACCAGGAGCTGATGGGCGGTCCGCTCGTGGAGATCAGCGGGCCGCGACTCGCGCTCCTCCGGTGGACGCTCTGGGCCAAACAACTCGTGTTCGCGTTCCTCCTGGTGGAGCTTTACGTGCCCTGGCCGCGGGCGGGGCTGTACCCGGCCGACCTCGTGCTCGCGCTGGTCAAAGTGCTTGTCGTGCTAGTGCTCGTGGCCGTCGTGGACGTGGTGAATCCGCGCCTGCGGGTGGAGCAGGCGATGCGGTACTACCTGCGGGTCGCGTTCTCTGCGGTCGCGGCGCTCGCGTTCGCCGTGATCGGGATGTAGGGGGAGCCATGCTGCTGAGCAAGCTCCGGGAAGCGCTGATCTGCTTCAAAGCGGGCCGGGTGACCTTGCGGTACCCGTTCGCGCCGCACGATCCGGCGCCCGGCTTCCGCGGCAAGATCACGGTGGATCCGGACCTCTGCTTCGGATGCGGCGGATGCGCGCACGTCTGCCCGGCGGGCGTCATCGTCGTGCGGGACGCGGGTCAGCTCACGCGGGAGCTGGACTTCCACTGGAGCCGTTGCACGTACTGCGGCCGCTGCGAGGAGGTCTGCCCCGAGGACGCCATCCGCATGAGTGCGCAGTTCGAGACCGCGACCAACCGTCGCGAGGACATGGTGATCCATCTCCGGGTCTTCATGGGACCGTGTCAGCGCTGCGGGCGATGCTTCTACCCGCCCACGCCGCTCGAGCGGATGACGGTCACCGGCTTCCGCGATGGCATCGGAGCGCGCGCATGAGCGTTGCCGACCTGAACGTGGACCTGATCCGCGTTTTGAGCCTGACGCTGCTCATCACCACGGTCGCTGCCGCGGAGAGCCGGCGCCTGCGCGTCGCCGCCGCGGCCTATTGCGCGCAGGCCCTGCTCATCGTGGGGCTCATCCTGAGCTTCGCGGCGATCAACCCGGCGCTCTACTGGTGGGCCGGGACGGCGTTCGTCACGAAGGCCGTGCTGACGCCGCTCTTCCTCTTCTGGTACATCCGGAAGACTCGGGAGATGGAGCTCCCGCCGCTGATCGGCTTTGCGCCGTCCGTCGCCGTCGCGGCGGTGCTCATGGTGGGCTTCTTCGAGCTGACGCACAGCCAGGCGGACCTGCTCGCGCCGACGCCCCTGGCCCGGGAGGAAGTGTTCCGCACGAATCTCGCGGTGGCGGCGACCGTCTTCGTCCTGGGGCTGTACGCGATCCTCAGCAGGCGGGACGCCGTCAAGACGGTGATCGGCCTCTGCCTGCTCGAGAACGGCGTGCACCTGAGCCTGGTGAGCCTGGTGCCCGGGTTGCCGGAAACGGCGCTGTTCGGCATCGCCACGGAGGTCGTGATCACGGTGTTCCTCCTGCTGTACGTGATCGCGGGCATGTACCAGCAGTTCGGCACGACCGACACGATGGCCATGCGCGAGCTGCGAGGGTGATGGGGGGCGGATCGTGCCCGAGGATGGGTAAGCGATGAACCAGTCGCTACGCGAAGTCGCATCCCTGCTGCCGGCGGTGGCCTTCCTCGTACCGGTCGTGGCCGGGATCGTCGTGTTCGCCGGCGGGCGGCTCGGCCGCGCCTTCCACCAGGGGATCGCGGTGCTCGCGTCGGCGGCGCTGGCCGCGATCGGCGTCGTGATGTCGGTCCAGGTCGCGCGCGGGAGCGTCCTCACCGGATGGGCCAACGAGCTCCGTGTGGACGGCCTCTCGGCGCTGCTGGTATTCGTGATCGGCGTCGTCGGCTGCCTCGCCACGGTCTACTCGCTGCGCTACGTCGAGCGGCCCGCCTTCCGACAGCGGGTCGGCGTGGCTCGGGTCGAGCGCCGGCTGTCAGTCTTCTACGGGCTGCTGCTCTGGTTCCTCGGGACGATGGTGTGGGGCTGCGTCACCAACAACATCGTCATGCTCTGGGTGGCCGTGGAGGCGACGACGCTCACGTCCGGCCTGCTCGTCGCGTTCTTCTGGGACCGGCGCGCGCTCGAGGCGGGCTACAAGTACCTGATGCTGCTCACCATCGGCATCACGTTCGCGCTGTTCGGCTGCGTGCTCGTCTACGCATCCGCCGCCGCGACTGGTGTGCTCGACGGCCGGCACGCGCTGCTCATCAGCGAGGTGCGGAACGTGGCGAGGCTCCTCCCGCCGAAGACCGCGCTCCTCGCCGCGGCGCTGCTCCTGGTCGGGTTCGGGACCAAGGCGGGAATCGCGCCGTTCCACCCATGGCTGCCGGACGCGCACGCCGAGGCGCCGACCCCGGTCAGCGTGCTCCTCTCCGGGGTCATGATCAAGATGGCGCTGTACGCCCTCGCCCGCACCGTGAGTCTGTTCTATCCCGAATGGCCGGCGCTCGCCGTCTTCGCGGTCGCCCTCGGCGTCTTCACCATGGTGGTCGGCGTGGTCCTCGCCCTGAGCCAGGACGACCTGAAGCGGCTGTTCGCCTACTCGTCGGTGAGCCAGATGGGCTACATCCTGGCGGGGGTCGGCCTCGGCAGCTATCTGGGTGTCTTCGGGGGCCTGTTCCATCTCCTGAACCACGCCATCTTCAAGGCGTTGCTCTTCATGTGTGCCGGCGCGCTGATCCACGCCACCGGGCTCCGCCGCATCAGCGAGCTCGGTGGGCTGGGCCGGAGGATGCCCGTGACCGGCGCGTGCTTCCTGGTGGGCGCGTTGGCAATCTCGGGCTTCCCGCCGTTCAACGGGTTCTGGAGTAAGCTCACCGTGTACCTGGCGCTGGCGGGTTCCGGCCTCTGGTGGGCCGCGATCATCGCGGTGGTGACGAGCGTGCTGACGATGGTCGCCTTGGTGCGCCCCGCCTACCGCGTGTTCTGGGCGGCCCCTGCGGGGAACCCGGTCGTGCGGGGGGAGGGGGAGATCCGCGAGGTGCCGGCCGCCCTGTGGATCCCGATGGTGGTGCTGGCCGCGGCGTGTCTCGTGCTCGGCGTCGTGCCGCAGGTGGCCTACCCGCTGCTGGATCGGGCCGCCCGCGTGCTGGCGGTGCTGGGAGGATAGTCGCCGTGCTAAAGGAGCTCTGCAAGCGGGCGTTCCCGAAGGCGCTGTGGGTGTACCACGCCAACACCGGAGCGTGCAACGGGTGCGATATTGAGGTGATCAACGTCCTGACGCCCTACTACGACGCGGAGCGGTTCGGGATCAAGCTCGTCGGATCGCCACGGCATGCGGACGTGATCCTCGTGAGTGGACCGGTGACGCGCCAAGTGGCCCCGGCGCTCCGTCGGCTGCTGGAGGCGGTCCCCGAGCCGAAGCTGGTCGTGGCCGTCGGGTCGTGCGCATGCGGCGGGGGCGCGTGGTTCGACACCTACAGCACGCTCGGCGGCGCGGACCGCGTCATTCCCGTCGACTACTACATTCCTGGATGCCCACCCCGGCCGGAGGCGATCCTCTATGGTGTCGCCCTGGCTCTCGGATTGGTGCCGAAGAAGGTGGCGGAGGAGGTCCTGAGCCAGGAGACGCTCGAGGAGCTGGCGCAGGGACACTCCTCGTTCGCGGGGGGCCACGATGGCAGGCAAGACTAGGATTCTCCTGGTCGACGACGACCGCCAGCTCGTGCACGTGCTCACCATCGTGCTGGAGGACGCGGGCTACGAGGTCGTGCCGGCCTTCGACGCGTCCCAGGCCCTCGCGACGGCGGACACCGCGCGGCCGGATCTGATCGTGCTCGACGTCATGATGCCCGAGGGCACCGAAGGGTTCCACGTCGTGTGGCACCTCCGGCGGCGCCCGGGGCCTTACTTCAAGAGCGTACCCATCATTATCCTCACGGCGATTCACGGAACCACGCCGCTCCGGTTCTACCCGGATTCCGGCGACGGCACCTATAGCGCCGGCGAGTACCTTCCCGTCCAGGGCTTCGTGGACAAGCCCGTCGAGCCGGCCGCCCTGGTGCAGGAGGTGCAGCGGGTGCTGGCCGCCGTTCGAGGGCCCTGAACCGCTCGCAGTTCGAGGGGGTCTATGGCGGGTGGGGAAGCCCGTGCCGCAGACGAGCCGGGTCGGCCAGCGGTGTTGCCCGCGACCGAGGAGCTGATCGCGCGCATCGGCTGGCTCATTCGGCTCCGGTGGGTAGCGATCGCGGGCATCCCGATCTTCGTGGAAGTCGGTCGCCGGGTCCTGCCCATCCAGTTCCACCCGGGGCCCCTGTATGCCATCGCCGCCATTCTGGCCGCCTACAACCTGAGCGTCTCGCTCGCGTTCCCTCTGATCCGCGCCCATGGCGTGCGGAGGGCGCGAGCCGCCAAGGTAATGAGGGTCCCCGAGCGGGCCGGGGGCGTCGCGCAGTTCCTCCTTCCGCCGCTCCCGACCGGGCTGGCGCACGGTCGGGAGGCCGGCGAGGCGGCCCTGTTCGCGAATCTCCAGATCACAGTCGACTTGATCGTGCTCGCCGTGCTCCTCCACTTCGCGGGCGGGATCGAGAACCCCGCGCAGGTGTTCTTTTTGTTTCATGTCATCATCGCCAGCATGCTGCTCTCCCGGCCGGCGACGTACGTGCACGCCAGTCTCGGCCTGCTGTTGGTGACGGCGGTCGCGACGGGAGAGCTCTGGGGCCTCCTCCCCCACTACTCCCTGTACGGGCAGTGGCGGCCCGACGCATACCGGGATGCGTCACTCGTGGGGGCCCAGCTGTTCCTGCTGGGGGTCACCCTCTACATGACGGCGTACCTGGGCACCGCCATCGTGGTCCGGCTCCGGCGACGGGAGCTGGAGGTGGTGGTGCTGTCACGGCGGCTGGCAGAGGAGGCGGATCATCTTCAGGCCGCGTTCACCGAGGTGTCTGCGGCCGAGAAGGCGAAGTCCCAGTACATGCGGAAGGTCGCGCACGAGCTCCGGGGCCCGCTGGGAACGATCAAGACGGCCTTGAGTGTCGTACTGCGGTCGCCTGCAGACGCACTCAGCGCGGCTTCGCGCGAGCTGATCGAGATGGCGCACGGCCGGGCTGGCGAGCTGGCGGTCATGACGCAGGCGCTCCTGTCGCTGGCCCGGGCCCGAGGAAGCAAGACCGCGGTGGAGCACGTTCCGGTCGATCTGGGCGCCCTGGCGGGGTACGTCCTGGAGAAGCTGCGGCTGCGCGCGGAGGAGCGGGGGGTGACCGTCATCCCCGACATCGGAGGGGATCTGCGTGAGATGCAGGGGGAGGCCGAAGGCCTCGGCGACATGATGAGCAATCTCGTCGAGAACGCCATCCGGTACACGCCGAATGGCGGGACGGTCACATTTCGCCTGCACGGGGCCCGGGGCGGGCTCGTGATTGACGTCCAGGATACCGGGATCGGTATCCCGGAGGCGGATCTCCCGCGGATCTTTGAGGAGTTCTTCCGATCCAAGGAAGCGCGCGAGTTCGCCCCCGATGGGACCGGCCTCGGCATGGCCATCGTCAAGGCGGTGGTGGATCAGCACGGCGGCTCGATCTCGGTGGAGAGCGCGCCGGGGCAGGGAACGCACGTGCGGGTCGAGCTTCCGTTGTCGGGCGCCGGCTGAACGGCGCGTCACCTCGGCAGGTTCTCGAACAGTTCACGGACTTCGATCGCGAGCTCGTCGCTGTCAGGCGCCACCCGCCACCGCAGCGTGTCCGTCACGATCTCGGGGCGGTCGTCATTTGGGTGCCAGATCTCGACCAGCGCCGCGTCGGGATCCACGATCCAGTACGTCGCCACCCCGTGCTTCTGGTAGAGTCGTCGCTTGGACGTGCGGTCAGCCCGCGCCGAGCTCGGTGACACGACCTCCGCGGCTAGCAGGAGCGTTCGGCAGTCGCGCCAATCTCCGGTGACCTCATGAGTTGGGACGACGAACAGGTCGGGCTGCACGTACTCCTCCGGACCCCAGATGATGTCGGCCGGCGAGAAGAACGCGACGGCGACCTCGGAGTGGCGCGCGATGTAGGCCTCGAGACGCACGTGCAGGCGGGCGAGGATCCGCTGGTGCTTCTGGGTCGGTGCCGGGGTCACGAACAGCTCCCCGTGCACCAGCTCGTAGCGGTTCCCGTCGTCGGGGAAGGCGAGCACTTCGTCCACGGTGTAGCGGCGGGCGGTATCGGGCATAGCCATAGGATGGCGACTCCTCGGCCGAGGGGGCAAGGCATGGCCGAGGATGGGGCGGAACGTCAGGGGTTGCCGTACCTGTCCCACGCGGCGCGTCGCGATTCGCCGCGGGCCCAGTCGCGCGCGATCGCGGCAGATCGGCCTTTCTAGAGTTTGATCAGGGCGATGAGCGCGCCGAGGAGGCCTGCCCAGAACAAGAACATCACCCGAATCAGCCGGCCCTCGAGCGTCCCAAACCGACCTTCGAGCACGCCAAGGCGTGCGATCAGGCGGCCCTCCAGCATGGCGAGCTCTGTGCGGAACTCTGCCCGAAGCTCCGCAATTCGCTGATCGAGCTTGGCGTCGAATCGCGCGAAGTTGAGGTCGTTGAGCTCGCGGAGCTCCAGCTTGTACGTAGTGTCCACCTAGTTGAACCAGCTGACCAGTTCGTCCACGACGGTGTTGCCGAACTTCTCGTAGAACTCGCGTGACAGCTTCGCCGTGACCGGCATGGAGGCTCCCCGGGTCAGTCTCGGCGATAGGGTAAGGTACGCTCGGCGAGCGGGGTTAATCAAACTCGCTGTGCGCGGGGCATTTCCTTTCCCGTGTCTTGTTGCATGGTCCCGCACCGCGGGTGGTCGGTGCGTATCTTCAATGTAGATACACGCCGGGAGAGCCCGTGCGGGTGCGCATCCAGAAGTGGGGGAACAGCCTCGCCATTCGCATCCCCAAGCCGTTCGCCGAGGAGGCGGGCGTCTCGCAGGGAGGCGAGGTGGAGCTGGCGGTGTCACGGGGCCGCCTTGTGGTGACACCGCTCGGCCAGCGACGATACCGTCTGCGGGCCCTGCTCGCAGCGGTGACTGCGGCGAACCTGCACGAGGAGGCGGATTTCGGCGGGCGGGTCGGGCGGGAGGCATGGTAGTGGCGCGGCGATTCGCGCCCCGGCGCGGGGACGTGGTGTGGGTGTCGCTCAGCCCACACGTGGGCATGAGCAGAGGGGTCGCCGGCCGGCGCTGGTGGTCTCGCCGCGGGCTTACAACGCCAAGGTCGGGCTGGCGATCCTCTGCCCCATTACGAACCGGGTCAAGGGTTATGCTTTCGAGGTCGCGCTGCCCGCGGATCTGGACGTCTCAGGCGTGATCCTATCGGACCAGGTGAAGAGCCTGGACTGGCGCGCGCGGCGCGCGGCCCCGATGTGCCATCTTCCCAGAGACACCGTGCGGGACGTGCTGGCGAAGCTCGGGACGCTCCTGGGGGAGGAGGAAGCCTGACATCGATCGGGTCCCTGGCAGGGCGGCTTGGCGCAACGAAAGACGGGGTGGACCATCGCGGATCCACCCCGTCTTGCGCACCAACCGCCAATTGCTAACGGCCAACCACCAACCGTCCCCGGTGTCCGTCCCGGGAGACCTGCCGGCCATTCGTGATACCGGCGGTGGCGACGCGCCCGTCGTGGTCGTCATCGTTATGGTCCCGTGGTACCTGCTCCCAGCGATTGGAGCGCGACCTGTACAGGAACGTGTCGTTGGTATAGGCGAAACGACTGGCTCCGCCCCCGAAGAGCAGCACCGGCCCATTGGTACGGCTCATCACGTGCCACGCGCGCGGGCTGGGCGTATCCACGGAGAACACCTGGGTCCACGAGTTGTTGGCAACGCTATAGACCCACGTCTCGTTGATGGGAACCTCGTCCTCGTTTTCCGATGGATGCAGGGTGCCACCGAACATCACGATGCGATTGGTCGTCGGCTCAAACGCCATGTAGTGATACGCGCGCGGGGCCGGTGGGTTGGCCGGGTTGAGGTTCTTCCACCGATTGTGGCTGTAGTCGTAGGCCCAGGTATCGTTGAACAGGGTGGTGAAACCCTGCTGGAACCCGCCGAACAGAATGACGCGGTCGATCGTCGGCACGTACTCCAGCACCGGGAAATGGTGCGGCGGGGGGCTCACGGGCGGGTGGAGCTCGGTCCAGGTGTTTGCCTCGTAGTCATACGCCCACAGGTCGCCCAGCACCGTCGAAAAGTCGAGCCAGCTGGTGCCGCCATAGAGGAGGATACGGTCCGCCTTCGGGTCGTAGACCATCATGGATCCCCAGCGCGGGGGCGGTTCGGCGGCGGGATGTCGGTTCTCCCAGACGCCGGTGTCGATGTTATACGCCCAGGTCTCGATCGGGTCGAAGTACGGCTGGTACATGATGATCTTTCTCGACTTCACGTCGAGGGCCAGCGCGTCGCCAAGGGGGGCCGGGAGGCCGTCGGCGACCTGCCTCCAGGTTCGTGACCTGGGCTGGAACGCCCAGATGTCATCGATCTCTGCGTTGAATCATGATGTGGAGTAGCCCCCGACCTCATACACTCGATCCTTGACGGGATCGTAGGCCATCAACGGGTAGCCCCGGGGACTGGGGGCCTCCAACCGTTGTGTCACGGAGTGGTTCGCGGTAATGCCGGGGTCGGGCGCGGTGAGCGGATCGCGGGACTCGGTGCACGCGAGGAGGAAGACAAGGGGCGCGAGCGAAAGCGGGCGCAGCGCAAGTGCGATGCTCATACAACCTCCAACGATGGGTTTCGAGCGACCAGTGGGGGGAATCGTGCTTGCGACGAGCACGC
>Ga0153916_10003435_pt1 | contig 11807 bp, 13 predicted proteins | sample Opewatmetagenome_FD_109642 | JGI IMG/M metagenome (GOLD analysis project Ga0153916, IMG submission 109642) | Freshwater wetland microbial communities from Ohio, USA - Open water 3 Core 3 Depth 4 metaG | ecosystem: Environmental > Aquatic > Freshwater > Wetlands | place: USA: Ohio, Lake Erie...
CGGGCTTCACCATGTTGACGAAGCAGTACTCCATGCCGACCGTGCCCGGTCCCGATATCGGGAAGGTCAGCGGGTTTTTGGTCTGGTAGGTATAGCGCAGCAGCGACTTCAGTTCCTCCATCATCTCGACGAAAACCGGGTCGAGATAGCCGATGGCTGGCTGGCTCATGGTGGTCAGCACGCGCGGATGGATTTCCGTCGGCCCCGGCCCCATCAGCGTGCGCTGCGGGGGATGGAAAGAGCTGATGCGTTTAGCAGGCGCGAATTTGTTCATCGTGTCACTCCCTAAAAGAGTCGTTTCAAAAAAATTTTCTCCGTCCGGCCGCGACTTCAGGCGGACCGGTTTTCGGACATTGGCTTCGCTGAGTATTTCCACGGCCGGGATCTGGCCGCCGGTGACATGCTCGACTTCCATCGCCCAGCGCGCCGGCACATAACCGGATTTGACCCAGTTGTTGACGACGGCGCGGTCGAGCCGGAAACGGCGGGCGACTTCAGCTTGGCTGCCGAATATGACGACAAGGCGTTCAGCGCAATTCATAAGGTCGCCAGATTACCATGTCGCAATTACTTTGACAATTCAGGATTGCTGTCCGAAACCAAGCGCAGAAATTCTTTAATACGTTGTTTTTATTAGTTATTTTATTCTGTATCCGGCGGATCAAAGGCGCGGTCGCCGTCTTCCGGGGCGATCCCGGTCGCCGCAACCGCCGCAAAATCGTACAGTGCGCGGTCCAGCAGATGCGACGGCTGCACATTCTGTATGCCGGTGAGTATGGTTTCGACGCGCCCGGGGTGGTGCTTTTCCCATTCGCGCAGCAGCGCCTTTATTTCCCTGCGTTTCAAGGTTTGCTGCGAACCGCACAGGGTGCACGGAATGATGGGGAACTGCCTGACCTCGGCATACTCGGCAAGGTCCTCCTCCTTGCAGTAGGCCAGCGGCCGGATCACGACATGCTTGCCGTCGTCGGACACCAGCTTGGGCGGCATCGTCTTGAGCTTTCCGCCATAAAACAGGTTGAGGAAAAACGTTTCGAGGATGTCATCGCGATGATGGCCAAGCGCGATCTTGGTCGCCCCCAGCTCGCCCGCCACGCGGTAGAGCACGCCGCGCCGCAGCCGCGAGCACAACGAGCACATGGTCTTGCCCTCGGGAATGACGCGCTTCACCACGCTGTAGGTGTCCTGCTCCGCGATCCTGAACGGCACGCCGAGCTGCGTCAGATAATCGGGCAGCACGTGCGCGGGGAATCCCGGCTGCTTCTGGTCGAGATTGACCGCGACGATGTCGAACTCGATCGGCGCGCGTTCGCGCAGATGCATCAGCACATCGAGCAGCGCGTAGCTGTCCTTGCCGCCCGAGAGGCAGACCATCACGCGGTCGCCGGCGCGGATCATGCCGAAATCGGCTATCGCCTGCCCCGCCTGCCGGCGCAGACGCTTGGCGAGCTTGTTCGCCTCATACTGCTGCTTCTGGGCGAGTCTGGATTCGGGAGCATTCATTAAAAATTTTCAGGCAGTGTTGGTTGCGGCAAATCCATCATACCGCGCGGCGGAAGCCCGCCAGCATGGCCGCGGCGCCGATGAACATGCCGCCGAACGAGCGATTGACCCAGCGCATTTGTCGCGGTTCGCGCAACACGCGCAAGACCCGGGCGGCGAATCCGGCATAAGCTCCCATCACCACCAGATCGACTGCGACCATGGTCGCCGCAACGATGAGGTACTGCGACAGCAGCGGCTGCGCAATATCGATGAACTGCGGCAACACCGCCAGCATGAAAATCGTCGCCTTTGGATTGCTCGCGTTCACCAGAAATCCGCGCAGCAGCATATCGGCAGCCGGCTCCTCTCCGATCCTCGCGGGAACTGTCGAGCTTCGCTGCGCCACTGCGCGCCATTGGCGCATGCCAAGCCAGAACAGATAGGCTACCCCGAGCCAACGGACGCTCTCGAACGCCAGACTGGATGCGGCAATAATCGCACCCAGCCCGATGGCCGCCACGGCGAGCTGAAACATCACGCCGAACTGCAATCCGAGCACCGTCCAGTAGCCGCGGCTGAGCCCATGCCTCATGCCGCTCGACATGGCGGCAACCGCGCCGGCCCCCGGCACCAGGCTGATAGCCCAGGAGGCAATGAACAAGGCGGTCCAGGTTTCGATATTCATGGCGATCGACTACAGGTTGATGCTGCGGCCGCCGTCGACCGTGATCACCTGGCCGGTGACGTAGGGCGCAGCGGCGATCAGGAATTCCACCGCCTTGGCGATATCGTCGGGCTCGCCGATGCTCTTCAGCGCCGTCTGGTTGATGATGCGCTGGCGCGACACTTCGTCCTTCCAGGTGTCGTCGTCCGGCCACAGGATCGTACCGGGCGCAACGCCGTTGACCCGCACTTCGGGCCCGAGTTCGCGCGCCAGAGAGCGCGTCAGCGTCAGCAACCCGCCTTTCGCCGTGGTGTAGACGACGTGGTTTTTCATCGGAAACTCGGCGTGAATGTCGATGATGTTGACGATGCAGCCGTGCGCTTTCCTGAGTTCGCGCGCGGCGGCCTGCGACAGGAAAAGCGGCGCCCGGAGATTGGTGCCGATGAGATCGTCCCATGCTTTCTCGGTAATCTCGCCCACCGGTGTCGGATAAAAACTCGAGGCGTTGTTGATCAGCGCATCGAGCCGGCCGAACTCCTTGACCGTGGCCTTGACCAGATTCGGCAACGCATCGAGTTTGAGCAAATCGGCCTGCACCAGCGCCACCGAACCCGCGCGCTGCGCGGTGAGTTCCGACTTGAGCGCGCGCGCAGCGGCCGCCGAAGAACGATAATGCAGCATCAGATTGGCACCCGCCGCGTGCAGCCGGCGGCAAATCGCCGCGCCGACGCGCTTGGCGCCGCCGGTGATCAGCACGGTCTTGCCTTCGAGTGACGCGCTCATGTCCGAAACAACTCAACTCACAAAGTAATCGAGCGGTGTGCGATTCAGAGGAGGGGACTTGACTCCCGTTCGGGGAAGGAACCCCGGATTCCTTTGCGCGCCCGCTCGGTAGGATATTGTTTATTTTAGCCTATTCGAGCATCATCCGGAGCGTGAATATCCCGCCTCACCTCGCCCACCTGCCGCCGCCCCCTGCCGAAGCACAGGCGATCAGCGACCGGCTGACCGAACTGATCGCCGGGGAAATCGCCGCCGGCGAGGGCTGGATCAGCTTCTCACGCTTCATGGAACTCGCGCTCTATGCGCCGGGCCTGGGCTATTACAGCGCGGGCAGCCGCAAGCTGGGGCGCGATGGCGATTTTGTCACCGCGCCGGAATTTTCGCCGCTCTTCAGCCGCTGCCTGGCGCGTCAACTCGCCGAGCTAATCGGTCACGGACTGACCGACATTCTGGAGATCGGCGCCGGCAGCGGCGCGCTCGCCGCCGACCTGCTCCCTGAGCTGGCCGCGCTTGGCCAGGAACCGAATAACTACTTCATTCTCGAAGTCAGCGCCGATCTGCGCCAGCGCCAGCACGCGCGCGTCGCGAAACACGCGCCGCAGCAAGCCGGCAAAGTCCGATGGCTCGACGTGCTGCCCGCCAACTTCAACGGCATCATCATCGGCAACGAAGTACTCGACGCCATCCCGGTACATATCGTGCGAACGCACAACGGCGCCATCGAAGAAATGGGCATAACCCGGGGAGAAAGCGGCGAGGCGTTCGCGCGGGCTTACCGCAAAGCCGATGGCGCCCTGCTGGCCGCCGCCCGGGCTCTCCAGCTGCCCGACGACTATGAGACCGAAATCCATCTGGCGGCGCGCGCGTTCGTGAGGAGTTTCGCCCGCGTCCTCAAGCACGGCGCCATTCTGTTTATCGACTATGGCTTTCCGGCGCATGAGTACTATCACCCGCAGCGCAGCAGCGGCACGCTGATGTGCCATTATCGTCACCACGTCCATGCCGACCCGCTGTGCCTGGTGGGGTTGCAGGACATCACGACCCACGTCGACTTCAGCGCTGTTGCCAGGGCCGGCGCCGCCGCCGGCCTCGATGTACTGGGCTATACAACCCAGGCGCAGTTTCTGATCAACTGCGGCATCACCGATATTCTGGGCGAAGTGTCCGCGGAAAATGTGCGCGATTATGCTCCGCTCGCCTCGCAGGCGCAAAAGCTGCTTTCCCCGGCCGAGATGGGAGAACTGTTCAAGGTCATCGCATTAGGCAAAGATGTGCAGCCGCTGCTCGGTTTCAAAACCGGCGACAAAAGCCATATGTTATAAAAATCATCTATGGAATCCGAGCTCGTCCTGTCTTGGCCGCTGTGGGTAGCCGCCGGCATCGTCATTCTCACCGCCGGACTGACCCAGGGCGTGCTGGGTTTCGGTTTTCCGACCATCTCCACGCCGATACTGGTGCTGCTGACCGACGTCAAAACCGCGATCATCATCAACCTGCTGCCCAATTTCACCGTCAATCTGATCGGCATCGTCCGCGGCGGCAACTGGGGCGCCAGCCTGGGCAGGTACTGGCCGGTCGCGGCCTACATGCTGATCGGCTCGTTCCTCGGCGCGCAATTCCTGATCGTCGCGCCCCAGGAGCCGCTGCGGCTGGCGCTGGCGCTGATCATTATCGCCTATCTTTACCAGCAGCGGCTGGCGAAACTCGACTGGAGCTGGCTCGCGCGCCGTCCCCGCTGGTCGGCGCTGACATTCGGGCTGACCGGCGGCTTTTTCTCGGGCGCGGTGAATCAGTCGCTGCCGCCGCTGCTGATCTATTTCACGCTGCTCGGCCTCGAAATCACCGCCATGACGCAAATGCTGAATCTGTGTTTTCTTGGCGGCAAGGTGGTTCAGGCGGCAACGCTGGGCTTCGCCGGCGAGATCAGGCTCTCCGCCGCGCTCGCCAATGTCCCCCTGACCCTGATCGGGCTGGCCGGCATGTACATCGGCACCCGGCTGCAAAAGCGCTTCAGCGCCGAGACCTACAACCGGCTGCTGCGCTGGATCCTGTTCGTGATCGCAGTCGCCCTGGTCGGGCAGAGCCTGCGCTATTTCCTCCGCTAAGAAGCCCGCGCTATGATAGAAACTAAAGCCTGTCTCGATAATAGCCGCGCGATGGATATTATTGAGACCGGCTCTATAAACGCGCCCTGTGGCTGAATTCCCCTGGCGCGCACGAGAGCATTGCGATGATGGCTCTAAGCAAAACTCGCGGGTGGTTTGGTATGCTCGCCGCCGCGCTGGCGACCGCCGCCGCAGCTGCAGAAGCGTCCTCTGAAGAGGAGCTGACAACGCTCACCGACTACCTGCAGAAACACGGCGAGAAGGAAATCATCCGCTTCCTGCAGCGCTACGCGGGCACCGAAACGCTAATACGATGAAAGCCATGGTGCTCGACGCGCCGCATCGGGCCTTACGCCTCGCGGAGCTGCCGCCTCGCAAACCCGCGCCCGATCAGTTGCTGATCAAGGTCCGCGCCTGCGGCGTGTGCCGCACCGATCTGCACGTCGTCGACGGTGATCTCACCGACGGCAAGCTGCCGATCGTTCCCGGACATGAAATCGTCGGCATCGTCACCGAGAAGGGCGTGGCAGTCGAACGTTTCAGGATCGGCGACCGCGTCGGCGTGCCGTGGCTGGGTTATACCTGTGGAAAATGCAGCTACTGCACGAGCGGCCGCGAAAACCTGTGCGACCACGCGCGCTTCACCGGCTATCACATCGACGGCGGCTATGCCGAATACACGCTCGCCGATCAGCGCTATTGCTTTGCCATTCCCGATGCCTACGACGACGTCGCGGCGGCGCCGCTGCTGTGCGCAGGACTCATCGGTTATCGTTCTCTGGTGATGGCCGGCGACGCGAAGCGCCTCGGCATTTACGGCTTCGGCGCCGCGGCGCACATCGTCGCCCAGGTCGCGCGCTATCAGGGACGTGAGATTTACGCCTTTACCCGACCGGGTGATGCCGAAGGACAGCAATTCGCGCGCGAACTCGGCGCAACCTGGACCGGAGACTCGACCGCTATTCCGCCGGATCAACTCGACGCCGCGATCATTTTCGCACCGGTCGGCGCACTGGTGCCGCAGGCGCTGCGCGCCACCGCCAAGGGCGGCAGCGTGGTGTGCGCCGGCATCCACATGAGCGACATCCCGGCGTTCCCCTACGACATCCTGTGGGGCGAGCGCCGCATTCAATCGGTGGCGAACCTGACGCGTCGCGATGGCGAAGAATTTCTGAAGCTCGCGCCGCAGGTGCCGGTGCGCACCTCAACCGAGACTTTCGGTCTGGCTCAGGCCAACGAAGCACTCGCGCGCCTGCGCGAAGGAAAGATCACCGGCGCGGCGGTGCTGGTGCCGGGCGGCACGCGATGAACAACGCAAAGTGATGTGACACGCATGGCAATACTAATAGCTGAAGATAATTCCTTGAGAATGAAATTATTGCACACGCACCTGTCACCCCTTGGAGAAATTGCACTTGCCGCCAATGGATTTGAGGCTTTTTCCGCTGCGAAAATTGCTCTTCAAGATAAGCAGCTCTATGATTTGATCTGCCTGGATATCACGATGCCCGAGGTTGACGGGATTTCGGCGCTGCATAGTATTCGACAGATCGAAAGTAAACATGGGATAAGCCGGGAAGCCGGATCCAAGATAGTTATGACGACAGCAACGAGTGACAGACAGCATATCGGGGAGGCGAAGTCAGAAGGTTGCGACGGCTTTCTGGTAAAGCCGATAAGCACGGATTTGATATTCCCGAACAAAGCTGATCTGTCATTGTGCCGATTTTGCCCTGGAAACTCCGCACGCAGCGTGGGTTCCCAGGATTACAGGTGCGCAAGGATCACGGGGTGGCGTTTTGGACGGCGAGCCTAACGGATCACGCAGTAAAATGTCATATTACAAGATGTGACCCCTTAGTTCGGGCGGGCTCATGTGAGCCGTCGTTTGCCCCGGATTATCATCCGGGCTACTCTTGCCGCCGCGTTTGCCGATTTTGTTCAATACCCCGCTTGAACAGCGCTTCAATTTTGCGGTAGAGTACTCGCCGCGTGACAAACAGCGCATTGGAAAACAGCTGTTCAGACGTCCGGCACCAACTCATTATCAGGGAGAAAACATGATGTCAGCATTGCGTCACTGGATATCGGGGGCCGCACTGGTCTTGTTAGCGGTATCCGCGCCTTGCGCCTTCGCGGAAGTGCCGCAGGCGGCTGCGAAGGCCAAACCTTCGGATACGAAGCTTGTCGAGCGCGGAAGGTACCTCGTCAGAATCGCCGGCTGCAACGATTGCCACACACCCGGCTATCCCCAGTCCGGCGGCAAGGTCCCCGAGAAAGACTGGCTCACGGGCGACCAGCTCGGCTGGCATGGTCCGTGGGGCACGACCTACCCCGCCAATTTAAGGCAATACATGCAGAAACTCACTGAAGAGCAGTGGCTCAAAGTGGCGCACACGACACAGATGCGTCCGCCCATGCCGTGGTTCGCGCTGCGTGACATGACGCAGCGCGATCTGCGCGCGATTTACCGCTTCATCAGGCATCTGGGGCCCGCCGGTGAAACGGCCCCGGCTTATGTCGCACCCGGCCAGACGCCCAAGGGGCCTGTGGTTGCGTTTCCCCAGCCTCCGAAATAAGGTTGCAGTCCGTCCATTGCCGCGGCCCCAGCGATGGCGGCGCGGCAATGGATAACGCTAGGACGGTACTTTCATGCCGCGCTGCACCGCGGGGCGCGCCGAGATCTTGTCGAACCAGCGTTTCACGTGCGGGTATTGCTCGAGATCGGTCTTGTGCCATTCGTAGCGCGCGACCCACGGGTAGGTCGCGATATCGGCGATCGAGTATTCGTCGGCCAGGTACTGGTGGTCCTTGAGGCGGTCGTTGAGCACGCCGTAGAGCCGCCGCGTCTCGGTGGTATAGCGCTCGATGGCGTAGGGCACCATTTCCTTGGCCGCGCGCAGGAAGTGATGCACCTGGCCGAACATGGGACCGACGCCGCCCATCTGGAACATCAGCCACTGCAGCGCGTCGTACTTGCCACGCACGGATTGCGGCAAGAATTTGCCGGTCTTGCCGGCGAGATAAACCAGAATCGCGCCCGATTCCATCAGCGCCATCGGCTTGCCGTCCGGGCCGTCGGAATCGACGATGGCAGGGATTTTGCTGTTGGGGCTGATCGCGACGAATTCCGGTTTGAACTGATCGCCTGAGCCGATGTTGATCGGATGCGCCTTGTACGGCAGGCCGCATTCCTCCAGCATGATGGAAACCTTGCGGCCGTTGGGCGTGGTCCAGGTGTAGAGATCTATCATTCCAGCTCCTGTTGTTGTCTGTTGTTGATCGTTATTTGAGATTCAATGCTTTGCGTATCGCTTCCAGCCGCGCAGCGTTGACCTGACTGCGAATCTCGGCGGGGTTGTCCGCGGCGCGGGCAATTTCTCCGGCATCGACCGCTTCCGCCGCCCGCCATGCGCGCTCCAGCCTCGCGCGCGCCGCCCCGGCTTCGAGCTCATCGGCCAGCGCTGCCGCGATCAGCTCGGCCAAGCGCTCGGGCCGGCGCCAGGCATCGCAAACATTCAACAGTTCGAGCAAGGCCTCGGCATCCACGTGCGCCGCATCGGCGATGAGGTTGGCATGACGCGCGGCGAGCAGCGCAAGATCGCGGCACGCGGCCGGCGCGCGCAGCCGTTCCGCGAGCGCCTCGACCGCCAGCGGGTCGAGCGCGCGCGCCAGCACCGCGAAACGCACTTCCAGCGAACCCTGCGCCTGCGCTGCCGCATCCAGCGCGTGCAACGCCACCACGCCGCCAAACGTGATCAATGCATCGATCTCGGGCATGACGCGGGCGAGCGCGCCGCATTCGCGCAGCACGTCGAACATGCGCGACGGTTTCCGTTCCATCAGCCCGCGCGCCATTTCCTGCCATACGCGCTCGGCAACCAGCGCATCGGCTTCGCCCTCCTCCACCATCTTGCGCATCAGCGCCTGCGTCTCGGGCGCGATCGCAAAACCGAAGCGCGCCGCGAAACGCGCCACGCGCAGGATGCGCACCGGGTCCTCGGCAAACGCCGGGCTGACATGGCGCAGGACCCCGGCTTTCAGATCGGTCACGCCGTCGAAAGGATCGATGATGCCGCCGTGCCCGTCTTTGGCAATGGCGTTGATGGTGAGATCGCGCCGCGCCAGGTCCTGTTGCAGCGTGACCTCGGGTGCAGTGTAGAACTCGAAACCGTGATAGCCGCGCGCCACCTTGCGTTCGGTGCGCGCCAGCGCATATTCCTCGTGGGTCTGCGGGTGAAGAAAAACCGGGAAATCTTTGCCGACCGGCCTGAAACCGCGCTTGACCATCTCCTCGGGCGTGGCGCCGACCACGACATAGTCATGGTCCGTCACGGGGCACCCGAGCAGCTCGTCCCGCACAGCACCACCCACGGTATAAATTTCCATTGCAGCAGCCCTAGCGTCCATGCAGGTAACGCGCGTCATCGAAAGATGATATCCAGCCAGGATAATAAACTACCATCAATGCGACCAACATGCCGGTGATAAATGCCTCGCCCCACGCCAGCAGCAGCGCAAACGGCAGAAAATTCCCGGCAAGATAAGCGTAGCTGTACGTTCCCAGCACCGTGTGCAGACCGAGCGCTCCGAACGCTGTTGCCGCCAGCGCCACGCCGCCGGCCAAAAACCCAGCCACGAAAATATAAACAAATACGTTGGGAGGCAGCCAGCGCTCGGCGCTCCGCAGCACTGCATACGACACCCACACCGGCAGGGCGCCGGTAAGCAGGGCATTCGCCGGATAGGCGTCGAACCCGGCCATGCCAAGCACCGTGGTCAGCGCCACGACCAGGTAGAGCGCAAGCTGGGCGAGATGGGGGCCGAACATCAGCGAGAGCACCGTGGCACCGAGCAGGTGGAGGGTCAGGCCGGGATGTATGCCCGAACGGATGAGCCACAACGTAACAACCACTGTGATTGCGGCAAGCCAGAGATTGAGGCGGGCTGGCACCGCGAGCAGGCGCCATGCCCGGCCGCGAACGGCCGGGATGAGAGAAGCGAGCCACACCGCCCAGAACACCGTCTGCCACGCGGGCGTCAACCATCCCCCGGTGAGGTTCACGTCGCGTACTGTTCGTCCGCAGCGACAAATGCGGTCTCGCTACGCGCCGCGGCCATCCATTCCTGCACTGCCGGCAGCGCCCGCACTGCATCGGCATAGGCTTGCGCCGCCGCCGGCAGCGGCACGGCGTAGGTCATGAACCGCATCGCCACGGGCGCATAGTAGGCGTCGGCCACGGTGAACCGGCCGAACAGCATCTCCCCCTGTCCGCCGAAACGCTCGCGACACGATTGCCAGATCGCAACGATACAATCGATGTCCTGCTGCACGTCGGCGCTCATGCCCTTGCCGGGAAGACTCGCGCGAATACTCATCGGCATCGCGCCGCGCAACTTGCGGAAGCCGGCATGCATTTCGGCACAGATGGAGCGCGCCACCTGCCGCGCGCGCGCATCCGCCGGCCACAGCTGCTGTTCGGGGAACAGCTCGGCCACGGTTTCGCAGATTGCCAGCGAATCCCATACTGGCGCGTCATCCACCAGCAGCACCGGCACCTGCCCGGCGGGGGAATAACGGCGCGCTTCGGCGATGCGCCCGGCGGCGTCGAACCAGAGCTGGATTTCGTCAAAAGTAATTCCGGCTTGGTGCAGCAGCACCCACGGACGCATCGACCACGAGGAATAGTTTTTGTTGCCGATGACAAGTTTGAGATCGGCGGCCATCACGTGTTTCATGGTGTTAGAGGCTCTTATCTTCCGGCCCCGTTGCGGAAGCGTTGATAGCGCGCGCGGGGGGTTTGCCGGGCAAGCCATGTAGGGGCCGCCGCCGCGAGCGCCATGGCCTTGATGCCGAACGGAAATTCGCATTGGCAGACGCTGTCGACCTTCATCGAATGATAATTGTCACGCGTCATGAGCTTGACCGGCAACAGCTCCATTGCGAATGCCTGCCAGTATGACAGCGTGTCGTTGAGCCCGATGATGGGCCGCGGATGCCCCGTCACAACACCGACGAATTCGACCAGTTCGCGCAGCGTGTAGACTCTGGGACCGCACAGATCGTAGCTTTTGCCGAAGCTGCCGATATCTTCGAGACTTTGCACGAAAGCCGCCGCGACATCTTCGACGAACACCGGCTGGAACCGCGCGTTCGGGCTTGCCAGCACCACTAGCGGCATCAGCTTGAGCAACATCGCAAACAGATTCAGGAAGGTGTCCTCGCGACCGAAAACCACCGACGGCCGAAACAGCGTGACATCCAGGCCGGACTCGCGTACGACGGCTTCCGCCTCGCCCTTGCTGCGCAGATAAGCGCTCGCTCCGACAGGATCCGCGTTAAGCGCGCTCATATGTATCAGCCGCCGTACGCCATTTTGCTTGCACGCGGCGACGATTTTGCGCGGCAACTCGACATGCGCCTCACGGAAACTTGCGCGGCCGCGTCCTTCATGCAGCACGCCGACCAGATTGATCACCGCATCGGCGCCGTGGATAACACGCGACAACGCTTCAGCGTCATGCACGTCGGCGACGACGACCTCCACCGTCGGCAGCACAATCAGCTGCCTGGCACGTTGAGGGTCGCGCGTCGGCACGCACACGCGATAACCCTGGGCCGCGAGCTGATGACAAATATGACGGCCGATAAAACCGCTGCCGCCAATCACGCAGACCGTTGTTATTTCCATTGTTTCTCCAGCACGCCTGAAATTAGACAAGCCGCGAGGATGCGCTAACTGCCGGTACCTACACTGCGAATGTTAAGC
>Ga0153916_10003436_pt1 | contig 11804 bp, 14 predicted proteins | sample Opewatmetagenome_FD_109642 | JGI IMG/M metagenome (GOLD analysis project Ga0153916, IMG submission 109642) | Freshwater wetland microbial communities from Ohio, USA - Open water 3 Core 3 Depth 4 metaG | ecosystem: Environmental > Aquatic > Freshwater > Wetlands | place: USA: Ohio, Lake Erie...
TCTTTGCTATCTAAGTTTATGGCAAACTCAAATCCAACTTTAACTGAAAGAGCAATTGAGTATGATGCAGAAATAATGAAAAACCCTTTTAGGATTTTAATTCCGGGAGAAGGAGATAGAATGATTCATGGTCTCTTTCAGGAAATAAGGCATTATCCTACTCTAGAAGGTAATTCATTAATAAGAGGTTTAGCTTGCATTGGGGAAGGCTCTTTTTATACTGCAAAATATGCGGTTTATTTAGGTTTGGCTATTAAAGCTGGAGAAATTGCATCTAAACTATTTTAATAGGCAATTGTTAAACAACCCTCTTCCCGAAATAGTCCTTCAGGAATTCCGCGAAGCAGGAATTCCTTTTTGAGAAATTGAGGATTTCCTTGGGCTGGAGGATGTCAAACTTTTTGGAGATGGATTTGGCTGGGTAGGATGCTATCCCCTTGGCCTTGAGGTTTTTTTCATTCTCTTTGAGCGAGTCCCTGAGCTTCTGGTCCGCATGGGTGAAGTTCCTCTTCACTTCCGAGACCCAGTAGATTCCCTCCACCCAGATTCTTCCGGATTTGGAGTATTTGGCTATGAACTCTTCAGAATGCTTTTTTTAGAAAACAAAGGGGCCTGTGAGCTTTCTGATTTTCGGGAGGGACCACACCTCCATCTCAAAAATCAGGATGCAGTCCTTCTCATCAGACCAGGAGTCAGAGCCCATCACAAGGAATTCATTCTCTTTCAGTATGCTTGCGAGCCGCCTGGTGGTCCTTCTCAGCTGGGGCCAGAGGGTGTCATCTATTATTTCAGGCCGCTTGAATTTCACTCCTATAATCCGCGTGCCCCTCTCGTCCATTCTTTTCTTGAGGGCAGAGGCGGGGACCTTCTTTTTCTCCGGGAAGAAGAATTCCTGGCCTGGCTTCTCAAGGAATTTCCTGGAAGCCGAAACCAGCTTCATGAAGTTCTCAGGGGAGAAGGAGGAGGCCACATTCCTGCGCGGGTCAACCGGGTCTATCACAACCAGCGGATTGGAACGGAATTCTTTGATTATGGAGTCCCTGTCCTCCTTGTGGTGGTCTTCAAGGTCTATGAAAACATGCCCGGGTTCCCATCTGGAGGCATGGTCAAGGAAGTTCTTGAAGGACTTGAACTGGACTGTAAGGAGCTCGCACAGGTAGCCGGACACGCCCAAAACCCTTGCGTCCGAGCCGTAAACCCCAATGCCCTTTGCGAACTGCTTCAGCAAGCGCACTTCTGGCGCGAGAGCGGGAGACATGTTCTCGGAAAGCCACCTGTTGTGGAAGGGGGTCCTGTCAACTGCTGACTTTATCTTCTGTGCGGACTGGACCGCATAGCAGGGGACTATGTCTATGTCATAAGAGGAGGCACTGCTGATTTTTTTCTTTCTTATGAGGCCTTTTACCTCTTTCAGGACCGGCTTTGTGTAGACCTTGGCGCGAACGTAAGGGTGCTCTGCATAGGCGATTGTGTGCTCGCCTTTGAGCTTTTTGGCTATCTTCTTGCCTATCTCCAGGCCTGTCTTCTCAAGCTTTTCCCTTGGGTAGGACTCGGGAAAGAGGATGAATATGTCAAACTCCTTCTTGTTCGGGAGCCAGGTGTTCCTCACATAGCTGCCCGCAAGGGTGCGGGAGAACTTGTGCGGCTTTATGATCTGGTCTGAGGCCTTCAGGACTTTCTCTATAAAGAGCCGGGTCTCCTCCTGCTCATTCTCAGAAGGGGTGATTTTCCTGAGGACCCCATTGATAACCTCGTGGACTTTAAGGGCTTCTGCCTTTGCCATGATAAAATATTCATTCCCTGGCTTTTATAGGTTGGGGAAAGCTAGCGCTTGCCGGGCTTTTTTGGCTTTTTGCCCCCGTAGAACCATTCGTAAACTCCATAGGACCAGCTTATGCTGTAAATTATGGCGACAAAGAACACGCCCCACTGTTGGTTTAAGTATGAAGTTATGAACCAGAAGGGTTGGGCCAGAAGGCCCAGAACAAACCCCCATTTGTTCTTCCTGGCAACAAGGATTATGGAAGAGGTTCCAAGAATCACAATCGCTACCTGGGCAGCCGTATCCAACATGCGTTTAATTTGGCTCATGGGATATAAAAATCAGCCGGCTTTCTGGCAAACTCTTATATACCCATTTCCCAAAAATCTATTGTGGTTTAATGTTTGAGTTTCTCAGGAAAAAGCAGCAGGCTGGCGGCTGCGGGTTATTTGTCAGCAATTTCATGGATCCCCAGGAATCGGTTCTCAAGATTGCCTCCAAGGAGGTCATATTCTGCGGGGAGGAGGACAGGGTAATAGATGCACTGGCTTACATGCTTGGCGGGATAAGGAGGATACCTGTTGTCGGGGAGAGTATGGAGATAAAGGGGATTGTCTCTTCCACAGATGTGCTGGACTTCATAGGGGGAGGGGATAAGCACAAGCTCTTCACAAACACGGGCCTGAGCGCAACCATCAAGAAGATCATGAGCCAGGATGTGCAGTGCGTTCTGGAGAGCGACAGCTTGCCTGTGGCCCTGGAGATTTTCAAGGCGAGCGGGAAGCCAATCCATCCAGTCGCAAGCCAGAGGAAGCTTTCTGCAGTGGTTTCGGAATCGGACCTTGTTAACATAATATCCAAGCCGACTGGAGTGAGGGTTTCCTCTATAATGTCCGGGAAGCCCATAACAGCCCAGGAGAGCCAGTCCGTGTATGATGTGGCCAGGATGATGTGCAGGGGGCCTTACAGGCGGCTTCCTGTCGCAAAAAACGGGATAGTTACAGGGATAGTCACACCTCATGACATACTTGCGCACCTGAACAGGAAAGAGGCCCTGAACATGCTCAATTTTGAGCACACGCCCGTAAAGGAGATAATGAACAAGGATGTGGCTTTCGCCAGCCCGGGAATGGACGTGCATGAGGTTGTGAGGGAGATGAAGGCGAAGAAGGTCTCAGGCATGCCTGTAATGGATGAGGACATGAACCTTGTGGGCATGATAACCAAGAAGGACATAATAAGAGCCATGTCATAAGCCATTATGTCTGGTTTGTTATGAACAAGAGGGTTTCTGAGGAGGAGGTTCTCAGGGTTATTGAGGACCTGAAGGGGAGCATACTTATTGTGGAGGGCAGGAAGGATGAGCTTGCCCTTAAGGGCCTGGGATTGGAGAATATCCTCAAGATAAACAGCCGGCCCCTTCTGGAAGCGGCCCAAGACGCGGTTTCCCTTGCAGAAAAGCATAAAAATAGGCAAATCATAATACTGACAGACTTTGACAGGAAGGGCCGCATGCTGGCGGCAAAAATCAGGCCCTTGCTTCAGAGGCACAAAATTCATGCTAACTCAAGGGTAAGACGTGATGTAATGGATCTTGGAATAAACCGGATAGAGGAGCTGGCGTCCTTAAGGGTGCCGGCATTCGGAGAATCAGTTAGCATTAAATCTAGAAAGGAGCGTGATGATTATGGCGAAATTAGCGCCAACTTCAACAAAGTACGTGATAAAGGCCTTCATAAAGGCAAAAGGTGTTATAGAAAAGCCGGATGTGATAGGGGCTATATTCGGGCAGACTGAAGGCCTGCTCGGTTCTGACCTGGACCTGAGGGAACTGCAAAGGACAGGCAGGATAGGAAGGATTGAGGTAAACATAAAGTCCCACCAGGGTAACTCAGAAGGCGAGATAATAATCCCTTCTTCTCTTGATTCTGCTGAAACAGCCCTTATAGCTGCCACTCTGGAGACCATAGAGAGGATAGGCCCCTGCGTGGCTGAGATAAACCTCCGCGGAGTGGAGGACATGCGCTCGGAGAAAAGGAAATATGTGATTGAGAAGGCGAAAGAGATACTCAAGAACCTGGTTGAGGCAGGGGTCCCGAGCGCGGCCGAGATATCCGAGCAGCTCAAGGAGGCCATAAGGACCCATGAGGTCACAAGCTATCATGGATTGCCTGCAGGGCCGGGAATCTCGGAGTCAGACAACATAATAATAGTGGAGGGCAGGGCGGATGTTGTGAACCTGCTCAAGTTCGGGATAAGGAATGTGATTGCAATAGAGGGGACCTCTGTCCCTCCCGCAATCGCGAATCTGGCCAGGGAAAAGGATGTAACCCTGTTTGTGGACGGGGACAGGGGAGGCCGGCTCATAATAAAGGAGATACTCCAGCTTGCTGACATAGATTTTGTAGCCACAGCGCCTCCTGGGAAGGAAGTGGAGGAGCTCACCAAAAAAGAGGTGTTCAAGTCCCTCAGGGAGAAAGTCGCTGCAGAGCAGTTCAAGACGGAGTTCAGGGGAGAGGAGAACGGAAGGGGGGAGCATTTTGAAAATGGGCCTAAGCCCGCTTTTGAGAGGTATGAGAGAAGGCAGGAGCAGACCCTTGAGAGGTTTGAGACCCAGCAGCAGAGGTTTGAGGAACGCCAGCCAAGGCCTGTAAGAGTTCCCAGGGGCGAGCCAAGGGAACCTGTTAGGGAAAGGGAGCCCAGACCTCAGAGGTCTCCTGAGCTAAAGCCCGAGCAGAAAGAGCTTTTCGGCAAAACGCTGGAAGAGTTAGTAGGAACTAGGGCCGCATGCATATTTGATTCCGAAAATAATGTGCTGGGGAAGGTTCCTGTAAGCGAGCTCATGGAAGCGCTTAAAACAGTTGAGAACCCGCACGCGATTGTGTTTGATGGCAAGGTGGACTTCCGTCTGGCTTCTATCGCCAGGAGGAAGGGAGTTAAAATACTGGTGGGCATGGATAAGGAAAGGTTCGCTTCCTCTATGATTGTCCTGAGCAGGAAGGACCTGGAGCCGGCGCAGGCGCAGACGGAGCCGGCAAAAGCAGAGGAGAAGAAGTAAGGATTATGTGGGGATGCGGAAGCGCACCCCTCTCTTTTTTTTATTTTACCTATCCAAAAGTAGTGCTTAAATAGCTTTTTGTCAAATTTAGGGTATGAGTGAAAGGAGAATCTCTACCCAGGAGCAGTTTTTTGAGGAATTTGCAAGATATGCCGCTGGCGATATAGATAATCTTTCTATCAAGCAAATGAGAAAAACAAGAGAAGGAAGATGTTTGCTGTATACGCTTTATGGCTTAAAAGATGGAAGGCCCTTTTTCAAGGGCCTTTACAGAGAAGCTATTAAAAAAACAGCTGATTATTTAAGGAGAACAGGAAGGCCTGAACAGGCAGAAATATTTGACTTGGAAAAAATACCAAGAAGGAATTATTGGCCAAATATTCTGCACAGAGCAATCCCTCCTAGCAGGCAAAATATAAGAAAAATTGAAATTGGGGAAACATATCCACTTGAATTTGCTCATGAAATTGGGATAGATCCAGAAGATGCTTCGGGCCTTACAGAGGACGGGAAAATAAAAGGCAGTTCCCTCGCAGAGCGTCTGGAATCCCTTGGATGGCTTACCATACAAAATGTTGCGGATCATCTTAATATTACAGGAGCATCAGTGCAGCAAAAGATTTCGCAGCACCCGGAAGCATGCATCATCATAAATTCTGACAAAGGGTATAGAATAATTATAAATCCGGAAAGTGTGGGGCTTTTTAATCCAGAAAAAAATGTAAGGTACTACCAACATCCAGGCAGCCCACCGGATGGCATTGCTCAACTTGACATTAAAGGCCATTATCCGCTTGATTTTGCTTCCGGAATTCTTGGATTGCGTCCAGAAGATATTTTAAATCTTGGGAAGGAAGGAAAGCTGGAAATCCTTCCAAACGATTTGGTAAGTGGCAAGTCGCTTATAAGCTATCTGACTGAAAGCGGCTGGATCACCCCAAAAGATATTGCCAATGAATTTGACATTTCCAAGAGCACGGTCTATCTGAAGATGCGCAAGCGCAACAAGCACAAAGAGCTTTGCCTTGTAATAAGAGATGGGAATAAATACCGGTATCTTATAAATCCAGCAGGAGCTGGATATTTTGGCTACAAACCTGAGGGAAAAGGCAGAGAGATGCCAAAAATCCCCGAATGGGAAATTGAGGAATTGAGAAAAATTGTCTCAAGAAACGAGTGTTTGACTGGTGCACAAGAAGGAAGAATCAAGGAATGCATGTGTCTTTATACAAAGAAGCGAAGATCCCCAACTTTGGATGAGGGTGATTTTAACATATATATTGAAAGAGAGGCAGAACTGGGTGGAATCCTAGTTTTAAGTATGATTAATGCTATCAGTGAAGGCAAAAATGGCGAAAGATACCCATGGTTTTCAGAAGAAGGAGCTCTAAAGTTAGACATCACAGAAATTCCAACTAATGAAGAGATTAAAGAGCTGGCAGATGTTGCCTGATTTGGAATAGATTGGCGGCAATCCGGGCTTGGCCGCATCTGGAACTTTCAGGCACAGAATTTGCTTAAATTGCTTTTTTCTCAGTATAACTGATGCCCAGTAAAAGGAGCTATGCCGGAAATGCTGAAGCAAGGGGAGAGGGGAGTATCCTGACCGTCTCCCTAAAGGAAAATTATGCTCTTGAGGATTTGGGGCTTAACCTAGGAGGACTGTCCGGACTTGAAGAAGAGGGCCTTAGGATTTTTTATAAGCGTGGGAAACCTAAGGTGAATGGGTCCTCTTTTGTAGATTATCTTAAAAGTCATGGATGGATTAACGTGAAGCAGGCAGCAGAAAGGGCCGGGGTCTCGCCTCCGACTGTAATCAAGCGGTCTGAAGAACATCCGCATGGCTTTGTCAGATTTTTATCTAAAGGGCATTATTTCTATCTTGTGGATAGCGGAATTCTTAACCTGTTTACATTTAATAAATTATACTATTATTCAGGGCCTCCTCCCAAAGGCATCAGATTGATTAAAATTGAAGAGGAGGTTCCGCTGGATTCTCTTTCTTCTCTGGGGATAGATGCCGCAGATCTTATGAGAACAGGGAGATTGGAACCAGGAAAGGAGGGCCATGTAAAAAACAGAAGCCTTGTGGCTTATCTGGAAACAGAGGGGGGGTGGATGACCCCAAAGGATGCGGCAAAAAAATTTGGGATTCCCCGGACTACTGTAAACTTTAGGGTTAAACATAGTCCGGAGGTGCGCATTGCCATAAGGTCCGGAAATGGCTGGAGGATACTAATAAATGCGAACAAAGAAGCCCTGTTTGAGCGGAATGGGCCGCTTAACCCTGTTTCAGGTCATGCCCAGACGCAAGAAAAAATGTTGGATGAAAATGCTGAAGGAACGGGCTTAATTGAGGAGTTGCGCAAACATTTGGAACTCATGGAGCCTGAATTGGCTGGCTTGATTAGGGAGCATAAGATTGCATATAATGGCGTCTATACCAGAAAGGAATTGCGGGAGATGGGCATCTATGATTTCATGAAGGGGAGGGGATTTCATCCCGATAGCTCAAAAAACGCCCTGGCGGCTTATACAGGCAGATCCATTGTGGATTTTTTCAGCTCCTATTATAGATTGCCCGGCAGAACAGGCGGCAAAATAGAGCCAGTAGAGGAGCAAACCAAACAGCCGGCAGAAGGGATTGAAAAGAGTCCGGAACCAGCCCTTGCCTATTTGCCAAGGGTCAAGCCAGATGAGATAGAACAGTTGAAAAAAGAGCTCTCGGAAGGCAGACAACTAAGCGGCAAGGACAAGGGGAGGGTTTTTAGCGACTTTCTGCTTTATGGTAACGAGCTCAAATGCGGGGAATTTGATCAGGCCGCAGAAAACGAGATAATTGGCAGGCGGGAAGAGTTAGGAGCAATGCTCATTGTGGATATTTGCAATCGGGGGGGATTAAAGAAAAGGGGAAGGAAGCCCAAAGAACCGGTTATGGGTTTTGAATTGCCAGAAGAAGGCCTTGAGCAGATACCTGATGAAGAAGATCTCAACTATCTCATAGGGATCAGGTCCTAAGAGGTTTGCAGGAAAAATAAAGGGGATAGTGCTGTAAGAAGGCGAAGAAGCAGCAGCTCTTGTGGCCCTCTTGCGCTACTTTTTGAACTTTCCGGCCTCTTTTATCAGGTCCCTGTGCGTGAGAAAGAGGGAGCGGCAGCAGTATCTTTCAAGCCCCAGCTCATCCATAACCTTCTGCGGGTTTCTTCCCTTTTTGACTTCCTTCTGGTAGGCCTCCCAGAGGTGGCCCACCGGCTTGCCGCATGTCATGCATCTTATAGGTATAATCATTCATCTCACATCCTTTCAGATTCAGAAACCATCAATACATTATAAGCCTTCTGACCTTTGTCTCAAGGATTGTAAAAGGTATCATAGCTTCTCTATGTTTTTGCGGTTTATATTTATAAAGGTGGTGGCAACATGAACTTTATTCCGTTATAAAGTTTATGTCTGAATTCACATTAAAATTATCCTTTTTGTCGTATATCAAGATTGTTGTGGAAGCTGGTTAAAATCGGCTATTTTTCGGTGGAAAATGGTCAAAATATTATAAACTGGGGGGCAGAAGCCCCCCAGAATTCTTGCTCCAAAAGTTTAGGTCTTCATAATGTTTTTGCCTGCTCGACGGTTCTTGACCATTCCTTTTCCGCCTGCACTCTTTGCAGCTCTTCCTTTTGCTGCGGTCATTCTTCCGCCTCTGCTTTTCTTTGCCATATTATCAACCTCCATAATTTTATTATGCCTCTCATTCCGGGATTCAAGGAAATATCTCATTTGACTCTTATGATTCCCATTAGTACCAGGACTATAACGGCTATTACTACCGCGCCAAGAAGACCGAATAAAAACCATCCTATTAAGAACGCTATTAATGAAGTTATTGAAATGTGAGACCATTGGATTGTTATTTTGCCTGCCATATTCAATCACACCTCAAACCTCAATCATCAAATCAAATGAAGGGTCACAATCCCGTAGTAAATCAGAACTATCAGCACTACCACAATAATGATTGCCAAAGTCCCAAATAATCCTTTCATTTTCATATTATCACCTCTGCATCCCATCAATCCAGGTTGCCCCTTTGTTCTGTCCCCTGTTTTGTCTCTCTCTTATAGCGGCCCGATAAGCGTTGGAAGGAACGTGCCTATGATGGCTGCAAATATCCAGACCACGACAGCTATCACCAGGGCCTTGACCCATCCGATCTTATAGAGGCTTCCCAGGGCGATGAGCCATGCAATGCCGCCGATGACGGCTGCCAGCCAGCCGGTGCCGAGGAAATAATACGCCACGGCATAAATGACCGAGCCGGCAAAAGCTGTCATGAGTGCTGTCCCAATCCCTTCCTTCTCGCCAAACAGCTTCACCACAATGTAGATGACGATGGTGGACACTATCAGGCTGATGACAAAATTCAGAAGCACCGCAACGAATGAAATTGCCATATCAAAAATAGGATTGATGATTTATAAACTTTTTCTGAAAACTGAAAACCCGATAAACTTTGGGTTCTGGTTATGTTTATATTTATAAAGTTTCCAGCCAAAGAATATCTGGAAGTTAGGAATTAACTTTCTCCAGCCGGAAAGGAGATTGAAGTCGGCAGCGGCTGACTTCCGGCTACCAATCAGGTTTTATCTATGTTTTCTATTGAGGAGATTGCTGAAAAGATATGCGAGCACACAGGCCTGAGCAGGAGCAAGGTGACGCAGCTGATAGAGGAGAAGGAAGAGGAGCTTTCCGGGCTTGTGTCAAAGGAAGGGGCTGCTTACATTGTGGCAAGGGAGTTAGGGATAAGCTTATTGAGGGAGAGCAAAAAGCAGGCCAAGATAAAAAACCTTTCCGAGGGGATGGCTTCTGTTGAGCTTGTGGCAAGGGTTGTAAGGATATCCGAGACCAGGACCTTTGAGAAAGAGGGTTCAAGCGGCTCGGTCGTGAATCTTGTTCTCGGGGATGAGACCGGAATGATCCGGCTCTCGCTCTGGAATGATGAGATTGACCTGATAAATGACATGGGAATTAAAGAAGGGGATGCGATACGGGTGAGCAGGGGATACGTGAAGATGGACAACAGGGGGAACCTGGAGCTCCGGCTTGGAAGGGGGCGGATGGAGAAAGTGGAGGAGGAAGTCAAGCTGCCGGAAGCAGGCGGGCTGGCAAGCGATTTTGGCATAGTCAGAAGGAAGCCGCTTTCCGAGGCGAAGGAGGGGGAAACAATTGAAACAAGGGCCTGCCTGGTCCAGATTTTCAGGAAGAACCCTTTTTATGAGGTTTGCCCAACCTGTGGATTGAGGATGAAAAACAGGGGAGGGAAATGGGCTTGCGACCAGCACGGGGAGGAGAAACCGGCTTACAGCATGGTGGTTTCGGGGGTGCTGGATGACGGCCACGGGAACGTTCGGGTTGTGTTTTTCAGGGAGCTGGCTGAGAGATTGTTCGGGAAAACAGCAGCTGAGCTGAGGGCTTATGCCCAGGAAAGGGTGGACCCCATGGCTGTGTATGAGATATTTGAGGGGTTGGGGAAGGACTACATAATCAGGGGCCGGATAAGGAAGAACGAGCTGACTGAGAACCTGGAGATGATTGCGAACTGGGTGGAGGAACCGGACATAAAGAAGGAGTTCGGCATGCTCATGAAGGAGATATCATAGTTATTTAAGAGTTCAAATCAAACCCAAATTGAGATGAAGTCTGAAATTGGCGAAGCCAATTTCCCCGTCAACAATTGCAAGGCGAAAGCTTATGCCTAGGCAGCCAAAGGAAGTGAAAGAGAAAGAGATTGCGGAGGCAAAAGAGCCCCAGGAATCCGGGGAAGAAGAGAGCGCAGTCAGCGTGGAGGATGAGCTCAGGAAGATTCCGGGAGTCGGGGACAAGACCCTCCAGAAAATGAGGGAGAGCGGATATGACAACCTCATGTCAATAGCCGCTGCCCTGACTGCTGACCTGGTTGCTGCTTCCGGGCTTGGGGACGAGACAGCCGCAAAGATAATAAATGCCGCAAGGAGCAAGCTAAGGATGGGGTTTGAGCCCGCAAGCGAAGTTCTCAAAAAGCGAGAGAGAATAGCCAAAATCACAACCGGCTCTAAAAGCCTGGACAACCTGCTTGGGGGAGGAGTGGAGACCCAGGCGATTCTGGAGGCATACGGGGCCTTCGGCTCCGGAAAGTCCCAGATTGCTCACCAGCTTGCCGTTAATGTCCAGCTTCCAAAAGAGCAGGGAGGCCTGGAAGGGAAGGCGATTTTCATTGACAGCGAGCAGACCTTCCGCCCGGAAAGAATAGTGGACATGGCAAAGGCGCATGGCATGGACCCACAGAAAGCGCTGGAGAACATTTTTATCGCAAGGTCATACAACTCGGACCACCAGATACTGCTTGTGGAGAAGGCCGAAGAGATACTCAAGAAGGAGAACGTGAAGATCATAATAGTGGATTCTTTGACTGCCTCGTTCAGGAGCGATTACATAGGAAGGGGGACTCTTGCGAACCGGCAGCAGAAGCTTAACAGGCACATACACCATCTCCAGCGGCTGGCGGATATTTACAATCTTGCTGTTTATGTGACCAACCAGGTTATGGCAAACCCGGCAATAATGTTCGGAGACCCGACCGCTCCAATCGGCGGCCATATAGTCGGCCACCAGGCAACCTACCGGCTTTACCTCAGGAGGAGCAAGGAATCCAAGCGAATCGCGAAGCTTATTGACTCTCCATGGCTTCCGGAAGGCGAGACCGTATTCACGGTAGGTGTGGAAGGCATAAGGGACATTGAGGATTAAGCTTTTGGTTTTGAGTTAGAAATAAAATTATGGCGGTTTTTGCTCTACAGCTTTTTGAATTTTGCATGAACCAATTTTATTGTTCAGCTAAAGGTTTTTGGGATCTCAACCCTTTTTTTGAAAAAAGGGCTGATTACATGATGTCTTTCTCGCTGACAATCACGAAATCCCCTACTGACTTCACTGCTGAGAAGGGAACCAAAA
>Ga0153916_10003437_pt1 | contig 11803 bp, 9 predicted proteins | sample Opewatmetagenome_FD_109642 | JGI IMG/M metagenome (GOLD analysis project Ga0153916, IMG submission 109642) | Freshwater wetland microbial communities from Ohio, USA - Open water 3 Core 3 Depth 4 metaG | ecosystem: Environmental > Aquatic > Freshwater > Wetlands | place: USA: Ohio, Lake Erie, Old...
CGAGCTGGCGCCGGCCGCCCTGATGCGGGCCGGCGACGCGCTGGCCAAGCTGTGGAAGCGCCCCGAGTTGGACCCGACCTACGGCGAGCAGGCCCAGGCGGTGTACAGCGAGGCCCTCGCCCGGTATCCCAACGCGCCTGTCGCGGCCCAGGTCCGGGAGCGGAGCCAGCTCTTGACGGACTGGTTTGCCGAGAAGGACCTGAAGAACGGCGATTTCTACTACCGCATCAAGGCGTACGACTCGGCGATGATCTACTACCGCTGGGTCGTCGCCACCTACCCGCAGTCGAAGTACGCGGCCCCCGCCCTGATGCGACTCGTCCAGACCTATCGCAAGATCGGCTACGACGACGAGGTGACGGAAACGTGCGCGCACCTGCGGCAGTACTACCCTGACGCCGACGGGCTCGATCGCGTCTGCCCGGCGCCCGCCGCACCCTGACCGGTGCGCATCGGCGTGTTCGGCGGCTCGTTCGATCCGGTGCACTTGGGGCACCTGATCGTGGCACAGGAGGCGGCCACGCGGCTGGGGCTCGATCAGGTCCGGTTGGTGCCGGCGGGCCAGCAGCCGTTCAAGCGGGAAACGCGCCCCGCCTCGGCGGCAGACCGGCTGGCCATGCTGCGGCTGGCCGTCGCGGACGATGCCCGCCTCGTGGCCGACGATCGAGAGATCCGGCGGCCGGGGCCGTCCTACACGGTGGACACGCTGCGCGAGCTGCGGGCCGACTGTCCGGACGCCGAGCTCTGCCTGCTGGTCGGTGCGGACGCGGCGGGCGACCTCCCCACCTGGCATGACGCGGCGACGATCCCGTCGCTCGCGCGGGTGGTGGTGCTCACGCGGCCGGGGGCGCGGGTGCCGAGCCATCCGCTGATCGCGCAGACGCTGGTGGTGCCGGCGATCGGCATCACGGCGACGGACGTGCGCGCGCGCTGCCGCCGGGGCGAGAGCGTGCGCTACCTCGTCCCGGACGCGGTTGCCCGCTACATCGCCGAACGGCGCCTGTACGCTGAAGGAGACTGATGCCCAAGACGGTGGTGACGACGCTCAAGACGTTGGTGATCACGCTCAAGGCGGCGGCGAGGAGCGTGTTCGGGACGCGCTTCAACCGCGAGCTCAAGAAGATCCAGCCGCTGGTGGACGCGATCCACGAGCACGAGCAGCGGTTGAAGCTGGTCTCGGAAGAGCGGCTCCGCGCGCAGACGGAGAAGCTGCGCGGCGTCCTGCGCGACGCAACCGGCGCGCTCGACAGCGAGCTCGCCGCCAAGCGGGCTGCCAAGCACGCGTGCGCCGATCCGGTCGAGCGGAGCCAGCTCGAAACCGAGATCCACAAGATCGACGAGGAGCTGAAGCGCGTCATCGCGGACACGCTGCTCGAGCTGCTGCCGGAGGCGTTCGCCACGGTGCGGGAGGCGTGCTGCCGGCTCGTCGGGACGAAAGTGGTGGTCACGGGTCACGAGCTCGACTGGGACATGGTGCCCTACGACGTGCAGCTCATCGGCGGCATCGTGTTGCACCAGGGCAAGATCGCGGAGATGGCGACCGGCGAGGGCAAGACCCTGGTCGCGACGCTGCCGGTCTACCTCAACGCCCTGGCCGGTCGCGGCGTGCACATCATCACGGTGAACAACTACCTGGCCCGCCGCGACTCGCAGTGGATGGGCCATCTCTATCGCTACCTCGGACTCACGGTCGGCTGCATCGACGACACCGAGCCCTCGACGCCGGAGCGGCGCGCGGCCTACCAGTGCGACGTCACCTACGGGACGAACAACGAATTCGGCTTTGACTACCTGCGGGACAACATGGTGTTCTCGCTGGACCAGCGGGTCCAGCGCCCCCACAACTACGCGATCATCGACGAGGTGGACAGCATTCTCGTCGACGAGGCCCGGACGCCGCTGATCATCTCGGGCCCCGTCGGCAGCGAGGAAGACCAGAAATACGCCCAGTTCAACAATCAGGTCTCGAGCCTCGTGCGGCGGCAGACCGCGGTGGTGAACGAGCTGATCGCCCAGGGCGAGACGCTGCTGGAAGGCGCGCCGGACAGCTATGAGGGCGCCGTGCACCTGTACAAGGGACGCCTCGGCAGCCCCAAGAACAAGAAACTCCTCAAGCTGGTGCAGGAGCCCGGGGTCCAGCAGCTCATTCAGAAGGTCGAGCTGGACTCCCTGGCCGACCGGAAGCTCCCCGCCAAGGACCAGAAGCTGCGCGACATCGAAGAGGACCTGTACTACGTCCTCGATGAGCGCGGCCACTCCGTGCACCTGACGGACAAGGGCGTCGAGGCGATGAGCCCGAACGACCCGATGCTGTTCGTGATCCCGGACATCTCGGAGGCGATCGGCAAGCTCGAGAAGGACGATACGCTGACGGTCGAGGACAGGCTCGATCGCCGACGCGAGATCGAGGCGGAGTACGCCGCGAAGAGCGAGAAGCTCCACATCATCCACAAGCTGCTGCAGGCGCACGCGCTGTACGAGAAGGACGTGGAGTACGTCGTGCAGGAAGGGCAGGTGTTCATCGTCGACGAGTTCACCGGGCGGATCCTGCCCGGCCGACGCTGGTCCGACGGACTCCACCAGGCGGTGGAGGCCAAGGAAGGCGTGACGGTGCGCGGGGAAACGCAGACCCTCGCGACGATCACGATCCAGAACTACTTCCGGATGTACGACAAGCTCTCGGGCATGACCGGGACCGCGGAGACCGAGGAAACCGAGTTCTTCCAGATCTACGGACTCGAAGTCTCGGTCATTCCCACCAACCGGCCGGTGCGGCGCGTCGACACGCACGACCGGATCTACCGCACCCGGCGGGAGAAGTACAACGCGATCATCGAGGAGATCGTGCGGCAGCACGAGCGCGGGCTGCCGGTGCTCGTCGGGACGGTGAACGTCGAGATCTCGGAAACGCTCTCCCGGATGCTCAAGCGCCGCGGCTTCAAGCACGAAGTGCTCAACGCCAAGTACCACCAGCGCGAGGCCGAGATCGTCGCGCAAGCGGGCCGGCCGGCGGCCATCACGATCGCGACCAACATGGCGGGCCGCGGCACCGACATCAAGCTTGGCCCCGGCGTCCGCCAGTGCCAGGTGTGCGGCATCAAGGCCAAGCTGGCGCCGTTCGGGCAGCGGATCGACAACCCCGACCTGAGCGACGCCGAAATCGCCACGCGCGGCTGCCAGGTGGACCCGCCCTGCGGGCTCGTGATCATCGGGACCGAGCGCCACGAAGCGCGCCGGATCGACCGCCAGCTGCGGGGCCGGTCCGGGCGCCAGGGCGATCCGGGTGCGAGCGTGTTCTTCCTCTCGCTGGAAGACGACCTGATGCGGCTGTTCATCTCGGACCGCGTGGCGCGGTGGATGGACAAGTCCGGGGTCGAGGAAGGCGAGGTGATCACCCACCCGCTGGTCACGCGGGCGATCGAGAACGCGCAGAAGAAGGTCGAGCTGAGGAACTTCCAGGCACGGAAGCGGCTGCTGGAATACGACGACGTCATGAACCAGCAGCGCGAGGTGGTCTATTCGCTGCGCCTGTTCGCGCTGGAGGGCGGGGAGGAGCTCAAGGCCGAAGCGATCAAGATGCTGGAGCAGGCGGCCACGCGGTTCGCCGAGGGGGCGGGGGCCGAGAAGCCGGACATGTGGGACCGCAAGCAGATCGCCACGGAGCTGCTGGTTCGCTACCTCGTGTCGGCGCGCGACATCGAGGATCCGGCGAAGGTGCCCGACCAGGGGGCGCTCGTCGAGACCGTGAAGCGGGCGGTGCTCGAGCACTCCGAAGGCCGCATGGCGGGCTGGCAGGAGCTGGGGCGCCGGCACGGCGTGCCCGATCTCGCGGATCGCCTGCTGGCCCATGTGTTGCTCCAGGTGCTCGACGAGAAGTGGAAGGACCACCTGTACGACCTCGATCAGCTGCGCAACGCCATCCAGTACCGCGCGTGGGGTCAGAAGGACCCGCTGATCGAGTACAAGCAGGAAGCGTTCGAGATGTTCGTTGACCTGATGCACGACATCCGGACGTCGTTCATGGATCGGCTGTTCAAGTTCCAGGTGCAGTTCTCGGGAGGGGCGCCGGCGCGGCCGGCCCCGCGCCCCGCGCCGCAGGGCGTCGCGCAGGTGCCCGCGTCGGATGAGGATCTCATGGTCGGGACCGCCCCCGCGGCGCCGACCGCCGCCGCCGTGGCCAGCAGGCCGCGTGCCGGGGAGCCGGCGGAGGCCCAGCCGCAGCTCCGCCCGGTGCAGCGGTCGGTGCCCAAGGTGGGGCGCAACGATCCCTGCCCGTGTGGCAGCGGCAAGAAATACAAGAAGTGCCACGGCGCCGGGGGGTAGTCCCGGCCCTCGCGTAGCCTTCCCGCGGTGCTGACCACGTCCCGCGCTGTTTTGCCTATGTCGAGCCGCGTCGCCGGCGGCATGCTCCCGGCATGGCACCGCACCGCCTCTCGGACAGCCAGCCGGCCGACCGTCCGCGCGAGCGTTTGCGCGCGCTCGGGCCGGGCGCGTTGACGGCCGTCGAGCTCCTCGCCATTCTCCTAGGTACTGGTACTCCTGAGCGGGACGCGGTGGCGCTCGCCGCGGAGCTGCTCGCCTCGGCGGGCGGGTCGCTGCGTGCCTTGGCGCGACGCCCGGCGGGCGTATTGGCGGGCGTGCGTGGCGTGGGAGCGGCGAAGGCCGCGCGGGTCGCGGCAGCCTTGGAGCTGACGCGCCGGGTGGCCGCCGAGCAGGGGGCGGACGAGCGCGCGATCCGCTGCCCCGCGGACGTGCACCGCCTGTGCGGGCCGGCGCTGCGTGATCTCGCCGTCGAGGAGTTCCGGCTCCTGGCGCTCGACACGCAGCATCGCGTCGTGCGGGAGCTGCTCATCACCCGTGGCATCCTGGACAGCTCGCTCGTCCATCCCCGGGAGGTGTTCCGCGCCGCCATCGCGGAGGCGGCCGCGGGCATCGTGGTGCTGCACAATCACCCGAGCGGGAACCCGGCGCCGTCGGCGGACGACCGGGCCGTGACCCGGCAACTGGTGGAGGCGGGAAGGCTCTTGGACATCCCGGTGTACGACCACGTGATCGTCGGTGGCGATCGCTACTTCAGCTTCGCCGAGGCGGGCCTGCTGTGACATCGGTCGCGCTGGGGTGGGAGGGCGCCTTTGCCGAGGCGTTGCGCGAGCGTGGGGACCGGCTGGACGTCGAGACCATCCGGCACGCGTTCGATTTCAGCGCGCACGCGCACCGCGGGCAGAAGCGGCTTTCGGGCGAGGATTTCTTCTCCCACGTCGTGGCGGTCGCGCGGATCCTGGTCGAGCTGCAGATGGACACGACCACGATCGTCGCGGCGCTGCTGCACGACGTGGTCGAGGACGCCGACGTGACGGTCGGCGAGATCCGCGAGGTGTTCGGCGACGAGGTCGGCGAGATTGTGGGCGGTCTCACGAAACTCTCCAGCCTCACGTTCCGCTCGAGCACCGAAGAGCAGGTCGAGAACTACCGCAAGCTGCTGCTGTCGATCGCGCGGGACGCCCGCGTGATCATCGTCAAGCTCGCCGACCGCCTGCACAACATGCGGACCCTGGAGCACCAGCCCGTCGACGCGCAGCGCCGCATCGCGCTGGAAACCCGGGAGATCTACGCGGCCCTGGCGCACCGCTTCGGCATGGCCGGCCTCCGGGCGGAGCTGGAAGACCTGGCATTCAAGTTTCTCGAGCCGGACGACTACAAGCAGCTGTCCGGCAGTCTCCGGGCCAGCCAGGCCGATCGCGAGGCGATGATTGAGCGGTTGCGGGTGCCGCTGGAGGAGGAGTTCCGCCGCGCCGGACTGGTCAACTTCGAGGTGAGCGGGCGCCCCAAGCACCTCTGGTCGATCTACAAGAAGCTGAAACGCCGCGACGTGACGCTCGACGAGATCTACGATCTCATGGCGATCCGGGTGCTGGTCGAGACCGTCCGGGACTGCTATCACGCCCTGGGGATCATCCACCACCAGTGGACCCCGCTGCAGGAGCGGATCAAGGACTACATCGCCTCCCCGAAGTCCAACGGCTACCAGTCGCTGCACACCACGATCTTCGGCCCGGGCGGCCAGCTCTACGAGATTCAGATCCGCACCCGCGAGATGCACCGCACGGCGGAGTACGGCATCGCGGCCCACTGGGTGTACAAGGAGGGACGCCGCGCCGACGAGCTCGACCGGCACTTCGCCTGGTTCCGCCAGCTGCTCGAGCTGCAACAGGACGCGCCCTCGCCGGAGGAATTCCTCGAGTTCCTCAAGATCGACCTCTACCAGGACGAGATCTTCGTCTTCACGCCCAAGGGCGACGTCAAGCGCCTGCCGGCCGGCGCGACCCCGATCGATTTCGCGTTCGCGGTGCACACCGAAGTCGGCACCCGCTGCCAGGGCGCCAAGGTGAACGGGCGGATCGCGCCGCTGCATCGGCCGCTCAAGAACGGGGACACGGTCCACATCCTCACCGGGGCCGCCGCGCGGCCGAGTCGCGACTGGCTGAACCACGTGCGTACCGGCCGCGCGCGCCACAAGATCCGCCAGTGGATCAACCGCGAGGAGGCGGAGACGAGCGCCGCCCTGGGGCGGGAGATTCTGGAGCGCGAGCTCAAGCGGCGGCACCTGCAGATGCCGGCTGACGACGGCCTGCGCGGCGCCGCCGACACCCTGTCGCTGGGGTCGCCCGACGGGCTGTTCCAGGCGTTGGGCCGGGGCGACGTGCCGACCGGCCAGGTGATCCGCGCGCTGTTCCCGGAGCGGGCGGCCGACGATCTCCAGCCCGCCAAGCCGTCGGCGATCGGGCGGGTGTTCGACCGGTTGCGCCTGCGCCGCGGCGTGCGGGTCCAGGGGCTCGGCGGTCTGCTGGTGCGCTACGCGCAGTGCTGCCAGCCGGTGCCGGGCGACCCGGTGGTGGGCTACGTCACCCAGGGACGCGGCATCTCGATCCACCGCGCCGACTGTCCCAGCCTGCTGACCATGCCGCCCGATCCCGAGCGTCGCGTGGAGATCGACTGGCAGTCGGTCGAGGGCGAGCTGTTCGTCGTCGCGCTCGGCGTGGTGGGCGACGACCGCCGCGGCCTGTTCGCCGACCTGATGGAGGCCGTGTCCGGCACCGGGACGAACATCAAGAGCGCCGAGCTGTCGAGCAAGGACGGCGCGATGTTCGGCTCGGTCGTGGTCGAGGTCGAGCACAGCGACCACCTGTCCAAGGTGATGCGCGCGATGCGGCGGGTGAAGGGCGTCCATGCCGTGGAGCGGCGCGACGCGGTGACCCGGGAGACCGCCGACTGAGCGACGCCGCATGACCGCCTTCGAGCTCGAGCTGCCGTTCCGGCCCGCCGGCGACCAGCCCGCGGCCATCGCGGCGCTCACGACGGGCTTCCGTGAGGACCACCGCTACCAGACCCTGCTGGGCGTCACCGGGTCGGGCAAGACCGTCACCATGGCGCACGTGGTGGCGGCGCTCGGTCGCCCGACGCTGGTCCTGTCGCACAACAAGACGCTCGCCGCCCAGCTCTACGGCGAGCTCAAGTCGTTCTTCCCGCGCAACGCCGTCGAGTACTTCATCTCATACTACGATTACTACCAGCCGGAAGCCTACGTCCCCGCCACGGACACCTACATCGCGAAGGACGCCTCGATCAACGAGGACATCGAGATGCTGCGGCTGCGGGCGACCTCGAGCCTGATGGAGCGCGAGGACGTCGTCATCGTGGCGACGGTGAGCGCGATCTACGGCCTGGGCGACCCGGCGGACTACCGCGAGCTGATGGTGACGCTCGCGGCGGGCGAGCGACGCTCGCGCGACGCAGTGCTGACCGACCTGGTGGCGGTGCAGTACGACCGCAACGACGTCGTGCTGGAGCGGGGGACGTTCCGCGTGCGGGGCGACACCGTGGAGGTGTACCCGGCGTACGAGGAGCAGGCCGTGCGGATCGAGTTCTGGGGCGACGAGATCGAGCGCATCGCGAAGATCCACCCGCTCACGGGAAACGTGATCACGCCGCTCGAGCGCTGCGCCATCTATCCGGCGACCCACTACGTGGTGCAGCGGCCGCGGCTCGAGCGGGCCGTCGGCCTGATCCGGGCGGAGCTGGCGGAGCGGCTCGCGCTGCTCCGGTCCGAGGGCAAGCTGCTCGAGGCCCAGCGCCTCGAGTCCCGCACCCAGTTCGACCTCGACATGCTGCGCGAGATGGGGACCTGCGCCGGGGTCGAGAACTACAGCCGGCACCTCTCCGGACGCCAGGCGGGCGAGCGGCCGGCGTGCCTGCTGGACTACTTCCCCGCCGACTATCTCACGATCGTCGACGAATCCCACGTCACGCTGCCCCAGCTCGGCGGCATGTACGAGGGCGACCGCTCGCGCAAGCTGACACTGGTGGAGCACGGATTCCGGCTCCCCTCCGCGCTGGATAACCGGCCGCTCAACTTCGCCGAGTTCATGGAGCTCACGCCGCGCGTGCTGTTCGTGTCGGCCACGCCGGGCGACTACGAGGTCGACCTGTCGCGCGGCCGGGTGGTCGAGCAGATCATTCGCCCGACGGGGCTGGTGGACCCCGCGGTCGAGGTCCGCCCCGTCAAGGGCCAGGTGGACGACCTGCTGGCGGAGATCCGCGGCTGCGAGGCGGCCGGGGAGCGCGTGCTCGTCACGACGCTCACCAAGCGCATGGCCGAGGATCTGACCGACTACCTGCAGCAGACCGGCGTGCGCGTGCGCTACCTGCACTCCGACATCGACACCATCGAGCGCATGGAGATCGTGCGCGGGCTGCGGCTGGGCGAGTTCGACGTGCTGGTCGGGATCAACCTGCTGCGCGAGGGCCTCGACCTGCCCGAAGTGGCGCTGGTCGCGATCCTCGACGCGGATCAGGAGGGGTTCCTGCGGTCGGATCGGTCGCTGATCCAGACCGTGGGGCGGGCGGCCCGGAACGAGCGTGGCCGGGCGATCCTGTACGCCGATCGCGTGACCGGCTCGATGGAGCGCGCGCTGGCGGAGATGGCGCGACGTCGCGAGACGCAAGAGCGCCACAACCGCGCGCACGGCATTCGGCCGGCCTCGATCCACAAGTCGGTCGACGAGGTCCGGTTCGTGACGCGCGTGGCCGACGCGCGCACCGAGCACCCGGTTCCCGCCACCGGGCGGCTGGGCGCCGAGCCGCTCGACCGCGAGCAGCTGCTCGTCGTGCTCGACCGGCAGATGCGCGAGGCGGCGGCGGAGCTCGATTTCGAGCTCGCGGCGCAGCTGCGGGACCAGATCTTCGAGCTCAAGGCGGCGGGGGACCCGGTGCGACGGAGCCCGGCGGGGGTGGGAGCCCGATCGGGAGCGCCGGCGGGGCGGCGGCGGCGTGGCTGAGCGATCCGTTTCGCTCGCGGATCTCGCCGCGGAGGCGACGGCCGTGTGGCGGGTCGCGCCGCGCCACGGGGTCGTGTGGCTGTGCGGCGAGCTCGGGGTCGGCAAGACGACGTTCGTGCAGGCGGTGACCCGGGCGGCGGGCGCCGCTCCCGCCCGGAGCCCGACCTACGCGCTGGTGCACGAGTATCCGTCGCCCGAAGGGGTGATCGTCCACGTGGACTGCTATCGGCTCAAGCATCCGGACGAGGCGCTCGATCTCGACTTCCCGGATCTCGAGCGACGCGCCCGCCTGCTGCTGATCGAGTGGCCGGAGCGGGCGGGACCGCACGCCCCGCCGCCGCACGTGCGCATCACGCTGGCGCACGCCCCCACGCCAGACCAGCGGCTGCTGGAGCGCTCGCCGTGACGCTCACGCTCGCGATCGACACGGCCACCGAGATCGCGTCACTGGCGATCGGCGTGGACGGCGTGGCGCTCGCCGAGCTCACGCTGTCGGGCCGACGGCACGCGGCGGCCCTGCTCCCGGGGGTGGAGCAGCTGGCCGGGCTCGCGGGCGCGGCGCTCGGCGACGTGGATCGGGTGCTCCTTGCCGACGGCCCCGGCAGCTTCACGGGGCTCCGGATCGGCGCGGCGACGGTCCAAGGCCTGGTGCGGGCGCGTCCGGCGATCACGGTCGGTGCCGCGCCCTCCCTCCTCGCCGCGGCGTGGCGGGCGGCGCAGTACCACGCCGGCCCGGTGGCGGCCTTGTACGACGCCCTGCGCGGGGAGGTGTACGGCGCGGTCTACCGACTTGGCGACGGCGCGGTGGAGTGCCTCGTGCCGCCTCGGCTCCTCACGGTGGACGCGTTGGCCGCCGCGAGCCCGGTGCGGCCGGTCGTGGCGGTGGGCGACGGCGCGGTGGCGTACGCCGAGGCGGTGCGCCGCTGGACCGGGCGCGAGCCGGTCGGACCCCCGGCGGGGGCGCCGGCGGCCGCGGCGCTGCTCGCCGTGGACGGCGCCCGTGGTGGCACGCGCGGAATCGCGGACATCATGCTCTTCGAGCCGGACTACGGCCGGCCGGCCGAAGCGCAAGTGCGGTGGGAGCAGGCGCATGGCGTCCGGCTGCCGGATTCGCGCGGCGACTTTCGCTGATCTCGCGGCCGTCGCCGAGATCGAGCGCGCGAGCTTCCCGGACCCCTGGTCGCTCGCGGCGTTTCGCCTACGCCTGGACGACGTGTTCCTGGTGGCGGAGGCCGCGCCGGGCATCACCGGGTACGCGGTGGCGTGGTGTCTCGGTCCCGAGGCGGAGATCCTCAACGTCGCGGTCGCGCCAACCGGGCGCCGCCAGGGGACCGGGCGAATCCTGCTGCAGACGCTGCTCGCGGCAATCGTGCGGACGGGCGCGCGACGCGTGTTTCTCGAGGTGCGCGTGTCCAACGCGGCGGCCATCGCGCTGTATGGGAACGCGGGCTTTCGCGAGGTCGGCCGCCGGCCCGGGTACTACGACCACCCGCGCGAGGATGCGTTGATCCTCGCCCGCGACGTCGGCCCCGCAGCATCGCGCGCGTAGTTCCGGCGGGGTGGCGCGGCACTTTGGTTGACGCTGCGGCCGGGCGCCCGGTACCTTCCCCTCGTCCAGTGCCCATCTCGTGTTCTCGCGGAGGTCGTCGTGAGTCGGAGCCTGAACAAATGCATCCTGATCGGGAATCTCGGCGCGGATCCCGACGTGCGCAGCACGGCCAACGGCCAGCGGGTCGCCACCCTGTCGGTCGCCACCAGCCGCCAGTGGACCACCGGGTCGGGCGAGCGCCAGGAGAAGACGGAGTGGCATCGCGTGGTGCTGTGGAACACCAAGTTCTCGCAGCTCGCCGACCTCGCCGAGAAGTACCTGAAGAAGGGCGACAAGGTCTACGTGGAGGGGCGGGTCGAGTACCGCACCTGGGAAGACCGCGAGGGGAAAACGCGGTACTCGACCGAAATCAACGCGCGGGAGATGATCATGCTGTCGCCACGCGGCGCGGCCGCGGAGACGGGTGGGGCACCCGCGCGCGCCAAGGCCGCCCCTGCGGCGGCGGCGGCCGAGGGCAAGTCGGAGTCGTTCGACGACTTCCCGGAGGCGCTCGACGGCGAAGAGGACGACCTGCCCTTCTAGCGGTGCAAGTCGTGGGGCTCAAGCTCGGCGGGTTCCATCGGAACCCGCCGAGCGCTTTGCTTGGTGGTCAGGGGTGTGGCCCCCGTCACACCGGCGCAGTGGCCGGACCGGTAGTTTCGTGGCGGGACCGAATGCCCTGCGGCGATACATGATAGCAGGGCAGCTATGGCGTTGCCAGCACGTGACTTATATATTGAGAGCCGATCGGGATGCGCCAGTTCCGTCACGACCCCTGCGGAGGCTCCGGTCTCCGCGGGGGGAGAGGGGTAACCGTATTATGAGCGGAAACTTCGTTACGGTATTTCTGGGGGCGGCAATGGCCACGGTGGTCTCGGCC
>Ga0153916_10003438_pt1 | contig 11802 bp, 8 predicted proteins | sample Opewatmetagenome_FD_109642 | JGI IMG/M metagenome (GOLD analysis project Ga0153916, IMG submission 109642) | Freshwater wetland microbial communities from Ohio, USA - Open water 3 Core 3 Depth 4 metaG | ecosystem: Environmental > Aquatic > Freshwater > Wetlands | place: USA: Ohio, Lake Erie, Old...
CCGGCACGGTGTCGCCTTCGGCGCTCGACGAATCGGCCGGCAGGCGCTCCAGAGTCGCCGCCACGCGAAAAGCCGGCTCGGTGCGCGCCATCGTGGCCAGGTCCGCAATAAGCTGCCGCCGCGAGAAGGGACGGTCCAGGCCGGCCTGTTCGAAGCACGCCTTCAGCGCCGAATCGGGGCAGTACACCTCCAGCGCCGACGGGATATAGAGCACGTGATTCGTATGTGTGCGAATGAGCGCCACAATGCTGTCCGCAGCCGCCTGCGCGCGATGGTAGCCGATGCTGATGATGCTGTCGCAGTCGTCGAAGTCCATTGAGTTGAATTCGTCGGCGATCGGCGTCACCACGTAGTCGGCCCGATCGAGCTGCGCCTGTAGCTTGTCGGCGGTCATAATACTCGTGACCTGGTTGGCTATTTCAAGGGCGTTCGTCAACTGGTCGCGCTCCAGGAGCGGGCTGGTAGTGTTCACGGCAACGACAAACGTCCCGCTGTCGACCATACCGCGCACCATCTCGACCGGCACCGGCACCAGCATGCCGCCGTCCATCAGCAGACTGTCGCCGCGCTCGAGGCCGGTGAAGGCCAAGGGGAAAGCCATGCTGGCGCGGATGGCATCTGCCAACGAGCCGCGCGAGAACACCACCAGCCGCCCCGAGGCCACATCGGTGGCGATCGCCCTGAACGGTATCGGCAGGCGGTCGAAGTCGTGATCGGCCAGGTAGATGGCACGCGCCGTCAGCCCCGTGATGAGCGGCGTCAGCACCTGTGCCGCGCTGAGCGCCTGGGGCAACACCGGCCGCAAGCCGTCGAACCGCATCGACAGCAGATAACGCTCCCGCTCCAGGCGTCGCGACAGAAACATGGTGGAGCGGTGCGGCCGGTTGGACAGCAGCATCGAAAAATCGACGTCGCGGATGAACTCGCGCAGCTCGTCCGCCGAGTAGCCGCAGGCGTACAGCCCGCCCACGATGCCGCCGATGGACGTGCCGGCGATCGCCTCGACCTGCAGGCCACGCTCCTCGAACGCCTTGAGCATGCCGACCGCTGCCAGACCGCGCACGCCGCCGCCGGAAAGCGCCAGGCCGACGGGCAGCGGATCCTCCGTCGTGTACGGATCGATGCCGTCGAGCCCGCCGATCACGATGGTTTCGGCCGCCGCGCGTCCACCGAGCAAGGAGATAACGAGGATCGCGGCCAGTAACCGAGTTTTCACTTGCCAAGATCGCCACTGCATGGGTTCATTGAATCCGCTTTCACCGCCGAGGTAATTAACGGTGCCGATCTCACATGCGGAATTAAAAAAACTCCGGTCGCTAAGGACGGACAAGGGGCGGCAGCGCGCCGGCGTGTTTGTCGCGGAAGGGGTCCGGCTGCTCGAAGAGGCTTTGCGCTTCGAACACTGGCCGGCGGCGCTTTACTATACTCCTTCGCTCATCTCCGATCGCGGCCGCCGGCTGGTCGACACCTTCAAGGCGCGCGAACTCAGGATCAGGGAAATTTCGGCGGTCAACATGAGACGAGTATCCGGGGTCACGGCGCCGCAGGGTATTCTCGGCGTCTTCGCCATGCCCGACGTGCGCCTGTCCGAACTTTACACTCCGGAGCACCGTAATATACTGCTGTGCGAGAACATTTCCGACCCGGGCAATGTCGGCACCCTTTGCCGCTCCGCGCTGGCATTCAGCTTCGACCTGATTGTCCTGACCGGCAGCTGCGCCGATCCGTTCAGCCCGAAAGTCGTGCGGGCGTCGATGGGCGCAGTATTCGGGCTGCCGATCGCGGTCGCGCCGCCGCCGGAGATCGAGGCCTTGGCTGAGCGCGAGAACATTTCGGTGATCGCCACCAGCCCGCGCGGCGGCGACACCCTCGAGCGGGCGCTGGTGCAGATCGAGCGCGCGCCGCTGATGCTGGCGGTCGGATCCGAGGCTGACGGCCTGTCGGAGAATCTGCTCGCACGCGCGCACTATCGCGTGCGGATACCCCACAGCCCCCGCGCGGAATCGCTGAACTCGGCGGTAGCCGGGTCGATAGTAATGATGGAGTGTTTCGAGCGAAGAATAAGGAGCCCGAAATGAGGCGTCAGGTTTTCGGAGTCATCTCGGCGATCCTGCTGCTGGCAGTCGCCTCGGCGGCGGGGCAGGAGATTCGTCAGCTCCCCAACGGTATCTACTCCACCGATACCCTGACCGCTGCGGTCGCCGCCGGCGACGGCACCACAATCTACGTCAAATCGGCGATCAACCTCGCCGGCAGCCTGACCGTTAAGGGCGTTGCCGCCGACGGTCTCAAAGTGGCGTTTGTCAAGCAGGCCAAAGCCGCGTCCATGTCGCAGGCGATCGACTTCATAGACCTTGTCGCGGTGACCGCATACGAGGGGCCCAATTCGGCCTACGTCGAGTTTCGCGCGCCGAATCCGGCGCCCTGGAGCGGCACCGATTACTCCGGGCGGATCGAGGCGGTACTGCTGGCGCCGGAGGGGGCCAGCGTCGAGATCGACGCGTACTATTATGACGTTTCGGTCGAGGGACCGCTGGCCGGGCTGGTGATTCCGGAATCACTCGGGCAGCTCGACATTTCCGACATCACCGAGAATCTGGAAGTCGCCACGGCAAATCGACGCATCAACCTCGAGAATATTAGCGGACGAATCTCCGCCGCGACGAGCAATTCGGCGCTCTCCGCCCGGACGATCAAGTGCCTCCAGAGCCAGGCCCGCTTCCGCAACGAAGGCGGCGATATCCAAATCATCGATTTCGAAGGCGCGATCAACGCCAAGAACGACTTCGGACGCATCACGATCGAGGATTTCCGTCCCCGCGGCCAGAGCAGTTTCATCCGCAACTCGTCGGCGCCCATCATGATCGAAATTTCTGACATGGCCGAAGGACAACTGGTAGTCAGCAACCGCCACGAGGATATCGACATCTCGATTCCCGACACGCTGTCGGCATACTTTTCCCTGACCGTGGGCGACAACGGCGTCATCGAAACGAGCGGATTCCCGGTGCGCAGCGAACTGGTAGAGCGCAACCGCCTGAACTTGATCTCAGGCGACGGCAAAGTCGATATCAACGGCTCGGTGCGCGGCGAGGGGAACATCTACATCAGAGGCACCAGAGGAGACTGAACCGATGACCCGCTTCGCAATATGGGCGGCGCTGATACTCGCGGGAGGCCTGACAGGCGGCGCTGTCCGGGCCGGTGAGCGGCTTGCCCTGCCGCCCGATGTTTTCTACTACCAGCCGGCGGCATCGGTTTTCGGCGCCGAGGCGATCTGGATCAATCCGGCCGGGTTGGGCCGCTTCGACGCGGCCGGCTTCCAGATCATCGCCGACTACTACGCCGGCGACTATGTCAAAAGCTGGGGCTGGGCGCTGCACCGCGACCGCCTCTCGTCGGCCTACCGGCACGTCAACAACCCCGGCGGCGCCGATTACGACGAATGGCTCTGGGCCGGCGGGATACGCCTGGGCCGGCAGTTCAGCGTCGGGCTTTCGTATCGCTATTTCCGCAACGGCCCGGGCTACTACGAAGATCGCCACCTCTGGACTATCGGGCTGGCCAGCCGCGGCAGCGGCCCGTTTGCGCTCGGAGCGGTGTTCTCCAACCTCAACCGCGGCCGCATTGATGGCGCGCGCAGCCTGGTTGAACATCGCTATTCGCTCGGTTATCGGCCGTTCGGCAATCGCCTCACGCTGGCCGTCGACATGATCACCACCACTGAGCGCTGGGCCGACGACGCCCATTTCGTGTATCACGCCGAGTACTGCCCCAAACCCGGACTATTTCTGAACGCGCAAATCGAAACGGGCGGCGCTTTCCAGGTAGGTTTCCGGGCCAATCTGGTTAAGCTGTTCATCGGGTCGCGGAGCGCCTTCGACAGCCACGGACACAATGGGCGTACGACGGTCTTCATAGGCGGCACCAACCAGCGCCAGGCATCGCTGCTGCCGGAGCCGAAGCGCCAGTTGACTGTCCCGATCAGCGGCCGCCCGGCGGAAAACCCGCCTCAGCCGATCTTCGGGCGCAGACCGATTCCGTTCCTGAGCTATCTGGCGGCGCTCGATCGCGCGGCCACGGACCCGTCCGTTGGAAGCCTCCTCGTCACGATGGACAACCTATCGCTCGGTCTGGGGCAGGCACAGGAGCTGCGCGACGCTCTCCGGCAGTTCAGGTTGCAGGGCAAGCGCGTCATCTGCCATATCGAGGAACCCAACAACATCAGCTATTATGTCGCCAGTGTCGCCGACACTATCCTGATCCCCCCGGTCTGCGAGTTGCGCCTGGTGGGTCTGCGCGCGGAACTGACCTTCTTTGCCGGCACTCTCGACAAGCTGGGTGTCAGTCTCGAGCTGCTCAAGGTGGGCGAGTATAAAGACGCCCCGGAAGCTTACACCCGGCGGTCGGCCAGCGACGAAAGCCGCGAGCAAACCAACCGCATCCTCGACGATCTGTTCGACCAGTTCGTGGCTGGGATTGCCGAGGGGCGGGGCTTGGCGCCCGACTCGGTGCGCTCGCTCGTTGACCGGGGACCGTACACGTCGGCCGACGCCTTAAGTTACGGGCTGGTGGACGGTCTGATTTACCGCGACGACCTGAGAGAGCTTACCGCCTCCGCTGCGGGTGCGATCGGGCTCCGAGCGTATCTTGCCGACACGCTTCTGGCCGACGAGTGGCAGTCGCCGCCGGTACTGGCCGTGGTCGTGGCGGAAGGCGAGATTGCCGGTGACAGGCGGAGCGACGATCCTCTGGGCGGCGGGGCCGGGGTGACGCCGGCACCTTTGGCCCGGGCGTTCGCACGGGCGCGCCACGATCCGGCGATACGCGGAGTCGTGCTGCGTATCAACTCGCCCGGCGGCTGGGCGCTGGCCGGCGAGGAAATCCACCACCTGGCCGACAAGGCGGCCGGCGACAAGCCGCTGGTGGTATCAATGGCCAACCTGGCGGCGTCGGCAGGCTACCATATCGCCATGCCGGCCGGCCGGCTGTTCGCCGATCCGGCCACACTCACCGGCTCGGTCGGCATCTACGGCGGCAAACTCGACCTCAGCGGCTTTTACGAAAAAATCGATTTGACCAAAGAACTCTACACGCGCGGACAGTTCGCCGGCATGCTCACCACTGTGCGCCCTTTTACCGACGAAGAGCGCGAAAAATATCAGTCACACCTTCAGGCCTTCTACGACCACTTCGTCGACTTGGTGGCCGAGAACCGTTCGCTGCCGGCCGATTCCGTGGACCGGCTCAGCCGGGGCCGCGTATGGACCGGGCGGCAGGCGCTGGCCAATGGATTCGTCGACGAACTCGGCGGCCTCAACGCCGCACTCGACTATCTCGCCCGCACGGCCAATCTCGAGACCTATCGTGTGAAAATCCTCCCGGAACGCCGCCCCTGGCTGCTCTGGCCCGGTCGCAACTTGTGGCGGGAACTGCTGCCGCTGCTCGGACTGAGATCGGGCCCCGGCGACGAGGCTGCCCCTTCGCTGCCGTTTCCACTGACTGACGATCTGCCGGTCCTGGCCCGCCTGCCGTACGATATCGAGATCCGCTGACCGCGCTTCACCGCCGCTCGGCACCACAAAAAGAAAGCGGCCCGCTTTTCAGCGGACCGCTCTAAGGGCGAACACTTGGGCAGCGCGAAATCAGTAGTCGCGGTGGTAACCCACGTACTGCTGGCGCCAGCCGAGACGCTGGAACACTCGCACCACCGGCGTTCCGGGCGGGAGATTGTTCGGGTCGTCCAGATCGGCGTCGTACAGCCAATCGCGAACCGGCGAGTTGTAATACGTGTCGTTCCAGAGACCGTCGGCCTGGACCGAATTCCAGAGGTTGACGGCGGAACCCTTCCAGGAGAGCGTGCTGCCGCTCCAGTCCTCGAGGAAACGCGGAAGGTTCTCAAATCCGCCGTTGTAATTGGCGGAGTCCGTTTCCACATTGCCGGTGAGATAAGAAGCATTTACGGTCGTGTTATTGGCCGCGCGATACGTCTTAGAGAAGGTGCCCAGCGTGTCGTAGCTGTGCGTCTGCCAGCTGTTTGAAAGAAAAGTGATCGCATCGGCCATCAGGGACGCAGGCTTCTTGAAAACGGAGTTGAAGTCGCCCAGCGTGTACAACGGGTTCTCGCTGACGACTGAGAGGCCCGAATCAAGCGTGCTGCCGTTGACCAGACGCAGCGCCGGGAAGGTGCTGGCGCCGGTGACTCGGTCCGAGAAGTAAACCACGCCGTTGAGCGGAGCGAAACCGCTGTCATACATCCTCGCTACGTCGAGCTCGGTGCAATCGACCCATTCGGCCTCGCGCTGATCGTAGAACTTGTCCGCAGTGTAGGTCAGAGCGCCGGTGGCCGCCATGGCGGCCGTCACGTTCTGCCATGTGCCGTCAGCCATTTTCCGCACTGCCACGCCGTCCTGGATTATCAGCGTAGCCTTGCTTTCGTACGAATCCGGATTGCCAGTGCTGCGCTCGATAATCCTATGCGGATCGCTCGCGTTGGTCAGCGGCACGTTCAACGTCCTCACGCCGTGAGACGCGTCCTGCACGCGGCCGTCCCAGCGGCCGATAGCCGAGTCATACCAGTGGCCGTCATGAGCGTCGAGCCAGTCGCTGCCCTCCTTCATCGTAACATAGTCTGCGTAACCGTCTTTAATCTGCACGTCACCGGCATCGACCGTGCCCGCACCCTTGCGCCCGTGGTAGAGGTGGCCGGCTGCCGTCATGAAGCTCTCTACGCGCAGCAGGGTGCTGGACTGCAGGTACAGGTTGCGATTTGAGTGCACCCGGCCGATCAGGTTCATGTCCGAGCTGGGAGCGAATTCGAGGTCGTTGTTGTAGAACACGGCGAACTGAAAGACCGGCACCAGCGAGACCTCAAACGTCTGCGACAGCGTCACCTTGGCATTGTCGACGTCGCTCACGCCGGTCGAGACAAGGCTGAAGCTCTTGACTAGGGCGTGCAGACCGGCCAGCTCGCCCTGGTTTATCGGCCGATGTGCGGCCGGGCCGTTATCCTCGGCATCGTAGGTCACCGCGCAGCCGTTCAGAACAGCGCTACCCGACGGCATTACCAGCGGGGGCAGCCCGGTGCTGTCGTATTCGGTCTGCAACGCGGCGGCCGCCTGCTCGAGGCCCGCTTCGGCGGCGTAGAAGGCGCGCATCTCCTGAAGCTCATTGCCGGCGATCGTGGTCTCATCATCGGAGGTCGTCAGCGCCGCCAGCCCGATCAACAGCAGCATGCCCATCATGAGCAGCGCTATGATGGCGGCGACACCGCGCTCGGAATTGAGATGTATCGGTCTCATGATTCACCTGCCTGCTATTCTATATGTCGATGTTACGCATGTGAACGGACGACGTATAGGTGCGGGTCTTGACGTCCTGCGGCGTCTCGGCGTCGGCGCGCTGAGAAGCTTCGAGGGTCGATTCGGTCGTGACCGCTATCAGCACCTCGCGCACGTCCGAAATGAGCACCGGCTCGTCCACCACGTCGCCGTTAGTGAGGCGGTACTGGAACTGCAGATCGATCACGTGGTCGGCGTACGGCTGCGGGGGCTCGAACTCCGACTGGATCATCAGCGTCGGGTTGGCCGGGTCGGTCGTGTTGTCGATGTAAAACTTGATCCGGTTCAGCGCCAGTATAAGAGCATCGGCGCCGTACTGGCGCGAGAACATTTTGGTAACGTAACGATGCTGAATGTGGCCGTCCTGTGCCTCTTGCTGCACCCACGAAATCTTGAACCACTCGCCCACCGCCGAATCCGGCTCATAGATGTAGACCCACTGGTCTACCTCGAAGCAGGAAACGTCTTTCCCGCACTTCAGCTCGGCCGACGTGTTCGGCATCGGGGCCGACAGATAGGTGTCGCAATCGTTGCCGTGATAGGTGATGACAATGGTGTCGGGATTAGTGTTCGCGGCCTCAATCGCCGGCAGACCGATTGGGGTATTGTGCCCGGCCATGCGGATGTGGCGGGTCAATTCGTCGATACTCGCGCGGGCGCTCTGCTGCATCACCGTCACGTCGTCCTGCACCAGATAACTCTCGTGCTGCGTGACGTAGGTCTGCATGATCGCCAGCGTGACGATGCCGGTCAGGACCAGCGCGATCAGCAGCTCGATCATCGTGGTCCCGCGCTCGTTGGGGGTATGAAGAATCATCTTTTTCATGGCAACCTCTACGCCTAGTCGGTTCTTATGTAACCCGTCAACGTGTTGCTGTGTTGTTTGGCCTGGTAGTCGTCCCAGGAGATGGTCACGTCGACGCGTTGAAGGTGATTACCGATATCCGTAACGGTCCACGATCGAGCCAAGCCGTGGGTCGTATCGCTGCCGTCCTCGAGCGCACCGGCGGCGCCGCCCCGAAGCTGCTCCAGCTTCTCCTGCACCAACTGGGTGGCCAGCGTGGTCTTATTGGCCCAGTTGTTGCCCTCCAGGGCGATCATGGCCATGTTGAGAAGCATCAGGAGCGCGGAGGCAGTGATGATCATCGCGATCATCACCTCCAGCAGCGTCACGCCGCGGCTATTCTTCAGTGCTTTGAGCTTCATATATACATACCTCGCCTTTTTCTGAGCGGTCTAATGTAAACCGTCTGCCGGACCGCCAAGAAAAGCCGGCGTCCACGGCAATCGCCTGCTAACTCATTGCGCGGCCGATTGTTAGCGTCTCGCCCCGAGGCCCCGCCGAGCGCCGGCCGGCTCTTCGGCCCGCCGCTTTCGTAGGCACCCCTCCCCAGTTATGGGGAACTTCCCCCACCCCGATTCATTTTGGAAAACGAACGCCCGCAATAGGGACGCGACCCTCTGATTGACAGCCGCTGCGCCCCGCGGTTTCTTGCCGCCAGGCATGGCGAGCGCGGCAACTCGAAACAGGGAGACGCAACCGCGATGAAAGCCTCGGAGATTTTCGTCAGGGCGCTGGAAAACGAAGGCGTGAAATACATCTTCGGCGTCCCCGGCGAGGAGAATATCGACTTCCTCGAAGCTGTCCGCACATCCGACATTCAGTTCGTCCTGACGCGCCACGAACAGGGGGCCGGTTTCATGGCCGACGTCTACGGCCGCTTGACGGGGCGAGCCGGGGTCTGCCTGGCCACGATCGGCCCCGGCGCGACCAACCTGTTTACGCCGGTGGCGGACGCATTCCTCGACCGCTCCCCCCTGGTAGCGATCACCGGGCAGGCCGACACCGAACGGATGCACAAGGAGTCGCACCAGTACATCGACATCGTATCCATGTACCGGCCGGTGACCAAGTGGAACACCTCGATCAACCACCCGAATATCATTGCCGAGGCGGTCCGCAAGGCGTTCAAAATCGCCGAGGCGGAGAAGCCGGGCGCCACCCATCTCGAGTTTCCCGAAAACGTGGCCGCGATGGACTGCCTGAAGGCGGAGTTCTTTGAAGTGCGCAAGGTGCGGCGGCCGTCGCCCGACTACAAGGCGCTCGAGCAGGCGCTGGCGCTGATCGACAATTCTCGCAAGCCGCTCGTGGTGTGCGGCAACGGGGCGATCCGCAAACGCGCCACCAAACAGTTGCGGGATTTCCTCGACAAAACCGGCATCGCCGTCTGCAACACTTTCATGGGCAAGGGAGCGGCCGGCATCAAATACGAAGGCAATTTGTACACCATCGGCCTGCAGACGCGCGACCACGTCACCTGCGCCTTCGAAGAAGCCGACCTGATTATCTGCGTCGGCTACGACATCGTCGAGTATTCCCCTCGTTTCTGGAATCCCAATGGCGACAAGAAGATAATCCACATCGACTTTGAACCGGCCGAGGTCGACTACTGGTACCATCCCCAGGTCGAGCTGGTCGGCGATATCGCCGCCACCTTCTGGGAACTCAACCAGCGAATCAGTGACGGTTTCGACAAGGGCCGAGGCGAGTTCGCCCGCAAGCACCGGCGCCAAATCCTGGCCGATATCCACGAGCACGACGACGACACGAGCTTCCCGCCCAAACCGCAGAAGATCATTCACGATATCCGCCAGGTGCTCGGCGACAACGACATTCTCGTCTCGGACGTCGGGGCACACAAGATGTGGATCGCTCGGATGTACCTGGTCTACGCCCCGAATACGTGCATCATGTCCAACGGGTTCGCCAGTATGGGTATCGCACTCCCCGGCGGGATCGCCGCCAAGCTGGTTTTCCCGGATAACAAGGTCATGACCGTGTCGGGCGACGGCGGCTTCCTGATGAACGTCCAGGAATTGGAGACCGCCGTGCGGCTCGGCACGCCGACGGTGAACATGATCTGGTCGGACGGCACTTTCGGGCTGATCGAATGGAAGCAGCAGACCCGCTACGGCCACGCTTTCGGCACCCGTTTCGGCAACCCTGATTGGGTGAAGCTGGCCGAGTCGTTCGGGGCGGTCGGCCTGCGCGTGCAGGCGGGCGACGACCTCCAGCAGGTCTTGCGCACTGCTTTCTCATATAACAAGCCGGTCGTGATCGATTGCCCGGTCGATTATAGCGAGAACGTCAAGCTGACCGAGCGGCTGGGCAAACTCGTCTGCCCGGTGTGAGCGAGCTATAACTCTTGACACGAGGCGGTTGACCGCTATCGTTGGGCATTTTGCAGTCGCCGAAAGAAAGGACAACCATGCTCTTTGGGGCCCATGAATCGATAGCCGACGGCGTGCAGCACGCTGTCCTACGGGGCAAACAGGCCACTTGCGACACGATCCAGATGTTCAACAAGTCCACTAACCAGTGGCAGGCCAAACCGTTCGCGAAAGAAGAACTGGACGCCTACTTCCGCGCCATCGAAGAGACCGGCGTGACCGTGGCGGTGTCACACACCAGTTACTTGATAAACATTGCCTCGCCCGACAAGAGGCTGAACAAGATTTCCTATCTCTCGCTGAAGGAAGAACTCGAGCGGTGCGAGACGCTCAAGATTCCCAACCTGGTTTTCCACCCCGGCTCGCATGTCGGCTCCGGCGAGCAGGTCGGCCTCGACAAGATCGCCGAGAATATCAACAAGCTCTTCGCGGAGCTTCCCAAAAACCGGGTCACCCTTTTGCTGGAAACCACCGCCGGACAGGGTAGCAATCTCGGCTACACCTTCGAGCAACTGGCTTACATCATCGACAAGGTCGAAGACAAAAAGCGCGTCGGCGTCTGCCTCGATAGCTGCCACGTGTTCGCGGCCGGCTATCCGATCACCGAGCCGAAAGACTATCGCGAGACAATGAAGAACTTCGACGAGGTGATCGGCCTGAAGCGGCTCCGCATCATCCACGCCAACGACAGCCTGCGCGAATTCGGCTCAAAGAAGGACCGCCACGAGCACATCGGCAAGGGCCACGTCGGCCTGCAGGCGTTCGCGAATTTCATCAATGATCGCCGTTTGCAGAAGGTGCCGATGATTCTCGAGACACCGAAAGAGGATGATCTCGCCGAGGATATCGAGAACCTGAAGATTTTGCGCTCGCTTGTGAAAGCGCGCCCGCAGACCAGGCCCGAGCCAGCAGAAAAGTAGGTCGCCGTAAATTGCGGGTTTGAACGAGGACCCGCTCTTTAAGCCAAACGAGCATTATTCGACGGTGGGCGACATTGGTAAATCTCATTCAACCGGAAATCTCGTCGCTTCCCTCCCAAACCTGGGATGTCGTCATTGCCGGCGGCGGACCAGCCGGGGCGATCTGTGCGCTCGAGCTGGCGCGCGCCGGATATCGCGTGCTCGTGCTCGATAAAGAGCGATTCCCGCGCCACAAAACCTGCGGCGACATGCTCATCCCGGACGCTGTGACCGCACTCGGCCGCCTTGGGCTGGCGGACTCTATCCGCGCC
>Ga0153916_10003440_pt1 | contig 11800 bp, 10 predicted proteins | sample Opewatmetagenome_FD_109642 | JGI IMG/M metagenome (GOLD analysis project Ga0153916, IMG submission 109642) | Freshwater wetland microbial communities from Ohio, USA - Open water 3 Core 3 Depth 4 metaG | ecosystem: Environmental > Aquatic > Freshwater > Wetlands | place: USA: Ohio, Lake Erie...
GACAAGCCTCGATACGAGCTTCGCTAACGATGAACGTTAATCTTTAATCATAGGCTAAATCACCTTCATGGAAATCATTCGGGGACTGGATCAGCTGAAAAAGCCTTTCAGAAATCCTGTTGTGACATTAGGGAATTTTGATGGGGTCCACCTAGGACACCAAGATATCTTCAAAAGGGTGAGGGAAGAAGCATCGAAGATCCGTGGAGAGGGAGTGGTGATTACCTTTGAACCCCATCCCCTCAAAGCGCTTGCCCCCGAAAAGTTCTTACCTCTGCTCACTCCCTTTAGAAAAAAAATGATGCTGATTCAGAAATCGGGGATCGAAACCGTACTCTGCGTTGAATTCTCATTAGCATTCTCCGAGATCTCTCCCATTGAATTTATTAAAAGCATTTTGGTGGAAAAGGTTAAAGTAAGGGAGGTCATCATTGGATATAATTATCATTTTGGTAAGGGACAAAAGGGGGATGTTCAAACCCTCAAAGACGCCGGGAAGGTTTTCGATTTCGAAGTTGAGGTCGTGGAACCATTCAGAGTCGGACAAACTATCGTGAGCAGTTCTAAAATTAGAGACCTCATCCAAAGAGGAGAGGTTGAAGAGGCCTCAAGATTATTAGGAAGGGATTATCCCATTATTGGGAAAGTAGTAGAAGGGGCAAAAAGAGGGCAAACTTTAGGTTTTCCCACAGCCAATTTAGAAATCTCGGATGAACTCTATCCAAAATCGGGGGTTTATGCTGTAGAAGTGGAATGGCGTCAGCAGCGTTTCTCCGGTCTTGCTAACGTCGGATCCAATCCCACTTTCTTTCCTGAACAGAGCGAAAAAAGGAAATCGGTTTCCTTAGAGGTCTATATCCTTAGTTTCAACTGGAACATCTATGGCGAGGAAATACAAGTCAATTTTAAAAGAAGAATCCGAGATGAAGTCCGGTTCGAGACTTCCTCTCTCCTTATCGAGCAGATCAAAAAAGATATCGAGTGGGCGCAGGAAAATGTATTTTTCAGACAGGAACGATGAAAATCGTGTCTCAGTTAGGGTTACGAGGGCCTTTCAGTACAATGAACGATGAACAATGGACAATGAACAAGAAAGATAATACACTGTTCATCGTTTATCGTTTAATGGTCATCGTCCCTAAATAATACGGGCAGCTTTACCCTAGCCCCTGGACCAGAGGCTTTTCTTTTTTCTAATGAATCAACTTGCCCAATCGAGTCCACCTGATTTTACTCAACAGGTTCTGGGCATACCCATCCCAAGAAAAGTAGATAATAAAGGCCTTCCCTTTGACTTCGTTGACCTTGACAAACCCCCAAAAACGGCTGTCTTGACTATTGTCACGGTTGTCTCCCATAACAAATAATGAACCTTCAGGGACTTTTACCGGACCATAATCCTCAATCGAAGATTTTGGCATCGTAAAGCGACCCCATGGGTCATCAACCAATTTGTCATTGATATAAATCTTATTGCGGATGATCTCCACTTTTTCTCCTTCTATTCCGATCACCCTTTTAATAAAATCCTTCGTTCTGTCTTTTGGAAAAATGAATACGATCACATTCCCTCGCTGCGGTTTTTTCCATTCAAAAAGCTTTTTGCTCTCGCCAAGGATTTTATCTGAATAAGGAATTCTTGTCCCATAAATAAACTTATTAACGAGAATGTAGTCCCCTACCTGTAACGTAGGCTCCATTGAACTTGACGGGATTTTAAAGGCCTGGACAACAAAAGCCCGGATGAAAAGGGCGATCAGGATAGCGATGGCAATTGGTTCTACGTATTCTTTAAAGAACTTGTTCTTCCCCATGATTTCCTCATTGCTTCAAGAAACCGTCACCGTGTCCGTGATTCGTGTCGGCAAAGTCGGATATTTCCATAGTGCGAAGTTGAATAACCTAATTCCACCATTCGAATATTCCATCATTCTAATCCTTCACTCTATGCCCTCTGCGCCATGCTCTAAGCCATGAAGTATCTCTTTGTAGCTGTCGGGTCTTCTGTCCTTGAGAAAGGGCCACTCCTTCCTCGCCTTATCAATATTTTTCAAATCAACTTCGACCAAAGCAATGCTATCTTTCATTCCTGTCGGCTTGTCCAGTAATTCTCCTTCCGGGGAGATACAAAAGGACCTTCCATAAAAATCCTGTTTCTCTTCGCTTCCGACTCGATTGACTCTGAAAATGTAGACCCCATTGGCAATCGCATTGCTCGATATCACGGTTTCCCACTTTCTTTGTGAAGCAAAGGCGGCGGCGGTAGGTGAAAAAAGAATCCTGGCTCCTTTCAATGCCAATATTCTTGATCCCTCTGGGAAGAAGTTGTCCCAGCAAATCTGGACACCAACCGGTGCAAACTTGGTCTTAAAAACAGGAAACCCATGGTTTCCAGAAGAAAAGTAATATCTCTCCTCCCAAAGAGGAATTTGAGGAACATGAATTTTCCTATAACTTCCCAAAATCTCTCCATCCGCATCGATGACAATCGCTGAATTATAAAAGGAATCTTCTTCGACTTCGAAAATAGGACAGATCAAAACCACTCCATATTCTTTTGCCAACTTTCGCATCGTTCCGATGGTAAGGCCATCCACCTTTTCGGCAAGAGAAAAATAGCGCCTGTTCATTTCTCTCGCGAACCAATGGGTTGTGAATAACTCTTGGAAACAGATGATGTGAGCGCCCTTCTCTATCGCGATTTCTGTAAATCTAATCGCTTTTTGAATATTTCGTTCCTTGTCTTCACAACAGGATATTTGAATTCCGGCCAGTTTAATCAACGTTTCTCTTCTCCCCAGCATATGGAAAATTTTGCAAATGCTAACAGAGTTCGCATGAAGTGTCAAGGTTTTAGGCCTTACTGGTTTTAGGCCATTATTTCATTATTGATTTTTTCAACAATAAAATTATAATATTAGCATGTTAGCGGAATATTGGGTCTAGTCTCTCATCATTGCGCCATTCTATTATTCCAATTTGATAAGGGATAGCGATGAGAATCTTAGTCATCGAAGACGAGAAAAAAGTTGCCAATTTCATTAAGAAAGGACTGGAAGAGGAACATTATGCGGTGGACAATGCTTATGATGGAGAATCAGGCCTTTACATGACAGAAGCGAATGAATACGATTTAATCGTCCTTGATCTGATGATCCCCAAGATCGATGGATTAGAGGTTCTAAGAAGAGTCCGAGGGAATCGGAACAATGTCCCCATATTGGTGTTGACCGCCAAGGACAGCGTCGAAGATATCGTAAGGGGTTTAGATGCCGGTTGTGACGATTATTTAACGAAGCCATTTGAGTTTTTGGAATTCTTAGCCAGAGTCCGTGCTCTTTTGCGCCGGGAAAAGATAGACAAGGAACCCATTCTAAAAATAGACGATTTGACTTTATCTCTGGTCACCCATAAAGTGATGCGAAGAGAGAAAGAGATTGAGCTCACAGCTAAGGAATATTCCCTCTTAGAATATTTCATGAGAAATCCTGATAAAATCCTGACTCGAACGATGATTTCCGAACATGTGTGGGATTACCACTTTGACTCGATGACCAATTTGGTTGATGTCTACGTCAACTATCTTCGGAAAAAAATTGATAAAGGATTTGAACTCAAACTGATCCATACGATTCGAGGGGTCGGGTATCTCCTGTCTGCGACGCGGCAGTAGATGAAAAGGACCTGAATGCATTTCAGAAGTCTTCGATTTAAACTTACTCTTTGGTATGTCTTAATATTAGGAATTTTGCTGATCTCCTTTAGTACCTTTTTATATTTCACCCTCTCGAACAGCCTTCGTCGAGATGTGGATAATAAATTGAGGTCTCTCGCTGAGCTCGTCTCCTCGGAATCCTCGTCTCCCTTATCTAAATTTGGCTTCGGAAATATTGACCAAGCGCTTGAAACCTCCATGAATCTAAGGCCGATAGGGAAATTCATTCAGGTCTTAGATGAATCGGGAAACATTGGTCGGAAATCTGACAATTTGAAAAATGTTCAACTCCCCATCAGTTTGAACGCCCTGAAAAATGCTTCCAAAGGCTTGATTACCTTCGAAACGAATCGTTCCATTGGAAACACACCCTTGAGGATCATCACCTTCCCGGTCATGGAAAATAATCATGTTACAAAAATTGTTCAAATTGCTTCATCGTTGGAAGAGGTGGAGGATGCCCTCAACACCTTGTTCATCATCTTAATCGTCACTGTCCCATTAGCTCTGATGGTCGCTAGCCTGGGGGGACAATTTCTTGCGCATAAGGCATTGAAACCCGTTGATGATATTACCCAAACGGCACGGATGATCACCTCTCAAAATTTGAACCAAAGGATCATCCCACCCAAGGTGAAAGACGAAATATCAAGGTTGATTGAAACCTTCAATGGGATGATTTCCCGGCTTGATCAATCCTTCCGGCAAATCAAGCAGTTCAGCTCGGACGCCTCGCACGAGCTAAAAACTCCCTTGACCATTTTAAAAGGAGAGGTAGAAGTCATGCTTCGAAAAGGACGGACCGCGCATGAATATCAACAGACCCTGAAAAGCAACTTGGAAGAAATCAACCGCATGTCACAAATCGTTGAAGATCTCTTACTCCTTTCAAAAGCCGATACCGGAGACATAAAATTAAATAAGGGAGATATTAATTTAGCGGAGATCCTTACCGAGGTTGTCGCTCAAATGGATATGTTAGCGAGGTCTAAGAGGCTCGATCTCTCCGCGTCGAACGATCATCAAGATGTTCATATTTTCGGAGATGCTTTGCGAATTAGAGAGCTGTTTATGAATTTAATTGAAAATGGAATTAAATACACTGAAGAGGGAGGTTCTATCCATATCAGCCTGCAAAAAGAATATCCATCCCCGGTGGGAAACCAATCTGACCGGGTGGAAAAAGGGAGAGAAAAATTTGTTAGAATCGTCGTATCCGATACTGGAATTGGAATTTCCAAGGAGGACCAGGAAAAAATATTTAACCGATTCTTCCGAGTGGATAAAGCTCGGTCAAGAGAGCAAGGCGGAAGTGGACTTGGTCTGAGCATCTGCAAGTGGATTGTCGAAGCTCATCAAGGTGAGATTGAAGTAGAGAGCGAATTAGGAAAAGGAAGTTCCTTCATCGTTAAATTGCCCTCCCTCCCCCTCAAATGATGAATTAAGATTGGTTAATTATTACCCACCTGCGCTATTTTTTTGCACCATTTTGTAAACAAAAGAGCTTAGAAAAAAATAAACTTCTTAAAATTCCAACGATTAAAAATAGGCAAAAATTGGCACTCATTTTGCTATATAATCATTTTACTCTTGACAAAAATTTATCTTTTTTAATATTTTAAATTATTCCGAAAGCTTAGGAGGGACCAAAAATTGACAGAACGCTTAGGTGAACTCCTCATAAAAAGAAATTATATCACCCCAGAGCAACTTAAAAAGGCTTCAGACGAACAAAAATTGAAAGGGGGTCGTTTGGAATCAACCCTTGTCAGAATGGGATACATTAAAGAAGACGAATTACTATCGTTTCTCAGCGCCCAATACAGGGTCCCTTCGGTCAAAATATCGAAGATGGAAATCAATCCTAATGTGATCAAATTAATTCCCTCCAGCATTTCAAAGAAGTATTTTATCATTCCCATCAACCGCGTGGGCCCTAAATTGACGTTGGCGATGGCCGATCCCAGCAATATTGTCGTGATCGATGAAATTAAATTTATGACCGGCTTCAACGTCGAACCCGTTGTGGCTTCAGAGACGGAGATTATTGATGCGGTCAAGAAATACTATGGAGGGGGCGGAAACGTTGCCGGGCTGGGAACTGTCTCCTTTCAATCCAGTGATTTTGACCTGGATGACGAAAAGATGAACGCCGCCGCTGAGGGCATCATGCTTGACGACGATGTCGTTGATGTGGATGATTTTGACAAGCTGGTTCACGGGGCCGTGGATAATGTCGAGGTTGTCGAAACTCAGCTAGAATCGGATGAAACCATCGATATGCAAGGTCCGATCATCAAGATCGTCAATGGAATCCTGATCAAAGCCATAAAATTGGGAGCAAGCGATATCCATTTTGAACCCTATGAGAGGACTTTTCGGGTGAGATACCGAATTGATGGCGTGTTGAGGCGGGATATGGCGCTCCCCACTCAGATCAAGAATGCAATGACTTCGCGCTTGAAAATTATGGCGAGACTGGATATTGCCGAAAAACGACTTCCCCAGGATGGAAGGATCAAGTTGCGGATGGGAAAAGGACGGGAAATGGACTTTCGGGTCTCTAGCATCCCTGTCCTTTATGGCGAAAAGGTCGTCCTCCGTCTTTTGGATAAATCTTCCCTGCAATTGGACATGACCAAACTGGGATTTGAAGAATCCTCCCTGGCTGATCTCAAGGCGGCCATTCACAAGCCTGTTGGAATGATTCTGGTGACCGGTCCTACGGGAAGTGGAAAGACGACCACTCTCTATTCTGCCTTATCCGAGTTGAATAAGGAATCTGAGAATATTATCACGGCTGAAGATCCCATTGAATATAACTTTATGGGGATCAATCAGGTCCAAATGCACGAAGAAATTGGCCTTACATTTGCTTCATCTCTTCGGTCCTTCCTTCGACAGGACCCTGACATCATCATGGTGGGCGAGATTCGTGATTTTGAAACCGCTCAGATCGCGGTTCAGGCAGCTCTCACCGGACACCTTGTCCTCAGTACCGTTCACACCAATGACGCGCCGGGAACGATATCAAGACTCATTGACATGGGAATCGAACCCTTTTTAATCTCCTCAGCCATCGTATTAATCCTGGCCCAAAGGTTAATCCGCAAGGTCTGTATGGAATGCAGGGAGGCCGTCAAAGTTCATCCTCAACTTTTAATCGATTTAGGAGTCCCACCCGATGAGGTCAAATCCTTCCCGGTTTACAAAGGGAAAGGATGCTCCCTCTGCAACAATACCGGATATAAGGGCAGAGTCGGCCTGTATGAAGTGATGCCCATGAAGGAAGAGGTCAAAGAACTTGTCTTATCCAGGGCTTCCACCTCCGAAGTTAAAAAGGAAGCCATCCGCTTAGGAATGAAGACATTGCGGCAAAGCGGAATTGCTAAGATTAAAGAAGGGGTGACAACCATTGAGGAGGTCCTTCGGTCAACCATCGATGATCGATGATTTATTAAGGGAGAATTGGGAGGGAAAGAAATATGATTGAATTACAGAAGTTGCTTGAGACTGTCATTGAGAAAAAAGCTTCCGATCTACACATCACCACAGGGGCGGCTCCTCAGTTCCGGATTGACGGGAAGTTGGTCGCCTTAGATGACACCGTCCTGTCGGCAACCGATACAAAAAGACTCTGTTATAGCGTATTGGCCGACGCCCAGCGACACAAGTTTGAGGAGGACTGGGAATTAGACTTCTCCTTTGGAATTAAAGGATTAAGCCGATTCAGGGGGAATATCTTTATGCAACGGGGCGCCGTCGCCGGGGCCTTTCGAGCCATTTCCTTCGATATCCTCAATTTTTCTGAATTGGGAATTCCTCCAGCGGCCGGTGAGTTGCTCAAGAAACCAAAGGGTCTTGTCTTGGTGACAGGACCCACGGGAACCGGAAAATCAACGACCTTAGCCGCCATGATTGACAAGATCAACAGTGAGAAAAGCGCCCATATCGTCACCATCGAGGACCCGATCGAATATCTTCACCGCCACAAAAGCTGTATCGTCAATCAAAGAGAGGTGAACCAAGATACAAAAGGTTTCACCGCAGCCCTTCGCCACGTCCTCCGCCAAGACCCGGATATCATTCTCATCGGCGAGATGAGAGATCTGGAAACGATTGAGGCGGCCCTCATTTGCGCAGAGACAGGCCATTTGACATTTGCGACCTTGCATACCAATTCTTGCGTGGAGACGATCAATCGTATCATCGATGTCTTTCCTTCTCATCAACAAACCCAAATCCGGACACAGCTTTCCTTTGTCCTAGAAGGAGTGTTGGCCCAACAGCTCATTGCGAGGGTAGGGGGAAAAGGGCGTGTCTTAGCCATGGAGGTGATGTTTCCAAACCCGGCAATTCGGAACCTCATTCGAGAGGACAAGATTCAACAGATCTATTCTCAGATGCAGGTTGGACAGGCAAAATTCGGGATGCAAACGATGAACCAGGCCCTTCTTTCACTCGTAGAACGTCATATGATCTCTTTAGAGGACGCCATGGAGAGAAGCCATAATCTGGATGAATTTCGGCAAATGCTCTCGACTTCCGGCTCCGCGACGGCGAAGAAAGAAAGACCAGTCAGAACTGCATAAACCGATCAGGAAAGGAATGAATTATGCCAATTTATAAATGGGAAGGGAAGACAGCCAAAGGGGCCATCAAGAAAGGAGAAATGGAAGCTCCCAGCGAAGCTGCCATTCGAATCCATCTCCGACAACAGAATATCATCCCGACCAAAATCAGCTCCAAAGGAAAGGAGATCAACATATCCTTACCTTTCCTTAAGCAAAAGGTGAAGCAGCGATCGGTCGCTGTTTTTACCCGACAGCTGGCCACCATGATCGACGCGGGATTACCGCTGGTCCAATCCCTGGAAGTTCTCTCCTCGCAACAAGATAGTAAGGTTTTCAAGAATATTCTCCGGGAAATCAGGGAAGATGTGGAGGGAGGTTCGACCTTTGCAGGAGCCCTTAAGAAACATCCTGTCACCTTCAATGAATTGTATACGAACCTCGTTGTCGCCGGCGAGGAAGGTGGGATCTTAGACACTATCTTAAACCGCCTGGCGAGCTACATCGAAAAGGCAGAGGCCCTGAAAAAGAAGGTGAAATCAGCACTCGTGTATCCAGCCACCATTGTGTTCGTGGCTGTCGCAGTCGTGATCATTTTGATGGTTTTCGTCATCCCTACCTTCGAAACGATGTTTCAGTCAGCGGGACAATCGTTGCCTCTTCCGACAGTGATCGTCCTTGGAATGAGTAAGATGATCAAGAAATATATCATCTTTCTTGTCCCGGCCTTCATTCTCTTGGTTTTTTTGTTTAAAAAATACTATCAAACTCAAAACGGAAGGGCTGTCGTTGACCGTCTCCTTTTGAAGCTGCCTGTGTTTGGACCGTTATTTAGAAAGATTGCTGTGGCCCGGTTCTCACGAACATTAGGAACCCTCGTCAGCAGCGGGGTCCCCATCTTAGACGGATTAGCCATTGTTTCAAGAACCTCGGGAAACAGAGCGATTGAAACAGCCATTATGAATGCGAGAGCCAGCATTCGGGAAGGTGAAACCATTGCAGAGCCCCTGGGCCGGAGTGGTCACTTTCCACCCATGGTCATCCAGATGATCGCGGTTGGTGAATCCACCGGAGCGTTGGACTCCATGTTGTCCAAAATTGCAGAGTTTTATGAGGATGAAGTGGATGTTGCAGTATCGAATTTGACTTCCCTTCTCGAACCGATTCTCATGATGTTTTTGGGGGTCGTGATCGGAGGCGTTGTGATCGCCATGTATCTCCCCATTTTCAACATGGCCTCTGCAGTGGGTTAGATCTCTTGCTGTTCGATATGGTGTTAAATGGGGGAATTGAATGAAGACAAACTCAACCCTTTCACTTGATACACACCCAAAAATGTTGAAAAATGTGAAGGGATTGATGTTGGGTCGCGTCATCATCCTCACCCTTCTCCTCACCATCACCTTGCTTTTTCAACTTTCAGAAAAGAAATATTTTTTCATTCCTTTGACCAACAACTTCTATTATTTTATCGGTCTTTTTTACTTGGTGACGATCGTCTATTCACTGTCTTTAAGAAAAGTCAAAGACCTCTACCGATTCGCATTTTTCCAAATTGTCATCGATCAACTTTTTATCACTGCCTTGATCTATTTTACCGGAGGGAAGGAAAGCTTTTTCCCCATCGCCTATATTTTCTCGGTGATTGCAAGCAGCATGATTTTTTATAGACGGGGCGCACTCCTTTCAGCCTCCCTCTCTTCGCTCCTCTTTGGCCTCCTTTTAGTGCTCCAACTTTATCGCTGGATCAATCCCTTGGGCGAACCTCCTGTTTATGACGCAAGCCAAATCTTTTATACCTTGATCATCTATATGGCTACTTTTTATATCGTCGCCTTTCTGAGCAGCGCGATATCAGAAGAATTGAAGAAAAAAGGAAAAGAATTGATCCAGAAACAGGTCGATTACAATCATTTGGAGGCATTCAATCGTAATATCATTCAAAGCCTGGACAGCGGTTTGCTCACAGTCGATCTCTCTGGAAATATTAACTTTCTAAATCGAACCGGTGAGAAAATCCTGAACCGGGACGAAGAGAAATTGAAAGATACTTCTATTTACGATCTGTTTCCAAAAATCGATAGGATGATCGAACAAGCGAGAATGAAAGACTCGGCTTCCTCCCCTGACTATCAACGCTATGAAACTCCCTTGTCCAACCATGACGGGAGAAAAATCTATCTTGGATTTTCCATCTCTCCACTGACCAATCCGGAGGGATCACTGATTGGCCATACCCTGATTTTTCAAGACATAACGAGATTTAAAGAGATGGAAGAGGAGATGAAACGAGTGGATAAGATGGCAGCCGTTGGTCTTCTGGCAGCAGGGATGGCACACGAGATCAGGAATCCCCTGGCATCCCTGAGTGGGTCGATTCAAATGTTGAAAACCGAACTCACCTTAGATGATCACCAAGAGCATCTCATGGAAATTACTCTAAGAGAATCAGAAAGGCTTAATGCCTTAATCACTGACTTTCTGCTCTTTGCACAACCCCCCCAAACCCATAAAATCCCGTACCCCATGCGGAGGATCCTTGAAGAGACTATCGATCTGTTCATCCATTCTCCTTCCTTTCATAAGGGAATCCATATCCGCCGACCGAGCGCCCGCGAAGACATACATGCCTCGGTCGACCCCGACCAAATGAAACAAGTCTTCTGGAACCTTCTGATTAATGCGGCCCAGTCGATGTCCAACGGAGGAGAAATCCAGGTTCAGTTGGGGAAAGGGAATGGTTGGGGTATGACGGGCCTTCCGTTCTCGTCGCAGCTGGGAGGAAAGGAATGGGCAAAAATTTCAATCATCGATTCCGGAAATGGGATGGCTCAAGAAGAGAAAGAGAAGATCTTTGAACCCTTTTTTACGACAAAAGAAAATGGAACGGGATTGGGCCTTTCCATCGTCCATAGAATCATCGAAAACCACAACGGGTTGATCAAAGTGGAAACCGAGTTGGGCAGGGGGTCCAGCTTTATCATCTATCTCCCTGCCGATTAAAAGAGGAAACCAGAATGATCAAAGACAAAATCTTAGTAGCCGACGACGAACAGAGCATGAGGGAGTTCTTAGACATCATGCTGAAAAAGGAGGGGTATAAAGTTTCCCTCGCCTCGAACGGAGAAGAAGTTGCCAAATTGGTTGAAAATGATCTTTTTGACCTGGTCCTCATGGATATTCGGATGCCCAAGCTGGATGGAATCTCCGCATTAAAAAAGATCAAGGCCAACACCCCAGAAACCATTGTCATCATGATCACGGCTTATGCTTCTGCGGACACGGCCATCAAGGCGATGAAGGAAGGGGCCTATGACTACATCACGAAACCCTTCAAGGTAGAAGAGATCAAATTGATCATAAAAAATGCATTGGAAAAGAAGAACCTCCAAAAGGAGAACATTCTCTTGAAGCAAGCGGTCAGAGACCGCTTTCATTTTGGGAACATCATCGGCCAAAGCCCTAAAATGGTGGCTTTGTATGACCTTTTGGAGAAAGTCTCTCCCACCAAAAC